>Ga0213825_1000015_pt1 | contig 315004 bp, 280 predicted proteins | sample MC6MC0900MG_FD_179896 | JGI IMG/M metagenome (GOLD analysis project Ga0213825, IMG submission 179896) | Enriched soil aggregate microbial communities from Iowa State University, Ames, United States - MC6-MC0900-MG | ecosystem: Environmental > Terrestrial > Soil > Unclassified | place: USA...
CTCGGTGACCATGAATAAGTGTAAGGTGCTGTTCCTCCCGTTACAACAATACTTGCTGTTCCGTTAGATCCTCCGTTACATGAAATGTTTGTTTGAGAAGTTGTTGCACTCATTGCTGTTGGCTGAGTGATTGTTACCGTTCTCGTAATTGTACATGCATTAGCATCCGTTACAGTTACTGTGTAAGTTCCTGCTGATAATCCTGAAGCTGTTGCTGCAGTTCCACCGCTCGGTGACCATGAATAAGTGTAAGGTGCTGTTCCTCCCGTTACAACAATACTTGCTGTTCCGTTAGATCCTCCGTTACATGAAATGTTTGTTTGAGAAGTTGTTGCACTCATTGCTGTTGGCTGAGCGATGGTAGCACTTATTGTTTTGGTACATCCGTTTGCATCAGTAATGGTTACTGTGTAAGTTCCTGCTGCTAAACCTGTACGATCTTCTGTGGTGATTCCTCCTCCCCAGTTGAAAGTATAAGGAGCTGCTCCTCCTGTTGGTGTTAAATTAATAGCTCCTGTAGAACCTCCGTTACATGCAATATTTGTAACTACTGTTGTTCCTGAGATTGCTGTAGGTTGAGTGATTGTTACTGTTCTTGTGATTGTACATGCATTGGCATCCGTTACTGTTACTGTATAAGTTCCTGCGGCTAAGCCTGAAGCTGTTGCTGCAGTTCCTCCTGTTGGAGACCATGAGTATGTATAAGGTGCTGTTCCTCCCGTTACAACAATACTTGCTGTTCCGTTAGTTCCTCCGTTACATGAAATATTCGTTTGAGAAGTCGTTGCACTCATTGCTGTTGGCTGAGTTACAGTAGCACTTACTGTTCCGGTACATCCGTTAGCATCAGTAATGGTTACCGTGTAAGTTCCTGCTGCTAAACCTGTACGATCTTCTGTAGTGATTCCTCCTCCCCAGTTGAAAGTATAAGGTGCTGCTCCTCCTGTTGGAGTTAAGTTAATAGCTCCTGTTGAACCTCCGTTACATGCAATATTTGTAACTACTGTTGTTCCTGAGATTGCTGTAGGTTGAGTGATTGTTACTGTTCTCGTAATTGTACATGCATTGGCATCCGTTACTGTTACTGTATAAGTTCCCGCTGATAATCCTGTTGCTGTTGCTGCAGTTCCTCCGCTCGGTGACCATGAATAAGTATAAGGTGCTGTTCCTCCCGTTACAACAATACTTGCTGTTCCGTTAGTTCCTCCGTTACATGAAATATTCGTTTGAGAAGTCGTTGCACTCATTGCTGTTGGCTGAGTTACAGTAGCACTTACTGTTCCGGTACATCCGTTAGCATCAGTAATGGTTACTGTATAAGTTCCTGCTGCTAAACCTGTACGATCTTCTGTGGTGATTCCTCCTCCCCAGTTGAAAGTATAAGGCGCTGCTCCTCCTGTTGGTGTTAAATTAATAGCTCCTGTTGAACCTCCGTTACATGCAATATTAGTAACTACTGTTGTTCCCGAAATTGCTGTAGGTTGAGTTATTGTTACTGTTCGCGTGATTGTACATGCATTGGCATCCGTTACTGTTACTGTATAAGTTCCTGCGGCTAAGCCTGAAGCTGTTGCTGCAGTTCCTCCTGTTGGAGACCATGAGTATGTATAAGGTGCTGTTCCTCCCGTTACAACAATACTTGCTGTTCCGTTAGTTCCTCCGTTACATGAAATATTCGTTTGAGAAGTCGTTGCACTCATTGCTGTTGGCTGAGTGATTGTAGCACTTACTGTTCCTGTACATCCGTTAGCATCAGTAATAGTTACTGTATAAGTTCCAGCTGATAATCCTGTACGATCTTCTGTAGTGATTCCTCCTCCCCAGTTGAAAGTATAAGGTGCTGCTCCACCTGTTGGTGTTAAATTAATAGCTCCTGTTGAACCTCCGTTACATGCAATATTTGTAACTGCTGTTGTTCCTGAGATTGCTGTAGGCTGAGTAATTGTTACTGTTCTTGTGATTGTACATAGATTCGCATCCGTTACAGTTACTGTATAAGCTCCTGCTGCTAAACCTGAAGCTGTTGCTGCAGTTCCACCGCTCGGTGACCATGAATAAGTGTAAGGAGCAGTTCCTCCCGTTACAACAATACTTGCTGTTCCGTTAGTTCCTCCGTTACATGAAATGTTCGTTTGAGAAGTTGTTGCACTCATTGCTGTTGGCTGAGTGATTGTTACCGTTCTCGTAATTGTACATGCATTAGCATCCGTTACTGTTACTGTATAAGTTCCTGCGGCTAAGCCTGAAGCTGTTGCTGCAGTTCCACCGCTCGGTGACCATGAATAAGTATAAGGTGCTGTTCCTCCTGTTACAACAATACTTGCTGTTCCGTTAGTTCCTCCGTTACATGAAATGTTCGTTTGAGAAGTTGTTGCACTCATTGCTGTTGGCTGAGTGATGGTTACCGTTCTTGTAATTGTACAAGCATTAGCATCCGTTACTGTTACTGTGTAAGTTCCTGCGGCTAGTCCTGTACGATCTTCTGTGGTGATTCCTCCTCCCCAGTTGAAAGTATAAGGTGCTGTTCCACCTGTTGGAGTTAAGTTAATAGCTCCTGTTGAACCTCCGTTACATGCAATATTTGTAACTACTGTTGTTCCTGAGATTGCTGTAGGCTGAGTAATTGTTACTGTTCTTGTAATTGTACATGCATTAGCATCTGTTACTGTTACTGTATAAACTCCTGCTGATAATCCTGAAGCTGTTGCTGCAGTTCCACCACTCGGAGACCATGAATAAGTGTAAGGTGCTGTTCCTCCCGTTACAACAATACTTGCTGTTCCGTTAGTTCCTCCGTTACATGAAATGTTTGTTTGAGAAGTCGTTGCACTCATTGCTGTGGGCTGAGTTACAGTAGCACTTACTGTTCCTGTACATCCGTTAGCATCAGTAATGGTTACTGTATAAGTTCCTGCAGATAATCCTGTACGATCTTCTGTAGTGATTCCTCCTCCCCAGTTGAAAGTATAAGGTACTGCTCCACCTATTGGTGTTAAGTTAATAGCTCCTGTAGAACCTCCGTTACATGCAATATTAGTAACTACTGTTGTTCCTGAGATTGCTGTAGGTTGAGTAATTGTTACTGTTCTTGTAATTGTACATGCATTAGCATCTGTTACTGTTACTGTATAAGCTCCTGCAGATAATCCTGAAGCTGTTGCTGCAGTTCCACCACTCGGAGACCATGAGTAAGTGTAAGGTGCTGTTCCTCCCGTTACAACAATGCTTGCTGTTCCGTTAGTTCCTCCATTACATGAAATATTTGTTTGAGAAGTCGTTGCACTCATTGCTGTTGGCTGAGTTACAGTAGCACTTACTGTTCCTGTACATCCGTTAGCATCAGTAATGGTTACTGTATAAGTTCCTGCGGCTAAACCTGTACGATCTTCTGTAGTGATTCCTCCTCCCCAGTTGAAAGTATAAGGTGCTGTTCCTCCTGTTGGAGTTAAGTTAATAGCTCCGGTTGAACCTCCGTTACATGCAATATTAGTAACAACCGTTGTTCCTGAAATTGCTGTAGGTTGAGTTATTGTTACTGTTCTTGTAATTGTACATGCATTAGCATCTGTTACAGTTACGGTATAAGCCCCTGCTGATAATCCTGAAGCTGTTGCCGCAGTTCCACCGCTCGGTGACCATGAATAAGTGTAAGGTGCTGTTCCTCCCGTTACAACAATACTTGCTGTTCCGTTAGTTCCTCCGTTACATGAAATATTTGTTTGAGAAGTTGTTGCACTCATTGCTGTGGGCTGAGTTACAGTAGCACTTACTGTTCCGGTACATCCGTTAGCATCAGTAATCGTTACTGTATAAGTTCCTGCTGCTAAACCTGTACGATCTTCTGTGGTGATTCCTCCTCCCCAGTTGAAAGTATAAGGTGCTGTTCCTCCGGTTGGAGTTAAGTTAATAGCTCCGGTTGAACTGCCATTACATGCAATATTAGTAACAACTGTTGTTCCCGAAATTGCTGTTGGCTGAGTTATCGTAGCAGTTGCAGTAGTAGAACATCCAAGATTATCAGTAACTGTTACTGTATAAACTCCTACACCTAATCCTGTTGCTGTTGCTGCGGTTCCACCACTTGGTGACCATGAGTAAGTGTAAGGGGCAATTCCTCCAGATGCAGTAACCGTGGCAGTACCATTGTTACCTCCATTACATGATACATTTGTTTTAGTTGTTGTTGCAGAAATAGATGAAACCGTTAATGTTGCGCTATTTGAAGTTGCCGAGCCTGAAGAATTAGTCGCAACACAACGATATTGATATCCGTTCATTGTTCCTGTTGCTCCTGTTATCGTTAAAGTACTTGTTGTAACTCCCGAAAACGGTGCTCCATTGGCTAAAGCAATAAAACCACTACCTGTATTTTGGTACCATTGATAAGAAGTGGCACCTGTTGCAGTAATAGAAAACGTAGTATTTCCGCCAGAACAGATTGTTCTATTTGGTGGGTTTCCTGTAATTACTGGGTTACTACCGATAAACTGGCATCCTGAATATGCCGTTGTACCTGCAGAAGCTAAAAGCGACCAGTTCCCCATAGTCATTACCGCTGAGCGTACTGAAGCTGCTGTAGTAGTTGGTGTACCTGTACAGTTAAACTTTCCTGATTGAGCAACAATATTTCCTGATTGCGCCCCTGTATAAAATGCACTTGTTCCTCCAACAAGTCCGGGAGGCATTAATGAAGAATTGGGACCTGTTGGAACTCCCACATTCCATCCTGCAGTTGTAGTTCCTCCTCCTGGATAATACAAGTAGTTAATTCCTGCAATACAGTAAGCTCCGCTTGCTGAAATAGATCCGTTACCTCCCTGAAATGCAATAATCTGATCCCCCGTATTGGCTAATGAAAGACCATTGAGGGATGAACCATCAGTAACTGTAACAGTACCATTTGTGGTTGATGTGTTGGTTACCGGATTATAAGTGGAAGCTACAAGTCCTACTATATGTACTTCTGTTCCCATGGGAATTGCCGTACTACTTATCCAAGTAATGGCGGATTCTGACCCTCCGGCAGCTTGCCATGCTCCAGAGCCTTGATATCCCCTATCGGTAAAGCTAATAATTGTTCCTGCCGAAATATTTGTAAGCAGAACAAAAGAAAACTTGTCTCCCACTCCTGTTAAAGGAGTAGAATCATAGCTTGTAAACGCAATATCCCCTGCTAAGAGGGTTGTTTGCGCATTAGCTGTAAAGCCCAACAATGACGATCCTGCTATGAGGACCGCCTTTGTCAGCGTTTTGATTTTTGAATAAAAATTTTTCATATTTAATTCATTTTTAGGTTAAAGATTTACAAACCGACTGCCTTTTTTCATACCAAAAGCAAACAATTTGTGACCGCTCATAAATCCTTCATCTGTGTAGATGATATCTAATCGAAGTTGAGTTTCATTATTACATTTTACAATGAGTCCATTATTTTCGTCTAACGACAGAATAGTTCCGGGAATCTCAGACTGATGTGAAGTTTCATGAATTACTGTAGCTTCCACCACTCTTATATTCCAGCCATTCCATTGTGTGTATGCTCCTTTATTCCACGGATTGCACGCTCTCGATAAAGCCTCGATGGTTTTAGCATCATGCTTTTGCCAAGAAATACAAACATCTGCAGCTGCAGGTTTTGCGAAATATTTAGCATTGCCTTCGTCTTGTTTTATGCCTTTAGAATTATTTTTTAATAAGATTAAAAGTTCACTTAATAAATTTGCTCCCAACCATGACAAGTTGGTACAAAGTACACCGTGAGTCATATTTATTGAAAGAGGTAAAATCTTTTTCAAGATAATTGCACCTTTATCAATTTTATTTTCAATGGTATGAACGGTAATCCCAGTTTCTTTTGCACCACTTCTGATTGACTCAAAAACAGGATCTGCGCCTCTCATTTCAGGCAATAATCCGTAGTGAAAATTGTAGAATTTACCTTGATGTTTATTTAAAACTTCTGCAGGTATCTTCCAGGGAAACGTCATGGTGAAAATAAATTGAGCATTTGTTTTAGTGATCAATTCTTCTAGCTGAGCAGAAAGCTTTTCTTTTTTAATTATTAATAATGGTATTCCGGACTGTTTTGAAAGCATTGAACAGAAATCGATGACATCTGTATTTGCTTCCGGCACTCCCAAAGCACAAAGTCGACCTTGCGAAGCTAAAGCCTGCAAAGCTGGAATCGCCATGCGATTGTTGCATAAAACTACTATTTTGGATGCTGTCATTATGATTCTAAACACGCATAAGCATTAAGCCAAGAATTAGCTTCAATACTTTGAATGTATTTAATATTATTATTTAAACTTTCACGCTCAGATTCTGTCACCGAGGCAACCTCAACGTCTTTCAAAAGACAATTACCTGTAGTTTCATCTTTTGAAACCGTTGCGTAATAAACCGAAGCTTCTGTGAATCTATTTTCAGGATTCATATAAACCTTTCCGCGTGGCGAATTGATTGTACTGCCATCGAAATTTTCATTTTCAAATGCAATAAAAAGAGCAGCTTCCCATCCCAATAAAGAGAAAAGATTGGCTTTACCATCCTTAATACCGTTCATTATATTTACAAAAGTTTCATTTTCTGGTGTTTTCAAAGTTTTAGACCAAGCTACAGCAGAACTCCAGTCGCTTCCCGGATATGGCATTTTCGAAAGCCAGGCTTCATCAGATGTAAAACCTGTTCCATACACCGAATGATTACTTACAAGATCATTCCCAGCTCTGAAAAAATCGTCTGCCATATCGCCACAAAATGTTGCTAAAACTGCGGTTTCTTTTTGCTGTTCAAGATATTCTGTAAGTGGGGCTAAAGTGAAATCTTCACGACGCAAAGATGTAACATGATTAAAACCTATTGCACCTCCTTTCTCTTCAACGGCAGCTGGATAGATGTAAGACGGACGATAGCCCGCATCGTAAAAAGAACACGTAAATGCAAAATTCTTATGCCCTTCTTCAATTGCTTTATGAGTGATAACCCTCGTACAAAGCCCCCCCTGAAGAGATACAAAATACGCATTGGAAAGCCTTCCCTGAAAAGCAGGAAAATGATATCCACTGTCTAAAACAATTAACGTTTTACCTGAAGATTCGAAAAGTGAGTGAATAAACTCCGCCGAAATAGGATTGATGTATCCAATAATAATATCCGCACCTTCTAAAAGGAATTGCTCACAACGTTCATAAATTTCTTCATGTTTTGCTGCAACGCCTATTCCCGCCGATACGATTTCGTGATGACCTTCCAAGCCGATATTTTTCAATGCTTGCTTAAAGCCATCCATCATATCAAAAGACATTGAAGGATAAATAACAGATCGTGGTAAAAGTAAAGCTATTTTCATTTTTTTTTCGATAAAGCCTCTAATCGAACAAACTATTAGAGGCTTTTTTATTATTAATTATGATCTTGAAGGGAAAATTCCGTATAAGCAAATGATGTAATTCATTCCTAAAAACGGTTGCTGAATACTAATAGGCTGACTTCCTCCGGCAACGCTTAAGCTGAATGCCGTTGTAATTGGTCTTAATGCTGTATCTGCAGGCTGGCTTGAATATAAACCTGGTAATGATGCAAGTGTGGCATTTGAAGGTGAGCCTGTATCACCTCCTTCAGAAAATGTTTTAATAGAAGCCGTTTCTGTACCAGAAGCATGATTGTGCATAGGCAGATTGGAAGTAAGTAAAGTCACTGTTGGTGTACCGGTTATTTCTCCAAGTGTCCAGCTATCAATTCCCGCTCCAGTTCCTGTCCCCATAGCAGTTCTGCCTGCAAAATTTGGCAATGCAAATGTTGTCACTCCATTTCCCCCGTACATTGTTCCTAAAAGTGCAAAAAGTGCCTGATTTGTATTGATTGCTAATAATTGTCCCTGACAAAAAGCCCAAGATTTTGGAGCAAAATTTCCTGCGAACATTCTTATTTCTGACATTGTTCCATCCATGATGATTAGTTTTTTTAAAATTAAAAATTTACTTAATTATGGTCTGCTTGGATAAATTCCTTCACAGCAGATAATGTAATTGGCTGCCAAAACAGGTTGTAAAATTTCAAAAGGAATACCGCTACCTACAGCAGATAAAGCCCCAGAAGCCGTAGCCGGAGCAATATTTGTATCTGCGGGCAGAGTAGAATAAGCACCTTGAAGCCCTCCCAAAATAGTTCCCGAAGGTGAACCTGTTTCTCCTCCTTCTGAAAAAGCAGGAAATGCAATAGTAGCTATTGCGTTATGAGTGTGCATTGGCATTTGTGAAGTGTTCATTGTTACATTTTCTGTACCTCCTACTTGACCCAATGTAATATTTTGTAAACCAGCTCCCTGCCCTGTTCCTACAGCAACACGACCACGTAAATCTGGTACACCAAATGTAGTTTGCCCATTACCACCATAAGTAGTTCCTAAGATTGAAAAAAGTGTAGAGTAATTTGCTATGCTGTATTCTGTTCCGTCGCAGAAAAACCATCCTCTTGGAGCGAAATTTCCCGCAAACAATCGAATTTCTCCTATATAACCTTCCATAGTATTTTAGTTTTAATTATTATTAGTTTAAAAAAATTCAGAATGACCTAAGATTAACTTCTAGATGGGAAAACTCCATACATGCAAATAATATAATTCATTCCTAATGAAGGCTGAGTAATATTAATAGGTATGCTTCCGCCAGTAACTCCCACTTGAATATTCAAAGGAGTTGCTTTGGTATTAGAATCACTTGCCTGAGATGTATACATAGATCCCTTTGAAGCCAAAACATTATTTGTAGGAGTTGCAGAATCTCCTTCTTCCGAATATGCCGGAATCACAATATTTCCTCCCGCAGTATGAGTATGCGGCGGAAGATTAGAAATCGTAAGTGTTGTAGTATTTGTCCCGGTCATCTCCCCTAAATCATAGTAAGATAATCCAGGTCCCTGTCCTGCTCCCACCGCAGATCTTCCTGAAAGATTAGGTAAGCCGAAAGTGACTTTTCCATCTCCTCCATATGTGGTTCCCAAAATAGAGAATAAAGCGGTGTTTGCTCTGATTGCGATTAATGCACCATTACAATACGACCAATCTCTAGGTGCAAAGTTTGCGGCAAAAAGGCGGATTTCTCCTATTGTTCCTTCCATAGTTATTTGTTTTTTAAAGTGAAACAGATAAAATTTTATCTTTTAGTAAATAGATTAGATTCTTGAGATTATCAAATTAAACTCATAGAGGTATAACACCCGATCGAAAATTCATCGGGGATATATGGTATAAAACATCAATTTATCATATATTTTATATGAATAAATTAAAGCGTGTGGCTACGTTGTTTCTAAATTTTAGAAATTAATGATCAACGAATCGAAAGGGGGATTTTTTGTAAGAATTGTTTCATGTTAATTTAGGTTTCGGTTGGTTTTAGTTTTTTTTTCAATTATCAACTAAAGTAAAATATCAATCAATAATTAATAACAAATATACTTTTATTTTCATTATAATAACATAATAAATCATAAATGTTTAAAATAATAAAATTTAAAATTGTTTTAAATGAAATTTTAAATAGCTTTTATCTTTATATTATTATGTTAAATAACTATTGTCAAAATTAAAAATTGTAAAACATATATAGTTACGTATTTATACTGATTTTAATATATGCCTTTAGCACACCGAAAAAACACAGAATTAATGAAAAATTAAAAATGAATGATTAAAAGCAATGTCTTTGTATGATCAGAAGGATTCCATTAATAATTAGTAAACAGAATTCAGATTGTGATAAGGTTTTTGGAGAATGATTATCCCAGAATTTCTTTTGCTTTTATATTTAAAGTCTTCAAATCTTCTTCATCGGTTATGCATTCTGTACCAACATTCAATACTTTTCTGGCATGTTTCTTTGCAGCATCTTTATATTTTGGTTTTTTTACCATTTTATGAATAAGAACCAAAGCATCCATTAATTTAATAACAACGGCAGTATTTCCGAAAGAATACAGCCTGATTTGATTGAAAGCAACATCGGTAACAAGCTCGAAATCATAAGCATTGGTAATTACACGCAGATTTTCTTTCTCATCAAACCGATAGCTTGGCGGAAATTTTTTTGTCGACAGATAACACAATGTGGCAGTGAGATTATCTATGCAGGAAATAGCGGTGTAAGGATCATTTACTCCCGGAGACAGAGCTCTTATCGCAATTTCTACCATCTGATGAATAGACAGTTCAATATCCTGTCGTGATGTTCTGGAGCTACCCAATATAAACTGCTTCTGTATTTTTTCTAAAACATCATCCTCAATATCATGATAATATAAAGTTCCTAAATCAATTCCCTTTACAATATAATTTCCCGGTCTGTAATTGAGTTTTATCAAACCTTTACTTTCTGTTGCCAATTTTAATAAAGTATCGATGTCAATATATTGCATGTAACCATATTGAGTTGCCGGAATCGAGATTTGTTTTCCGTAAATCGCTATTTCTTTTTCTGCATCAGGAAGAATAACCTCTTCCGGCTCATCATCAAGCGTTTCTGGAAATAATTTTTTCACCTCTTTGCCTATGGAAGCAGAAATTTCAGAAATAACATGATCTGCCTGAATACTTATCGCAATACGGTGGATAAATATAATAAGCAGCACAATATTCATTACCGCAAAAAGAATTGCGAACAGAATAGATAAGGAAGGAATAAACTTGTAATCTTCAGTATCTTTTATTGTATTTAAAACAATAAGGCAATAAATATAGGTTGAAATATACGTTCCTAAAACCACCTGATTTAAACGTACATACATGAAATTCCTTATCAATCGAGGACCGAATTGCGAAGAAGCAAGCGTTAAAGCAACCAAAGTAACAGAAAAAACAGTACCTGCAACCCCTATCATAGCTCCTGATATTGTAGAAAGCACACTCCTTGCCGAAGCCGAACTTCCTATAAAAAAGAATCTCCTGATTCCTTCATTCTGCAAAGCCAGATTACCATCAACGCTTAAAATAAGTATCGCAAAAAATATTGCCCCAACAATAATAATTACGGGAACAAACCAAAAGGTCGATTTCAACTCACTCCAAAAGAAAAGCAGTTTTTTCATATAATGAATATACTAAAAAGATCTGATTTTCAGCTTTAAAGAACCCTCTTTCAATTAAAATTTATACGATAAAGACTTATTATAATTAAAATAATTCTTGGCAAATATTCGAAAATAAAAAAGCGATATATTTTCAACAAATCATTGAGTAGGTTACTTTCTGTTTACAGCTTTTACCTTTTAAAACAGGTATAAAACAAAAAAAAGCTTCAAAACAAAATGTTTTAAAGCTTTTATGCGATCCGGACGGGACTCGAACCCGCGACCTCCGCCGTGACAGGGCGGCATTCTAACCAGCTGAACTACCGGATCAATTTTTTTAAAGTTAAAATTGTAAAACTTATGCGATCCGGACGGGACTCGAACCCGCGACCTCCGCCGTGACAGGGCGGCATTCTAACCAGCTGAACTACCGGATCTTTTGCAATGCCTGGAAGAATTATCTTCCGTTATTGTGGTTGCAAATATATAGCTTTTTTCATTATCTGCAAACTATAATTATTAATTTTATTAGAATTAGAGATAAATTACAGAGTATCAATCGTATTATTTTTAAGAAATCATTTTATCTGATTAATTACAGACTTAAAGTTTAGACAAAATATTACATTAAAATGTTATTGACAGGTTGTAATGCAGGTGGAAGATCCGTTTCACCAAGCATTTCCCGAAGATCAATCTCAATATTTCTTGAAATCTGAGTGATCGGAACATCGTTGGGATTTCCTTCAAAAGGATTTTCGGTACTTTCACCGATTTGCTCCAAAACAAGGAACACCCACCCCACCAAAACAGTGAAAGGAATAGTAAGCCAAATAATATGCTCACCAAATTTCTCGATCATTTTAGAAAATTCTCCTAAAAAACCAAATGGCAGCAAGAAACATAACATATTGGTAAAATATAAATTGATGCTTGTAAACTGTCTCGGGTACGGGAAGTTTTTAATCCGCTCACATTTTCCCTGTTGGTCATAAAGGTCTTTCAGCTGATTTTCTAAAGCCACATAATTGTAATCTGATATTAAGCCCTCCTCATTAAGCTTTCTCAAATGTTCTGACTGAATGGCGAGAATTTGTGTCGCTCTGTTTTTGGTCGATAAAATATAACCTAGCTCTTTTTCAGAAAGAAAAGGTTTAAGCTCTTCCGACAAATCACTCTCCCACTCCGGAACTTTGTAATATTTCAGATATTCTTTGTAGTAACTTCTTACTTTTACATTTTCCCAGCTTTTGGTTTCTCTCAACTGAAATCTCATGGCAGTAAGCCATGCAAAATGGCGATAAATAATTTCGGTATGAAGTTCAGTTTCTTTCAGTTTATCCTCATTTCTTACAAAATCTTTCACCATAATTCCGAATGCACGACTGCTATTGATGATTGCTCCATAAATCTGTCTCGCTTCCCAGGTTCTGTTGTAAGTCTGTGTATTTTTAAATCCCGAAATGAAAGCGGTTGCCGTTCCCAACAATGCAATCGGAACCCAAGGAATTGCCAACCAGTTTAATTCTAAAAAATAAAAAAGAAGCGTGGGAATGATACTCAACACGAGCATTTTGTAAATTTTAGCACGCGTCCAGGGAATGAAGTGCTGAAGCTTGTAATGAGAATTTGTATTCATGTTTTTTCTTTAAATAAGTTAATGACCTCCTCCTGTAATTTTCAGTTCATTCAAATCGAGCTGAAGCTCGGCTTTACGGATTTCTTCATCTGAAAAAAGTTTTTCTTTCCTCATTCTGAATAATTCTTTCCTTTGAATAGCATAAATTTCTAAAAGCAGATGATGATATTTTTTGATTTCCCGATGTTCGGTTTCGTCACATTCTAAAGATTCCAATCGTTTATTGGCAACCTGAATATCAGATTCTAAATTAGATTTATAAAAAGCAACCAGTTCATTGTCATTTAACTCACCTTCATATTTCTTATTGACTATCTGAAGCGCAGTATTGTCTAAAATAAGCTGAATTCCTGTTTTTTGCTCTTCTTCAGGAGCGATATTATCTATTTCTTTAAGTTTAATTAATTTAATAATAAAAGGTAAAGTCAAGCCCTGAAAAACCAAAGTAATAAATATCACAACGAAGGTGATAAAAATAATAAGATCACGCTGTGGAAAAAGTGTTCCTTTATCATCCAGATAAAACGGAATTGAAAGCGCAGTCGCCAATGAAACAACTCCTCTCATCCCCGCCCAACTGATTACAACAGGACCTTTCCAACCCGGAGAAGGGTCTTGTCTGGCTTTTGCGCTCAACCATCTCGGAATATGGGCAATAGGAAAAACCCATAAAAATCTTAGTAAAATAATGATTAAACTTACAATTGCTCCATATTTCACGCCCTGCCAAACTGAATAATTTCCCAGAGATTCAACAATCTGAGGAAGTTCTAATCCAATCAATACGAAAACAACAGCATTCATTACGAAAATTAGCGTCGTCCAAACTCCAAGCATATTTAATCTTGTGCTTCCTGTTTTAAAAATCTCATGAGAACGCCACGAAATAAATAATCCGCCCGTAACCACTGCCATTACTCCTGAAAAGTGAAACTGCTCTGCCGCGAGAAATAAAATATAAGGCGTCATTACCGTTAAAGCCGCATCAATTGCCGGAGTTGTCGGTAAAAAACGGTGAATGACATACATAATATGGGCTCCGACAAGACCGACTACAATTCCCATTCCTGCAACGAGGAAAAACTGTCCGGTTGCTTCCTGCATTGAAAAAGTCCCGGTAATAACGGCAAGTAACGCGAATTTAAATACAATTAGCGAAGAGGCATCATTTACCAAACTTTCGCCTTCCAAAATTGTCATCAATCTTTTTGGAACTCCCATTCCTTTTAAAACCGTAGCTGCTGCAACCGCATCGGGCGGAGAAATAATTCCACCTAAAAGAAATCCTAAAGCAAGCGTAAACCCAGGAATGAAAGAAGAGGTAAAGTAAGCAACGATTGTTGAGGTAAAAAACACCAAACCAAAAGCCAGCAAAGCGATTGGGCGTTTCCATTTCCAAAAATCTGTCCATGAAGTGTACCAAGCCGCTTCATATAATAATGGTGGTAAAAATATCAGAAATATGATTTCCGGATCTAAACCAACATGTGGAATTCCCGGAATAAAACTGATTCCCAAACCTGCAATAACAAGAAAAATAGGATAAGCCACTTTGATACGCTGAGCCAACATCACCAGCATAAACACAGAAAACAAAAGTCCTAAGACCAATAATATAGAATGATGCATTTTATTTTTTCAGTTTGTGTAAATAATGGGCGAAATTATTATTTTAAATATTAATTAGCTACACATAATTATTAATTTTAATATTTATTTTAAAATAAGATAGTAATAATACAAAAAAAGCAGTAAAATAAATTTCACTGCTTTAATTAAGACTTTGATAATGTAAAAAAAAAGAGGCTGTCTTTTCCCAGAAGACAGCCTCAAAACAAATTATTCCCTCTTCATCAATCCCTAATACTACTACTGTATTATTCTCTGTTTTTCACCAAAATCCAGTCGGCATACATTACAGACACCTGAGTTTCTGGCTCTGTCAATTTTATTTCGTACCAATATGTTCCGGTGCTTATTGGCATTCCACCAATTTTCCCGTCCCATTTATGCGTTTTATCTACATCAGAAGAATAAATCATATGACCATATCTGTTGAAGATTGAGATTTTTAAATCTTTAAGGTAAGCCAATGCCGAATAATCTAAAGTGTCGTTTCTCCCGTCTCCGTTGGGCGTAATTGCATTCACAAGATTAGGGACTGTAATCTGAGCCTGAACCGGAGCACAATCATTAATATCTTTTACGTAAAATATATTTTTACCTCGAGGAAGGTTTGTAAATACATTAGAATCTTGCCAGAAAAACCCATCGTTAGAGTATTTGTAAGGAGCCGTTCCACCTTCTGCAATTACTGTTGCAGTGTTATTGCTAACATTTATTTTTTTAATTTTTGGAAGCGGAAAAGCATGTACTTTTACAAACTGCTTGGTTTTACAGCCATTAAATTCTAAGATAACCCAATAATCTCCCACAGGAACATTTTGTATAGCCTGAGTTGTTGCACCTGTACTCCACAAATAAGAATTATAACCTGGTCCTGCATCTAACGTAGTAAAAGCGTCCGGACAAATCATTTTATCTATTAAAACACTTGAAGGTTTTGGAGGAATTACGTTTAGTGTGATCTTGGCAAATTCAAAACATCCATTTATAGAAGTAATCTTCACATATACAAAACCATTAGGCGAAACGTATGCTGTTGCCGGAATAATTTCATTGGTTCCGTTGGTGGCATCAAGCAATGTTGGAAAATATGTTCTTGTTGACGGGATGGTCGTTGTAACGTTAGCCGCAGTTAAATCAAAAGTTGCCGTATTTGGATTATTTTCGTTGAAACATCCATTTAAAACAGCATCCATTACCACTACTCTAGGGAAAAACTGAAGTGTAATTTTTGCATTCTCGGTACACCCATCTGCGGTAGTTACTTTTACAAAAACTGTAGCAGGAACTGCCGATGGATATGCATTCGAAGGAATAATCTCGTTGATATTTGCATTAAGATCTGCCAAAGTTGGATAATATTTTTTTATCGCAGTAAGAGGCGCACCCACATTGGCGGCAGTTAAATCAAAAAGACCAATTCCGTTAACTCCACATGCACTTATTGTAGTGTCAGTCAACACCAAAGGAACTACTGTGATGTTTACTTTTACCTGTTCACAGTCTGTAAAATTCGGATCATTTCCACAAAATTTGTAGGTGAAAGTATCAGTTGTTGTGCCTGCATTGGCTGTATAGGTTAAAATACCCGTTGCTGGGTTTACTGTTAAAGTTCCATTCGCCGGTGGCGTAATAATTTGAACGGTACCAGGAACCGGAATTTGTGCAGAGTTTGTAAAAGCAGGCGTAATTGCAATAGGTACACCTGTTGCACAAATATTTAATGGTGTTACCGTATTTGCCAAACATGAATATACTTTGTAAGGATATGTTGTAAGCGGTACACAAGTACCTTCAGTAATTGATACAGTATAGCTTCCTCCCTGTGTTGGAGTATATGTATTTAAATTAGCACCTGGAATCGGATTTCCGTTAAGATTCCATTGATAGTGAGCAAAACCGGCTTGTACTTCCAAAACCATTCCAGGAACACAGTCTCCTGTCGTTTTTCTGATCACAGGAATGGAATTAAATCCTGCAAAATAGCCTCCGTAACCTAAATTTCCACTACCTCCAGCGATTCCTGCAGTAACTGCCTTTGTAGAAGTTACTGTAACATCCCCAGAAATATTAGGAATAGAATAAGATACCCAATCGGGAGTTCCTGTTACCGGAAAAGGACCTTGAGCTGCGGTTGTAGGTAGATTATTTACCAATACTGTAGCTCCGGTTTGAGTAAGAATATTCAATTTTACAAAAAGAGGTGGATTGAAAGCCGTAGAATAAGGCATTTCTCCAATTTTCCCTATTTCGTCAATCGTTTTAGGCAAAAAACAATTTAAAGGAGGCATATAATTAAACCCTTCTGTAGCATCATTATCCTGAGTACCCGACAAAAGCTGATATACATAAACATTTTTGCTTGATTTGATATACATATTAAGATGACCCGGACCATTTACTAGATAATTCATCGCAGTAACGCGGTAATATTGACCTTCATTCAATGTTGCTACAGGAGCAGGATTATTGTTTAATCTAATCTCTGTATTGTTTTCAGTTGCTACGATAATAGCCCCTTCAATTTCTGGAAGCAGGTTTCCCATTCCTTTAATAAGAACGAATTCATTTCCTAATCGTTCTACTGGTACAGACTGATCCATGATGATATCTTCTCCATTATAAGGAGGTGTTAACCCAAATTGCCCACGAAAATTTCCGTTGGTGACAGATACCGGTTTTGTAGATTCTATTTTAGCTCCAATAAAACCATCTTTATTTCCTGGTTTTGTAGCGTATCCTGCAAAAATATAAGATTGGCCTTTATTTAAAGTAATGGTAATTGTAGGATGCGTAAGCCCGTTAAAGTTATTGTAAAACCATGTTGTCATGGCATACCCAGAAACCTTAACCTGTGTATTATCTTCGGTCGCTAAAATTCCACATGTAAAATTTAAAGTATTGCTATTGTTCATCAGCGGAGCATAAACCGCATGAAACTTTGTACCGATGCCAGCTTTTCCTTTCGATGTTAAAATTTCACCATGATTAACTTCCGAAAACCTGTAGGTTGCGAAAAATGGAAGATCACCATGAAGATAAAGCCCTCTGGTTTTTATGCTCATTGCATCAGCGGGATTTTGACCCAACATCAAATTTAGTGGGACATCAAATGTTTGTGGGCTTCCTTTACTGATGGTTACTGTTCCTATCACAATATTATTGTTGTAAATCGTAACAGGAAATGGGACCGTGCTATCTGTAGATAAAAATAAAGCCTGTTTAGGGCTTCCGTTAGCCAAACTTCCTGCCATCGGAGCAAACCAATGATCGGTATCTCTTTGTGCCCATATAGAAGTAGAGAAAAAAGACAATATTAGTAGTAATAGTATTCTTTTCATAAATTATAAGGTAAATTATGCCTATCTACAGCGGTTTCAAAAAAACTTATTACTGTACAGATATAGCGATTATTAAAAGTTTTGTTATTTCGAATATTAATTCGTGTTTTTCACCAAAATCCAGCCTGTATATTTTACAATAGCATTTTGCTGTTTGGGCTCCTTCCAAGAGATTTCATACCAATAGCTTCCTGTAAGCATTTTCTTATTGCTGAATTTTCCATCCCATGTATAATTATTAAAAGCAGTTCCTTTGAAAACCTGATTTCCGTATCTGTCGTACACTGAGAATGATAGATCTTTTTTATAAGCAAGATCTGCATAGGAGATCACATCATTGATATTATCTCCGTTTGGAGTAATTGCATTAATAATATTAATAAGTGTAAGCTCTACCTTTACAGGTTCACAGTTATAGGCATCTTTTACATAAAACGTATTCTGCCCGTTCGGAAGATGAGTAAATACATTAGAACTTTGCCAATTAATCCCATTGACTGAATACGAATAAGGTGACTTTCCACCAATTGCGGTAACGGTTGCTGTGTTATTTTGAAGGTCAATGTTTTTAATAACAGGTTTCGGTGCTGCTTTTACCTCAACATCATAAGTGTTGAAACAACCATTATATTTTAATGTAACCGAATATTTTCCGACTCCTACATTAGAAAGAGTTTGTGTAGTTTCTCCGGTGCTCCATTCATAAGATTCAAAACCAGGACCAGCGTCCAGCATTGTTCTTTCATCAATACAGATCACTTTATCAGTAAGGAGAGTAGGAATTTTTGTAAGCATTACCACTTCAAAAACAGGAGTTGTTACAGGAGGACAAGTTCCTCCCACCGATACGGTAACTGTATAATTTCCTGCCTGAGTCGGGCTGTATGTATTGGTTGTCGCTCCCGGAATTGGGTTTCCATTAAAATTCCACTGATAGGTTGCATAGCTGTCATCCACTTCCAGAATCATTCCCGGAATACAATTTCCATTAGTTTTAGCAATAACAGGAATGGAAGAAAAGCCTGCAAAATAACCACCGTAACCAACAGCTTCATGACCGGCTGCAATACCTGCAGTTACTGCTTTTGTAGATTGTACCGTAATGTTACCCGTGACATTTTCTACAGAGTAAGTTTGCCAATTTGGGTTTCCTGTAACCGGATATGGTCCCTGAATTCCTGACAATACCGTTCCATTTACAGATACTGTTGCACCTGTTTCGGTAATGATATTGAGTCTGACTTTAGGATCAATAGCCGTAAAATAAGGTAACTTATTAATAAGACCTATTTCATCAATTTTTTTAGGAAGAAAACAGTTAACAGGCGGAATATAATTGGCTCCTCCAGTGTTGTAATATGTTCCTGCTCCACCTCCAGACATCAGCTGATAAACATAAATTTTCTTGGTGCTCTTGATTCGCATATTGTAATGCCCGCTGAAATTCTGACTGATAAAAGACGTAGATCCGATCCGATAAAACTGTCCTTCATTCAAGGTAGCGATTGGAGTAGTTTCATCATTCACATAGACTTGGGTACCGTTTTCTGTAGCGACAACAACAGCACCTTCCAACTCATAAGAAAGCGGTGCCATTCCTTTCATTAAAATGTATTCATCACCCAATCGCTCTATAGGGATAGATTGATCCATATAAATATCAAGTCCACCTGCTCCATTTCCAATTAATGTATGTTGACCTGTAAAATTACCATTGGTTACGGAAATCGGTTTATTAGCAATAATCTTAGCTCCGATAAAGCCGGTTAAATTACCTGCAATACCTCCATCGCCTTCGATAACATAAGATTCTCCTTTATTTAAGGTAAAAGTCATCACAGGATTGCTTGCTCCGGTAGTTCCATTAGAAAACTGAACGGAAGAATTGTAGCCAGATATTGTTACGGTTGTATTGTCTTCGGTTGCTAAAATACCACTGGTAAAGTTAAAACTAGAGCTTGTAACTGATAATGGTGCATATGCCACATAAAATTTTGTACCAATTCCCGCTTTACCTTTAGAGGTAAGAATTTCTCCATGCTTATCTACTGAAAATCGGAATGTACAGAAAAATGGTTTTTCTCCTTTTGCATATAGTCCTCTGTTGGTTATAGCAAATGCCCCCGATTGAAGATTTGTCATCATCATATCTTTAGGAATATCGTACGAAACAGGACTACCTTTACTAATTGTAACAGTTCCTAAGAGTATATTGTTATTGTAGATACTTACAGGAAAAGGAACTGTAGAATCTGTTGATAAAAACAAGGCCTGTTTGTTGGTATCGGTAAAATAACCTTGCATCATTGGTGCAAACCAATGTTCGGTATCCCTTTGTGCCCTTACAGAAAAGGAAAAAAAGAGAAGTATAAAAAATAATATCGTCTTTTTCATAATTTTTTTGCAGTTAACATTATTTTTTAATGATCAATTTTTGTTTTTCACCAAGATCCAGCCTGTATATTTTACAAGAGCATTTTGCTGCTTGGGTTCTTTCCAGGATATTTCATACCAATAAGCTCCTGTAAGCATTTTCTTATTGCTGAATTTTCCGTCCCATGTATAATTATTAAAAGCCGTTCCTTTAAAAGCCTGATTTCCATACCTGTCATACACTGAAAAAGACATATCTTTTTTATAAGCAAGATTTGCGTAGGAAATCACATCGTTAATGTTATCTCCGTTTGGAGTAATCGCATTAATAATATTGATAAGTGTTATTTCTACCTGTATCGGTTCACAGTTGTAAGCATCTTTTACATAAAACGTATTCTGTCCGTTCGGAAGATTAGTAAACACATTAGAACTTTGCCAATTAGTATTATTGGTGGAATACCTATAAGGTGGTTTTCCTCCTTCTACTACCAATACAGTTTGATTGTACTCAGAAGTAATACTTTTAATCACAGGATCAGGCGCCGGTTTTACAGAAACTTCCTTTTTGCTGAAACAACCGTTATATCCTAAAATAACCCAATAATTTCCTACTTCTACATTAGATATAGATTGTGTAGTTGCTCCAGTGCTCCATTCATAAGAGTCGAAACCAGAACCGGCATCCAACGTTGTTCTTTCATCAATGCAGATTACTTTATCAGTAAGTAAACTCGGGATTTGTGGAGGCATTACCACTTCAAAAACAGGTGTTGTTGCAGGGGGACAAGTTCCTCCTACAGATACGGTAACCGTATAATTTCCTGCCTGAGTCGGGCTGTATGTATTGGTTGTTGCTCCCGGAATTGGGTTTCCGTTGAAATTCCATTGATAGGTTGCGTAGCTGTCATCCACTTCCAAGATCATTCCCGGAATACAATTCCCATTAGTTTTAGCAATAACAGGAATTGAAGAAAAGCCTGCAAAATACCCCCCATAACCAACTGCATCATCACCTGCTGCAATACCTGCAGTAACAGCTTTTGTAGATTTTACTGTGATATTTCCTGTTACATTATTTACAGAATAAGTTTGCCAGTTTGGATTACCGGTGACAGGATACGGCCCTTGTGTTCCTGATAATACTGTTCCATTCACAGATACTGTTGCTCCTGCTTCAGTAATAATATTCAGTTTAACAGTAGGGTTGAAAGTGGTATAATGAGGCATCACATCGATCATCCCTATTTCATCTATTTTCTTGGGAAGAAAACAGTTAATTGGCGGAATGTAGTTTGCTCCAGGTGTAATATCACTCTTTGAAGTAGTTCCTGCCATCAGCTGATAGACATAGATTTTTTTGGTGCTTTTTATCCGCATGTTATAATGTCCGCTGAAATTCTGGCTGATATATCCTGTAGAATTTATTCTGTAAAATTGCCCTTCATTTAATGTAGCAATAGGAGTCGTTTCATCATTAAGATACACTTGAGTATTATTTTCTGTTGCCACAACGATAGCACCTTCTGTATTTTCTGCTAAAAGTGCCATTCCTTTCATCAATATATACTCATCTCCCAATCGTTCTGTAGGAATAGACTGATCCATTAAAATATCACCTCCATTACTTGACCCAACAATTTGACCATTGAAATTTCCATTGGTAACCGTTATTGGTTTATTGGCTACTATTTTAGCTCCGATAAATCCTGTTTGATTTCCCGGAATATTCCCTATTCCTTCTATGATGTAAGACTGCCCTTTATTTAAAGTAAAAGTCATTGTAGGATGGGTTGCTCCTGTGTTTCCATTAGAAAACTGAACGGCAGGATTATAACCTGAAACCGTTACCGTTGTATTATCTTCCGTAGCCAAAATACCGCTGGTAAAATTATAGGCTGTTGATGATACTGTAATAGGCGCATAAGCTGAATAGAATTTTGTACCGATCCCTGCCTTTCCTTTTGAGGTCAGAATTTCAGCATGTGCTTTTACAGAAAATCTGAAAGTGCAGAAAAAAGGTTTCTCTCCTTTTACGTACAAACCTTTGGTTGTAGCTTTGAATAGCTCAGTCTGAGTATCTGCAATCATCATATCCATAGAAATGTCAAATGACTGCGGGTTTCCCTTACTGATGGTTACCGTTCCTATTGCAATATTATTATTGTAAATCGTAACAACAAAAGGAGTAGCAGAATCTGTGGATAAAAATAAAGCCTGTCTATCATTATTACGATTAAGACTAGACATCATAGGGGCAAACCAATGTTCGGTATCTCTTTGCGAAAAAAGCAGATTGCTGGCAAGCAAAATCAATAAAAAACTAAACAAAAACTTTTTTGGTAAAGCATTCCATTGTTTTTTATGATGAAAAATATTGGGAAAGATCATTGAATATTTTTGTTTTTATAAAAAAAGTTGATAGAGTTTTCGGTCATATTTAATTCTTGTTTTTGAGGTGTTGAAAATCTGCTCCAAAAGCGGTGAAAAAGATCACCGCTTTAAAATAGCAGAGGTCTAATTCTAATTTTTAACTGTTTTTATCGTTTTTGAACTCCCATTTTTCATGATGAGTTTCATCATATATATTCCGGAGGGGATTTGCTGTAATGAAATTGTTCTTGTATTTCCTTTTATCTCTTTTACTATTTTACCGGAAGCATCATAGACTGTTACAGACTGTAATGGAAGGTTTCCAGAAATAGTAATTTGGTCTGTAAAAGGATTAGGATAAACAGAAAGATTGTCTTTCGTTATCAATTCATGTACTCCTAAAGCGACAGTAGGTTCCCAAGACACATCATCATAATAATAGATTACGTTACCACCTTCACTGAATGTGGTGAATATGGCAAGCTTTGCATTCGCAGGAACTGTACTCGGTACAGCCACACTATATTCGCTAGCTCCAGTATAAGATGTATTGGTGATATCAAGACTCTGAATCTGTACAAAAGAATTGATGTCTGCCGGATCTGTCACATAACCAATTTTCATTTTACCGGTATTCGCACTACAATAAGCTCTGAATTTTAATGAATGAGTACCTGCATTAATATTACTTAGCTCTGGTAAAATAGCCATTGATGATCCTGTAACTGGTCTCTGGAAAATCTGTTTAGTACCAGAATAACCATTTCCATATGCATTAAGATTTACAATCCCGCTTCCTGTAACCAATCTTCCCCAACAAGGCACATTGGTAATTAATCCATTATTATACGCTTCGAAATTTTCAAAAAAAGAAGTTTGTGGCGCACACAGCGTCAGTACAGAACTGATATTTGACCAAGTACTTTGATCTGTAGCAGTACATCTCGATCTTACCCAAATATAATAAGTCGTTGCAGCATTGAGTCCCGGTAATGTATAAGGATTTGCAGTTGCTCCTGTTATATTCGGTACTGTTGTCGCAGTTGGAGGTGTGCTGTTTGTGCTGTAATAAATGTCATATCCCATTGCTGAAGCAGGCGTGGGAGCTGTCCAGCCAATATCTACACTCGCACTGGTTGTATTAGATAAAACAATATTAGTGGGTACAAAGCAAGTAGGTTTTGACTCCCAATATACATTATCCCAATAGATTAACGTATTAGGTACACCGCCATGTCTTATTGCCAATCTTGCATTTGCAGGAACCGTATTTGGTACAATTACAGAATACTCGTATCCATCCATCGTAGTATTATTCATACTTACAGACTGAATATTTACAAAAGTAGATGCATCTGTATCATTGGTTACATAACCCACATCTAATATTCCTGTTCCGGTACTTACTTTGGCTTTAAATCTAAGCCAATGTGTTCCTGCATTCACATTACCGAAAGCCGGAAGAACCGCAATCACTGTATTGGCTGCGCCATTAGCATATTGATACATTCCTTTAGAGTTGTTCACCCCAACTGTACCGGAAATATTTTGGGTACCGTTTCCTAAAACAATTCTATCCCAACAGTCTACATTGGTCGATCCGTTTGCCGGAGCTTCAAAATTTTCAAACATAGAGGCTACAGGGTCACACTTTGTTTTAAATGTACCTCTTAAAGACCACGCGCTTTTATCTGAAGTACTGCAAACCGATCTTATATAGTAATAGTAAGTAGTAAACGATGTTAATCCACCGATTGGTGCAGAAGTCGTTGCACTGGTTCCTAATGCTGATGTTGAAGCAGTTGGAGGCGTTGCAGAAGATGAATAATAATATTCATATCCATTTCCTGGCGTAACAGAAGGAGAAGTCCAAGATAAAGTAGCCGTATTTGTTGTAATATTACCAGAAGCTAAAGCTGAAGGAACAAAGCAGGTCGGTGCAGCAGGTTCAATTTTTAAACTAAAGTCTACAAAGTTGCCATTATTACTGGTATTAGGACCACAAGGATTTGGCGAGGTATTAAGATTTGTTCCTGTCTGTACTCTTATTCTGTAAATTCCAGGTGCTTGAGCTATTGGAACAAAAAATTGATCATCAACCATTGAATAACCCGATACCCCTATTGGATTTTCATAGAAATCATTAAAATCTCCATTCGCATTCCAGTCTACCCATACAAGAGCTTTTGTTCCGCTTCCAGCAAAATCCAAATGTACATTTACAGTACCTCCTGGGTAAGAAGTTACCATCTCACCAGCAGAATTGTCTACATAAGCTTGGTATGCTGTTGCATTGTAATACAAAGCTCCCTGATCTGAAAAATGAGCATTTTTTAAATAATAGGTGGTTGATGTTCCAGCATTTGGTACACAATATGTCTGTGCTTTCACCGATAAAAACGGAAGAAGAAAAACCATCCAAAACAAGTAATATTTTTTCATTTAATTAAATATTTAGAGTGTGAAATTTTGTTTTCTTAAAATTTATTTGGAGTAAAAAAAGAAATTGTTGGCTTGGTATCTGATAAAAACTGCCATAAAAGCGGCGCTACTACTCGCCGCTATTTATGACAGAGGCAACATATTTACTTTTTAACTGCTTTTATTGTTTTAGAATTTCCATTCTTCATATTCAATTTTACCATATACACACCTGATGTAAGACCGTGTAATGAAATTGTTTTTTCAGATCCTTTCAATTGTTTAATCATTTTTCCTGAAAGATCATATACCACAACCGACTGCAATTCTACATCCCCAGAAATAGTAATGATATCAGTAAATGGATTCGGATAAATAACAACATCTTGTTTAGTTGAAATTTCACTCACTCCCAGCGAAGCTGTAGGTGCCCAAGAAATATCATCATAATAATAAGATAGGTTTCCACTATCAGTATATATGGCTAACCTAGCTGTAGCAGGTACAGTATTAGGTACCTCTACACTATATTCACTTGCTGTTGCATAAGAAGTGTTTGTAATATTTAAACTCTGAATTAATACAAATGATGCAATATCTGTTGGATTCGTTACATACCCTACCTTCATCACTCCTGTATTTGCACTGCAATATGCTCTAAACGTCAAAGAATGAGTTCCTGCGCTAATATTGCTCAATTCAGGAAGAATCGCCATAGCTGAAGCATTAAGTGGTCTTTGCATAATATGTTTAGTTCCAGAATATGCGCCTGTTCCATTAATATTTACACTCGCTATTCCTGTAACCAACCTACCCCAACATGTAGCATTCGTTATCAATCCAGTATTATAAGTATCAAAATTTTCAAAAAGATTTGTTTTTGGTGCACAAAGTGTTAGTGCAGAGCTAATATTCGACCACAAACTTTGATTTGTTGCACTGCATCTTGACCTTACCCAAATATAATATGTCGTCGCAGAATTAAGCCCTTGTATTGTATGAGAATTTGCAGTTATTCCTGTTAAATTAGGTACTGTTGTTCCTGTAGGAGGTGTATTACTTGTGCTGTAATAAATATCATAACCCATTGCAGGTGCAGGTATAGAGGCCGTCCATGCAACATCTACTGTCGCACTGGTTGCATTAGACAAGATAACATTAGTTGGCGCAAAGCAAGTTGCTTTTGGCTCCCAATATACATTATCCCAATAGATATTTACAGCAGGTACTCCACCATGCTTTATTGCCAATCTCGCATTAGCTGGTACCGTATTAGGTATTATTACCGTATATTCATATCCATCAAATGCGGTATTGCTTACATTTATTGATTGAATGTTCACAAACGAAGCTGCATTGGTATCATTAGTAACATATCCAATATCCAGTACTCCTGCAGTGCTGCTTACTTTTGCTTTGAATCTCAACCAATGTGTTCCTGCATTAACATTGCTAAAAGCTGGAAGCACTGCAATCACTGTGTTGGCTACTCCGTTAGCACTTTGGAACATTGCTTTTGAACTATTTACGCCATTTCCTGCAGAGATACTTTGAGAACCATTACCCATGATGATTCTGTCCCAACAATCTGCATTATTTATTCCAGTTGCAGCCGTTTCAAAATCTTCAAACATAGAAACTTTAGGGTCGCATTTTGTTTTAAATGTCCCTCGTAAAGACCATGCACTTTTATCTGAAGCGCTGCAAACCGATCTTACATAGTAATAATAGGTAGTAAATGATGTTAATCCGCTAATAGATGCAGAAGTCGTTGTACTGGTTCCAGAAGCAGGTGTTGAAGCGTCCGGTAGCACATTTGACGAAGCATAATAATATTCGTAACCATTACCTGGAGCCGTTGTCGGCGCATCCCAAGAAATAGTAGCAGTACCATTAGTTAAATTTGAAGAAACTAATGTTGTAGGAACGAAACAAGTAGGTGTAGGGTCGATCTTTAAACTAAAGTCTACAAAATTACCGTTGGTATTAGGACCACAAGGATTTGATGTTGCAGAAAGAGTTGTCCCGGTCTGTACTCTTATTCTGTAAATTCCCGGTGCTTGAGCCGGCGGAATAAAGAACTGGTCATCAACAATTGAATAGCCAGATATTCCTATCGGATTTTCATAAAAATCATTAAAATCTCCGTTGTTATTCCAGTCTACCCAAACAAGGGCTTTGGTTCCACCTCCACCGAATTCCATATGTACTTTTACAGTTCCTCCCGGATAAGAGGTTACTGTCTGAGTCGCAGAATTGTTTACATATGCCTGATGCGAAGTTGCGTCGTAATACAAAGCTCCCTGATCCGAAAATATTGCATTTTTTAAATAATATGTGGTGGATGTTCCTGTAGTTGGTGTACAGTAAGTCTGTGCATCCAGCTTAAAAAAAGGAAGAAGTAAGATCATCCAAAAGAGATAATGTTTTCTCATTGTAGTTCTATTTTTAAAATTAAACATGTAATTAATAGCGTACAATTATTAAGCTTTTTTTCGCCTCTGCATTTTCTACTTTGATCATCAAAATTTTAGAGTAAATCTAAATTTTCAGTCCGCTTAAAGATTTAAACAATATTAGTGTTATATTTGTCCTATATGAAAAAACAGGCTTGCAGAATTCATTGAATTTACAAGAATTAAAATCACAAAATATTAAAAACCAACACATTAAGAAATACCATTATTAAGAGACAGTTAATCGAAATTATCGTGAAAAACAAGACAGAAAATCATTTTAACTGTAAAAAAATTCTAAAAAATAATGTCTTCTTATTATTTTTAATCATCCTATTTCCGCTATTTATCCATGGGCAAAAAGGTCCAGATTTTAGTATTTTAACAGACAAATCTTTTCAGAAATTATATCAAAATCCGGAAGATTGCATCAGCTATTCGCAAAGTCTTTTAATCAGTGATAAAAATATCGAGCATAAAATTGTTTTAAGAAATATTCTTTCACAGGCTTATGCGATGCAGGGAAATTATGTACAGTCTTTAAATATTTACAATCAGAAAGAAGAGGAAGAAGGTATCGGAAAAAATAGACAATCATATTTCATCCATCTCTTCAGTGAATACAGCCTTGCCGATCAATACCAAAATCTCGGGCTTTATAATCAATCTAAAAAGATAATTTCCAATATTTTACAAAATCAAGATCTGCTGAAAAGCCGTGATACGAAGGTAAAAACTACAATTGCAAAATTGTATCAGCTTCAGGCGATCAACTTCGGAATTACTAGAAATTATCAGGAAGCCCTTCAAGATCTTACCACAAGCGACCAATATCTTACCGGAAATAATAAAGAAAATACCATTTTAATCTGGGAAAATAAAATTTTCAGAGCTTCTTACCTCCTCAGGCAAAATAAATTGGAGGACGCAAAAAAACTACTTGATGAGGTTATTAGCGAAGCGAAAGACAATGGAGATTATCCTTTTATTACAGCTTTTGCTTACGAAAACCTCTCTCGTTATTATTTTCAGAAAGAAGATTACAACACTGCTATCAAAAGTTTAGAAACCGGACTTTTGCAAATCGAAAATCTGCCTTATAATAATATTAAAATCGTTTTTTACGAATTATTTACAAAAAATTATTTAGCACTGAATAATGATGAAAAATACCATCATTACAACAATCTGTATACAGATCTGAAAGCAAAACTGGACGCCAATAAAAAGGAAGGAATACAGTACATCGTAAAATTAGTAGAAACCTATAATAAAAAGAATTTTGAAATTCAGAAACAAAACAAAATAAGACAATTCAGAAATATCACCATCATTGTTCTATTTTTTGTTTTGGGAATTATCGCCTATTTTCTTTACGAATCACGAAGAAGTAAGGACTTAAAAAAACAGCTTGCTTTTTTTGAAAAACAAAAAGAAAGAGAAAAATCTATACAGTTAAAAGATAAAATAGAGAAAGAACAGAAAAATACAGAAAAAGAATCTTCAAAAGTTTCAAAAGAAAAAGAAGACGAAATCTTACAAAAACTTCAAGAATGGGAACTGTCTGCCAATTTTTTAAGCAAAAATATGTCGATTTCTATTTTATCTGCACAAACAGAAATCAATACAAAATATCTTTCTGAGGTAATCAATAGCAATAAAGGGAAAAATTTTAACGCTTATATCAATGAATTAAGAATCAATCATATTGCCAGTTTATTAAAAAACGATCCGGCTTTTCTCAACTATAAAGTAAGCTATCTCGCAGAATATTCTGGATTTTCTTCACACGGAGCATTTACCAATGTATTCAAATCGGTTACTGGTATGTCACCTAATCATTACATTCAGGAAATCATTAAAAACAAAAGATCATGAAGTTAGTTATTCACGTTTTTTTGCTGTCATTTTTACTCTGTACCATTTCTGTTTCAGGGCAAAAAACACCTGATGATTCATTAAGCATCATTATCAAGAAAGCCAACCAGGAAATTTATAATAATCCGGACAATGTAATTAAAATCGGAGAAAAATTACTTAAGAAGGAAAAAGATACCAAGAAATTAATCCGAATCTATCTGCTTCTATCTACTGCAGGATTTGCTAAAAGAGATTTTGACGAATCATTAAAATACATCTACAAAGCGAGAGAATTGGCAAAAAAAACCAATGATCCCAAAATACAAACTTCCGTTTTGATGACGGCTGCAATGCAGTTTCAGCAAATGGATCTTTTGAGCAAAAGTATTGAAACACTCGACGAAGTAGACAAATATCTGGCTGAACTTCCGGAAGATCTTTCTTTAAAACATTTTGAAACGGCCAAAAGTTTTGCCTTAAGAGGTATGATTTATAAAAGCCAAGCAAACCCTGAAATTGCTCTTCAGGAGTTTTTAATTGCTATTAAAAACTTTAAAAAAGTTCCGGATCAAAAAACAACCTTCTATAACCAAAGTATTGTTTATTATAATATTGGAGCATGTTACATGATGATTAATGAATCCAAGAATGCCCAAAAAGCCTTTCAAAAATCAATCGACTTTGCCCGTTCTATCAAAGCCAATAGTCTGGAAGCTTTTGCCCTGAAAGGAATGTCTGAAATACCAAAAGAGAAACACCAAAACCAAGCTGCTTTGGATCTTTTGTTACAGGCAGAAAAACTCAGTAAAAACATCGGAGATCTTACCCTTAATGAAGGAATTCATAGAGAAATGGCTGATAATTATCTGGCAATGGGAAAGCAAAATCTTTATCAAGTTTATAGCAAAAAATATCTCGAAACTCGTCTCAAAAGAGAGCAAAACGAATTAAGCTCTATCAATCATGCTCTTGATATTCATAATTTTGAATCTCAGAAAAAAAGTAAAGATATGATTACCCATTATCATTTTCTTATTTGGGCTGCTGTGTTATCCGGAGTTATTATTTTTGGATTGTTTTTCTATTTTGTATTGAAAATCAGAAAACGCAATCAAAGAGATCAGGAAGAAATTAAAAAACTTTTTAGTTCTTAAAAATCACTAAACGATAATATCATGCAAAAAAACTTTCTGTTGGGAGATTTTTTGTTATTTTCATAAATGTGATTTCAGGGCATAATAGCGAATAAAAAACACTTTGAAATATCGTTTTCTCTCGAAAATATCCAGTTATAAATTGATGTGTTTTTTATTTTTCTGAGATTGGAATTTCAACATAACTATCATTATACCACTTTATTTCCAAAGGTTCTTTCGCATCGGCTATTGTTTCTTCGCTTACATCTTTTCCTGTACCATAGTTTATTTGTCCATCGGGGCTGTTTTTAATTCCTAAAATTAAAATCAATTTACTTCCTTTCTCAATTTTTTTACTGGTGAAAAAAGTATTGTGTACAGGTATTGTTTCTATTTTCCCCGGGTTTAGTAATTTTCTTTTTGTATTATCTTTTGTATAACTTGCTCTGGCATAATATTCATGAGATAATTTAAAATATTTCCCTGAAGGTAATTTTTCATACGCACTAATGGTGATATCCATATCCTTTTTGTTAATGGCAGCTTTTAGTTTACCTGTAATACTACCGTTAATTTCAAAAGAAGTATCAAAAGCATCACTTTCAAAAACAATCTTGTCTTTTAAGTCGGCTTTATTTATGAGACTATCAAGTATTTTTTCATCATCAAAATTTTGTAAAGTATCTTCTCTTTTACGGAAATCTATTGTTTGAGAAATAAAATTAAGATTGGGTTTTGATTTTAGTAATTTAGTTTTATTTAAATATAGTTTCAGTTTTTTATTGCTGATCTTATCGATAGATGATGCGCTTTTCCATTGATTCGTGCCCATTACCTGATAATTGACTTTATCTTTTAAAAACTCGGGCTTTTTTTGACCTTTCAAAATATAATCAAACCACTGAAGAGAAATTTCTTTTAAATCAATATTTGCCACAGAGTCTATTTTATATCCTTTATATTCTTCCGATGGCGCTCCCGAAACTGCTTCATTGTGTCCATAAGGACCGATCACAAAATAATGATTTGCATTTTTATTGTATTTAAGATGATTATCATAATAATACATAGCTCCTCTTTGGTCAACATCATAATATCCTGTAAGTGTTAAAACCGGAATATTAATTTTTGTAAAATCTCGTTTGTATGGGAGTTTAGATTGCCAATAACTGTCAAATGAAGGATGTTTTAGCCATTTTTGGAAAACGGGATTTATTTTACCATATATACTATCTAGTTTATTAAAAGCAACTCCTGTTTTATAATAAGTATTATAAACAGAAAGCCATTTTTTCTCATTCTCAAAAATGTCGAAATCTGTTTTTTTCTTTACATGAGTTAACCATCGTAACATATATGGACTAAAACAATTATTAAACATCGGAAAATCGATTCCAAAGCCTACAGAAGCTGCAGGAATAATAGTTTTTAAAGCCGGATGCAGATTTTTTGTTGCCGCCCATTGACTGAAACCATCATAACTTCCTCCAATCATGCCAACTTTTCCATCACTCCAAGTTTGCTTGGTAATCCAGTCTATTACTTCATTCACATCTTCAACTTCAAACTCAAACGGATTAATTTCATCTTTACTTAAATAAATACCTCTACTAAAAGCATATATAATATTATACCCTCTGTCTGCATTTATCTTTGCTGCAGAAATAAAATAATCATTATTACCTATATAAGTTGAAAAATGTAAAATAGAGGGTTTTGGGCGCTTTATTTTTTTATCAAACACATAGAAAAGGGTAATCTCATTTCCTTTTTTTGTTTTTACGACAACGCTATCTTTTACAAAAAATTCTTCATTCTCTAATTTTTTTAAAAGAGGAATGGCTGTCGAAAAAGTTTCACTAATCAGAGTATGATAATTAAAATGTTTACAAAGTAAGACTGCATTTTTTATAGATATGCTATCTTGTACAATACTGTCTTTTAAAATTTTTTGAACTTCTTTTTTACTAAACCCTTCTTTGAATTTAAACGATTCGGGGATAAGTTGCTTTGCCAATAAAGGCAATTTTTGATAATTTTTTGTGAAAATCTGTTCATAGTTTGACGTAAAATTACCGGAATTGGATATTTGTTTTGCTAAAATATATTGTTCAAATTGAAATCCAACCGTTTTTGCGTAGTACGGATAAGAATTTACATATGGATATCTTATTTTATTTAGTGTATTTATTGCACCATCATAGTCCTTATTTAGCACTTGAAGCCTGAAATAATTATCAGCATATTTAAGAGAATCCTTTTCTGTATATACTTTAATAAGCTTCTTACTAAGTGTAATTAACTTAGTTTCAAATTCTGGATTTCCCAAGTCTACTTTTTCAAAGTATAGCTTTTGAGAATGAAAAAAATTTATAAAAAGTAAAAAAAAGACATTTAAAAACAGGGAAATTCTACTCATATTAACTAATACCTAATAAATAACATTATTACTAATAACAACAGTAGTTTTAGATAGCTAACTTATCAAAATCCATATCACCACTTCTTATAAAGTTTAATTTTGTTATTTGATTTTTTTTAAAGATATATTTTTTTTTTTAAAATTTTTTAATGTTTATTTAAAATAAATCTTAGCTCAAGGCTGCCGAATTAGTTCTTAATTTATAGTGCTATTTTCACCCTTAAAGTACACAAAATAAAAAAGCTTTAAAACAAATGTTTTAAAGCTTTTTATGCGATCCGGACGGGACTCGAACCCGCGACCTCCGCCGTGACAGGGCGGCATTCTAACCAGCTGAACTACCGGATCTTTTTACAACTTCCAGAATTATCTTCCGTTATTGTGGTTGCAAAAATACAAATTTTTAGTAATCCTGCAAACTTTTAGAAATAAAAAATGCTTCCCAAAACGGAAAGCATTCATTATCAAAGTGATTTTTTTATAAGTGTGCGCTTAATTTCTCAGCAATTACCTCTTTTGGAGTTACACCAACCAATTTATCTACTACTTCACCGTTCTTGAAAATAAGAACTGTAGGGATATTTCTGATTCCGTATTGCATAGAAATTTCCTGGTTGTTATCTACATCTACTTTTCCTACGACAGCTTTTCCTTCAAAATCTGTTGCAACTTCTTCGATGATTGGTCCTAAAGTTCTGCACGGTCCGCACCATACTGCCCAAAAGTCTACCAATACCGGTTTGTCTGATTTTAAAACCGTTTCCTGAAACGAGCTATCCGTAATTTCTAAAGCCATTTTTTTTATCTTTTAATTATTAATATTCTTTCTTATTTTTCTAATTCAAAATTACCACTTTAAAATGAAAAGCCTATCTATGCTCAACATTTGTATTTTCTATAACAAAATCTTTAGAAATCTCTTTTAAAGCAGTCACAAAAGTATCGATATCATCTTTTGTCGTCATGTGGCTGAAAGACACACGCAAAGGTGTACAATTGTCCATTTCATCCTCAGAAAGTACCATCATCATTACCATAGAAGGTTTTGATGCTCCTGAAGAACATGCGCTTCCTTGTGATACAGCAATTCCTTTCATATCAAGCTGTAATCCGATTAAAGGATTTTTGTAAGGAAGTAAAAGACTTACTACAGTGTATAAACTGTTATCTGCTTCAGAACTTCTACCGTTAAACTTCACTCCCGGAATTTCTGCGGAAACTTGGTCAATTGTGTATTGTTTAATAGTCTGCATGTGTTCTGTATAAGCTTCCATATTATTTAATGAAAGCTCCAGAGCTTTTCCTAAACCTGCAATACCGGCAACATTTTCTGTTCCTGCTCTCAAGCTTCTTTCTTGAGGACCACCTGTAATAATCCCTTTTAAACCGCTCGATTTTCTGATAAATGCGAAACCAATTCCTTTCGGACCATGAAATTTATGAGCACTGCAAGATGCAAAATCAACAGGAATATCTGAGAAATCAAGATTCATGTGCGCCATTGTCTGAACGGTATCAGAATGGAAAAGTGCATTGTTTTCTTTGCAAAGCTGTGCAATTTTCTTAATGTCAACGATATTTCCGATTTCGTTATTGGCATGCATTAAGCTCACCAATGTTTTTTTATCTGAATTTTTAAGTAGCTCTTCTAATTTAGCCAAATCAATATCTCCCTTTTCGTTAGGACGAATATAAGCAACCTCTACCCCTTTTCTGTTTTTCATATCCAGAATACTCTCAGAAACACATTTGTGCTCCATAGGAGAGCTTATGATTCTTTCAATACCAAGATGTTCAACACTCGATTTGATAATCATATTATTAGATTCTGTACCGCAAGAGGTAAAAATAATCTCAGCCGGAGTTACATGTAGATAATCTGCAACCTGCCTTCTTACATTTTCTATAAGAATCTTCGCTTCCTGACCAAAACTGTGAGTTGAAGAAGGATTTCCGAAATTCATTTTCATCGTATCGACCATTGCATCGATTACTTCTTCTGAAAGAGGCGTTGTAGCAGCGTTATCTAAATATATTTTATTCATTTTTTATTTTGAAGATTTTAATTGTACTGAAGTGAATTGATAATTTGAAGGAACTGTAAAGATAAACCAAGGATTTGAAAGCACCTGAATTTCCATTCCGCCAGATTCATACATCGGAACTTCTACATACAACACATTATCTTTTACAGAAATACTTTTTATTTCTCTTATGGTATGATCACCGGATCTGAATGAACCTAGATTATACACAACTACCTTCTTACCAACCGGAAATGCAGGATATTTCATCACAGGCTCAGTTCCTACTTCTACAAGAGAAGTTCCCTGTTTAGATTTTATTACATTCTGAAATTCCTGTTCATTTTTGATGATTACAAAGCCGGGCTGTTCGGTTCCACCTTGCGACTCAGACTTTATAATTTCAGCTTTACTCTGCATATCTTCAGATTTTTGTGCAATTGTGCTTGTGCAACTCATTAGGGTTGCAAAACAAAAAATCAGCAGTTTATTCATTTTACTTTTATTAATCCTTCAAAATTAATGAAAAAATTGGTAATGACCCTCATTTGCCCATTTCAGCATCGGCTTATCTCCTGAAGTATCTCCGAACGCTATGATTTTATCGTACTTACTGTCTGAAATTTCTTTTTTTATGCGCTCCAATTTTTCTATCCCGTTACAGTTTTTGCCTATAAAATTACCTGTAAAAATCCCATTTTTGAACTCTGCCTTTGTAGAAACAAGATTCATCTGTAATTTTTCTGCAAAAGGTTTAGCCCAAATATCAAGAGAAGCTGTCACCATAAGACTTTGTGTATTTTCTCTATCTATATTTTTAATGAATTCTAAAGCATTTTCTCTAACGATTTTAGGATAATTTTCCTCAAAAAATTGTTTCGATTTCTCCTCAATTTTAGATTGAAGCTGACCTTTCAACACAGAACCGATGAAGCTTTTCTTTACCTTTTCCGTTTCAGCTAATCTCAGTTTTAATAAAATAAAAAGCGGAATATGCTTCAAAAACTGCACCCGGAACTTAGATGGATTATAAAATTTAAGATACATAAACATCGTATCTTTATAGGTAATAGTTCCGTCAAAATCAAAACAATACAATTTTTTCATAATTCTAGATTAGAATAAAATTTAAGAGTTATTTATTAAAGCATTTGATAACCCTAAAACCAAAATTAAACAAATTATTAAGAAGAGGATAACTGAGAAATTTTGGAAAATAAACTCTACTGTTGTTAATTTTTTCACTTCAAGTTTCCCTTCTCTACGCTTTATTTTTTCAACAAGTTTTCTAACTTCGTTAAATTCAAAATCATCTAAAGCATATGTTTTTATATCATTCTTATTTTTCAGGATAATAAATGTTTCAAAAATAGTATAAATAGTTTGAGGTTTCTCAAATCCTTTCGAATACTTTACAGGTTTAGGTATTTGTTTAAAACCATTAATATCATTCAGTAAAACTTTCTTTGAAAATGGTAAAAATTGGTATGAAACAATCAAATGATTTTCTGTAACTTTTATTATCTGAGTTTTAAGAAAATAAAATAATGAACCTAATGAAAAGATAAGAAATATCAAATCAATGACATACACTATAATTGTAGAGTCTTTATCTTGATTATTTTTCAGAGAATCAAAAGTTAACCAAATCATCAAACTAAAAAAAACAAATCCTAGAAAGAACATGCAAAGATTGATAGAAAATGAATTGGATTTATATAAGACCTTCTCTTTCAAAATAATTTTAAAGCTTTAATTTTTTAAATATAAATTCAGGAATATTTCTGATGATCATCATAATAATGCTCCAAATCGGTAAAACGTATGCAACATTTTTTTGTTTTTTAAATGCTTTGTAAATACATTCAGCCGCTTGTTTCGGAGTTGCCGTTAATTTAGGATTTAAAGGTAAACCTTCGGTCATTTTTGTTGCCATAAAACCGGGTTTCACCGTTAAAACATGAACCTTTTTTTCGAAAAGATAATTTCTAAGTCCGCTCAAATAAGCTGTAAAAGCCGCTTTTGCACTTCCGTAAATAAAGTTACTCTGCCTTCCTCGATCACCTGCAACCGACGAAAGACCAATGATTGTCCCAGATCTTCTGCTTTCAAATTTCTGTGCAAAATAATTGATTACAGGAATCAGTTTTGAATAATTAATATCAATAATCCGCTCTGTATTTTTATTGTCGTAAAGGCCATCTTCTGTACTTTCACCCAAATATCCGGTCGCACAAAACAAGACATTAGAATTGACATGATCGAAGTCAAAATAATTAATTTCTTTTGTTAAATCAAGCTCAATAATTTCAGATTGCTGCAAAAATTTCACATCGATATGTTTTGCAAAACGTTCTGTTGCTTCTTTGCTTGAGGTAAAAAGATAAATCCTTTCATATTTTTCGCCTTCCTGCAAAGCTTTTTCCACAAAAGCCTGCGCTACTTCAGAGGTACTTCCGAGAACTATCATTTACTTATTATTTAAGATTCTTTTGTGCTGTAAAGACACAAATTTCGAACTTTCTACATTTTTAAGATAATCGGTCAGCGAAGATTTGCTCATGCTGTCTTTGGTAAGATAAATTCTCCCACCGAATTCCTGCACGGTCTGATCTAATTGTTCAACCAGTTTTTTCAGCTTAGAATTTACCTTAAAATCCAGCGCTAAAGTATAGCCTTCGATTGGAAAAGAATTGTATGCTTCAGGATTATTTTTTCCAAATAATTTCAAGACAGCAAGGAAAGAACCGTTTCCGCTGTTGGCAATAGTTTCAAGAATTTTTTTCATTCCTTCTTTTCCATTTTCTTTTGGAATCACCATTTGATACTGAATGAAACCTGATTTACCGTAAATCTTATTCCAATCATTAATCGCATCCAATGGATAAAAATATGTTTCGTAATCGATAAAATTCTTGACCTCTTTTTTGGTCTGTCTTTTAAAATATAACAGATTAAAAAGCTTTACAGTAAGAGCATTCAAAACAAATCCCGGAAAATAAAACGGTACAGTCGGAGAAAACTTTTTCTTTAATCGTAAAGGATTTTTTGAAAACTTTTGAGGAAGTTCGTGCGCAAAAGCATGTTCACCTCTCATCAAAATACTTCTTCCGATATCTTTTCCTTTTTGCAGACAGTCGATCCAGGCAACAGTGTAAGTCCAGCTTTCACTTTCATCAAACAATCTGAATATTTCGTCTAAATTTTCAGCTTTAATACTTTCCTGACGAATGTAGGCTGTTTCTATATTTTTAAGCTTAAATCGAGCTGAAAGAATAATTCCGGTAAGTCCCATTCCACCGATTGTTGCGTAGAATTTTTCAGAATTCTCTTCTTTTGAACAGATAATAATATCTCCATTTTCTGTCATCAATTTAAAATCGATCACATATTCTGAAAAGCAACCTTCAGAATGATGATTTTTCCCATGAACATCAGATGCAATAGCACCACCAATTGAAATAAATTTTGTTCCGGGCGTTACATAAAGAAAATATCCTTGCGGAACTGATATTTCTAAAACATCAGACAGCAAAACACCCGATTCACATTCAATAATTCCGTTTAGACGATCAAAACTGATGAATTTATTTAATTTTTTGGTTGAAAAAATACTTTCACCCAATGAAGCATCACCATAACATCTTCCGTTTCCTCTTGCAATAACCTCGTTATGATTCTGTACGAATTCTTTAATCTTTCTGAAGCTGTCTTCCGACTTCATCTCTTTTTCCACAATAGGAAAATTGCCCCAGTTAGTAACTTTTTGTATGAAATTTGGCTTCATAATTACAGTAAATTAAAATTAATAATACTGTGCTTAAAATAAATCAATATTAAAAACGAGATCACCCACAAAACCAAAGTAATCTGAATATACCGATCCCGGTATAAAATTTTTGTTGGAGATTCTGTACGATTATAAACCAATGTCTGCTGCAAGTATCTTAAGAATGCAAAAACAACAAATATTACGGTATAAAATATACTGGAATGTGATTTGAGCTGCACTTCAGGAGAAAGTGTAAACATAAGATAACAAACTATTGCTAAAGTCACAGAAATAGAAAGTGCAATGTCTGCAAACTGTACATTATATCCATCTAAAGATTTTCTGGTCTTCCCTGAAATTTGTGCATTAATAAGCTCTCCTCTGCGTTTTCCTATTGCTAAAACCAATGCTAAAACAAAGGTCAGTAAAGTTGCCCACTGCGAAATAAAAATCCCGGTAATGTAACCTCCCGCCTGTACACGAAGAACGAAACCTATAGCAATGATAAAAATGTCAATAATCGGAACGTGCTTCAACTTGAATGTATACGCAAGATTCATCACAAAATAAAATGCGATAATAAAAGCAAATTTCCAGATGGGACGATGAAAATAAAATTGCGCGAATAAGATAAGAGCTACATCCACAATCATTAAACCAATCAGAATGCTTATTGCCGTTTTCTTTGAAACAGCTCCGCTTGCAAGCGGACGTCTTCTTTTTTCGGGATGCTTTTGGTCTGCTTCAATATCGTTATAATCATTAAGAATATAAACAACACCTGCAGCCAGAGAAAATATAATGAATGCAAAAATACTTTTACTAAGTAAATCTAAGTTTTTAACATTACCAGAGAAAAAAAGCGGAACAAATACAAAAAGATTTTTTACCCATTGTTCTACCCGAAGGAGTTTTAAATATTTCTTCATTAATGTGGTTTCGATTGCAAAAATAACGATTTATGATAAAAAAATCAGGTATAAAAATACAAAAAAACCGCCAAAGCGGTTTAAGAAATAATATTTATATGTTAAATGACTATTGACCTTGTTGTGCGTCGTTAATCATTTTTTCATTTGCAGTAATTGCAAACTCTACTCTTCTGTTTTTAGCTCTTCCTGCATCTGTATCGTTTGAAGCAACCGGCATAGATTCTCCTTCACCTAAAGCGAACAATCTGCTTGATGCAATTCCTTTAGTCATCAAATAGGATTTTACAGAATTAGCTCTTCTTTCAGATAGTCTTTGGTTGTAATCATCTGCTCCTTTGCTGTCAGTATGCCCGTAAATATTGATGTTTGTATCAGGATTATCTACTAAAACTTTTGTTAATTTATCTAGATTTGTCTTAGCAAGTGCTGTAAGATCTGAAGAATCGAATGCAAAAGTTACAATACTTTCGTTCATTGTAATTTTAATACCATCACCTACTCTTTCTACTTCTGCACCAGGTAAAGTTTCTTTAATATCTTTTGCCTGCTTATCCATTTTGTTACCGATAACGTTACCAGCAACACCACCGATAATACCTCCTAAAACAGCTCCTAATGCTGCATTTTTACCTTTTCCAACATTATTACCTAATATCCCACCAATTACCGCTCCTGAAGCAACTCCGGCTGCAGTACCTCTTTGTTGGTGATTAGAATTTTGCACTGCTTCACAACTTGTTAACAACAAAGCTGATGATAAGAATAATGCTGCTATATATGTTTTATTAAATTTCATTTTAAAATATTTTTATTAATTATTTAGTGTAGTCCATCCCTGTTCTTTCAAAGTTGTAAACAACTCTGATATTATTTCCATCGAATGGCACATTCTGTTCTAAAGAAAACTGGTCTGTTGAATTATTAATTACAGTTAAAGTATATCCTGCTGTATTTTGTTTAGCTTTTGTACCGTCTGCAATTTTTTTAAAGGTAAAAGTATCTCCTTTAATATCAACTTTAATTGCCTGAATTACACTTGGGCAAGAACCACCTCCGTTTAATGTATAAGAACCAGAATAGTTATTGGGAATAAATCTCCAGTGACTTCCTACAAAACATTGTGCATCTGCACCTTCATCAAAAGGTTTGATTTTGTACTGCTTATCGTAATTGATGCTTACAATCTGCCAATCGCCTTTCATTTTTAGAAATTCTGATCTTACATTTTGTGCATCTTTAGCTTTGTTTACTGTGGAACAAGACACTGCAAAAAGTGAGGTTCCCACTATACCTGCAAGTAGTAACTTTTTCATATTGTAGTTTTATTATTTTAACATTAAAGATAATACAAAAAACCATGCCAAATTTTACTTTATTCAAAAAAATAAAGCCTGAAAAAACTCAGGCTCTATTTAAATTATATTCAATCTATCTGATTGTTATCTCTTTACAGACTTCTTAGCAGGTCTTGCTTTTTTTACCGTTTTTGTTTTTACAGTAGTCGATTTTCCATCGTAGAAATTATTATATGCATACTCTGCAGCTTTTTTCACGTCGATTACACCGCCCGCCTGAGATTTTTCTCCGAATTCATTTTCAGTACTTGCATTGCTTGTTTTCACAAGAGCTTCAATAATCTGTGCAGGTTTAAGGTTTGGCATATAAGCCAATAATACCGCTGCTGCTCCTGCGGCTACAGGTGAAGCCATAGAAGTTCCTTGCTGATAACTGTATTCGTTCGTAGGAACCGTAGAATAAATCTCTTCTCCCGGTGCAAATACATTCACCATTTTTTTATTGTAATTTGAGAAATCAGCTCTCAATTCGTTATTTCTGTTAGTACTTGCTCCCACAACCATTACATTATTTACGAAAGGTGCTTCATCTGTAATATTTTTAAAATTGGTAGGATAAGCCAAGTGTTCTGCAACATCTTCGTTTTCGTTTCCGGCAGCTTTTACTAGAAGAACGCCTTTATCCTGAGCATATTGAAATGCATCCCAAACTACGTTTTTACCCGGCGAAACAGGCTTTCCGAAACTCATATTCAAAATTTTAGCGCCGTTATCTACCGCGTATCTTATTGCGTTTGCAACATCTTTATCTCTCTCATCTCCATTAGGAACAGTTCTTACGGACATAATTTTTGCAACTCTTGATGCAACTCCGTACTGCACTTCTTTTCCTTGTGGTAAACCTGCAATAATTCCTGAAACATGCGTTCCATGCTCTGCATCCGGACCTTGGTAATGATTATTTCCATAATTTTTTTCAGAATAATCATCATAATTATCACCTACAATTTCTGCTCTAGGGTCATAATTAAGATCGTATTGTTTAGCCATCGGACCAAAGTGATCTAAAGCTCCTTTAACCTCTTCTTTAAGCTTAGGTTCTATTTCTGCTGCTGATTTCCCTGCAAATTCAGGACTTTTAGCAATATTACTAAGAATTTCTAATGCTACAGCTTCCAACTGAGTAGAAGGTTTTTTATTTTTAAGAGTTTCAGCAGTTAATGGTTGTCCTCCCAAAATCGTAGCCATTGATGGAATAGATTCGTTAATCATCGTATAACGCTGAAAACTCTGTCTTGCATCAATACTTTTTTTAGTGAAAAGCTCTTTCGATTTCATATACAATGCAAATTCTTCCGGCATTTTTGCTTGGTTTGCTTTGTTTTGAGTAGAATTGTCGCCTTCAAAAACAGGTTTGTATTTTGCTACAACTCTGGTAACTTCCATATTATCTATACCGATATCACCATTTTTTCCGCCAATAAAATTCCATCCGTGAATATCATCGATGTAACCGTTTCCATCATCGTCTTTACCGTTGTTTGGAACTTCATTAGGATTTGTCCACATATTTTTCACCAATCCAGGGTGATCCACTTGAACTCCGCTATCCAAAACACCAACAACTACCGTCTTAGGTTTTAAACCTTTCGATTCTAAAAATTTGTATGCATTTTCAGTATTAACACCATAAACTTTTGTCGTCGCAAAATCTTTATGATACCAAGTCATTAAGTCTTTATTTTCTTTTGGATCAACTGCAGGAGTTTGCTGAGCTGATGAATAAGTAAAGCCTGCTAAAAAAACTGCGGCTAATATTACCTTTTTCATATGTAGAATTTATTTATTAATTTAATAATCATCTGTAAAAGCAATATTCATAGGCATTTCACCAATTCTACAGCTTTGTTTGATTATAATTTTTTAATATTTTTAATATAAGTCATCGATTCCGGGCCTTTGTTACAAATAAGATCCACAATCGATAAGTCATGCAAAAATCCTAGTTTATCTGAAAATGTCTGAAAATATTCAGCCATTTCGTATTCTGAAGTTTTTTTTGCAGAAAACTTTTCTCTGAAATTAACCTCTTCAGGATTTTTGATATATTCTTCATTCAAAGAGTATGCCTTTTCTGTCTTTAGAAGATTTTGAACGATTTCTATACTTTTTAAATTGAAATCTAACAGAAATTTTTCTTTCTTGTCAAATAGTTTCTCCAATTTATCTTCATAGTACTCAAAATATGGCGAACCTTGATATACTGTTTTAATAGATTTCCAGTGAATTTTTTGCCAATCTTCGCGGTAAGACATTTCGGTATCTTTGAATTCACGATTTCCATTATGAACAATTGGAATAATTAATGAAAGTCTGCCGTTGGCTCCATAAATATTGGTACGATTTCTAAAAGTCTGTTTAGGAAAACTTTCAAACTGTTCGAACACCACTTCATTTTCAGCATTTAAAAATTCTGAGAACCATGAAATTGGGGGTAAATAAAATACCGGTAATAATATATTCTGCATAACTATTATATAGAAAAATGAAGCATTTTTTCAAACACTTCATTTTATTTATTTTTAAATTTTAATTATATCTCGTCTTCTTTTTTCTTCTTTCCGAATAATTTCATAAAATATTCCCAGCCAAAGAAAAGAACAAGTATCATTGCTGCGATCCACCAATAAGAAGTTTTGTTGGCTTCTCCTGTATTGGTCGCTTTAAACATTCTGTCCCAACGGATTTTGAATGGAGCCTGATAAGATGAGCTTGAATCTTTAAAAGCACCCTGTAAACTCATCCAGGTAAACATCGGTCTTCCAACAATATTTTCTTCAGGAACAAAACCAAAGAATCTCGCATCTAAAGAAGCATCTCTGTTGTCTCCCACCATCATATAATAATCCTGTTGAATAGTATATTGATTGGTTTCTTTTCCGTTGATGAAAATTTTTCCGTTTTTATTTTCTAATGAATTATGTTCGTAGTTTTTAATAATCCACTGATATTCCGGTAACGTTTGCTGATTAACAGTAACAACATCTCCTTTTTTAGGAATTTTTAGCGGACCGTATTGATCCTGATTCCATCCGCTATTAATTGGGAAAATAGAATTCGTGGTATCAATTTTAGTTCTTGTCTCATCACGATATGCAATCGCTGATTCTCCTTTTGGCTGAATATGCTCCTGCATATCAATTACCTGAGGAAGTTTTTTAATTTCCGCAGCGGTCTTTGCAGTTAAGCCTTGAAAATAATATACAAATCCTCCTTTTTCATTCTGTCCTTCCTGAACGGGTAAAAATCCAAAAGTATTATATAGACTTGGAATATCTAACTGACTTCCTGTGTTTACAATATATCTGTGCTGAACTTCCTGATCTCCTAAAACAGTTTCCGGTTTTCCGTTAACGAAAAGCCTTCCATCTCTCATTTCAAAAGTATCACCCGCAACAGCAACTAATCTTTTTACATAAGGATCTGCTCTGTCTAGTGAAACATGCACAGAATCTCTTGGATAATTGAAAACGACAATATCATTTCTCTGAGGCTTACTGAATTGGAAAATTCTTTCGTAAGGTAATTTTATCGCTTCAACATAAGATTTAGGATCGTCTTTAGGATTTCCAGGCTCACCCGTATCCATAATTGTTCCCTGCAAGAAAGGGATCGCTACAGGACGCATCGGCAATCTGTAACCGTAGCTCCATTTATTTACAAAAAGGAAATCTCCAACCAATAAAGTTCTTTCCATTGAACCGGTAGGAATTCCGAAAGGTTGTGTTACAAAAACGTGGATGATCGTTGCAAAAACAACCGCAAAAGTGATTGATCCCATAAAGGTATCTTTCTTTTTTGCGTTTTTTTCTTCTTCCGTTAGATATAAATCATTTTCGTCTTCAATCTCGGTATCTTTAGAGTAGTTTACCGTTGCCATATAGATAAACGGCAAAATCACAGTCAGCAACTGATCTTTGAATAGATTTTTCCCGAATTTCTTCATTAAATACAAATGAAAAACACTCATCATAATGGGACCTACAATCGGTAAATACGATAAGATTGCCCACCATTTCGGGTGTTTTGTCTCTTTAAGAATAATGAAATAATTATAGAAAGGGATAAATGCGAATAACGGACTATACCCTAATTTCTTAAACAGCTTCCAAGTGGAAATCCCCATCAATACTGATAAAATGAGAACATAAACTGTGTACGTTAAAAAATAATTCATAAATTTTTGTGCCTAATCTATACTATAAATGATTAATAATGAGCGATAAATGATAATAGATTCACTATTGACAATTCACCATTCACTCGTATTAGTTTGCAATGTAGGGATTTTGTTACAAATCTAGAGTCCTAAAACATCTTTCATTGTAAAGTTTCCTTTTTTATCTTTAATCCATTCTGCAGCAACTACAGCTCCCAAAGCAAAGCCGTTTCTGTTGTATGCAGTGTGTTTTATTTCAATCTCGTCTACTTCACTTCTGTAATAAACAGAGTGAGTTCCCGGAACTTCATTTTCACGGATGGCAAAAATACCCAAGTTTTTGTCCTGAGTTTCTTCCAATTTCCATGCATCAAATTTATTATTGTTCTTAATGATTCCTTCTGCTAAAGAAATAGCAGTTCCGCTCGGAGCATCAAGCTTATGAATGTGATGAATCTCTTCCAACTGGCAAGAATATTCATCCACATTTTTCATTAAATCTGCGAGTTTTTCGTTTAAAGCAAAAAATAAATTTACGCCTAAACTGAAATTTGAGCCATATAAAAATGCAGTTTCGTTTTCAACGGCTAACTGTTCAACTTCAGATTTTCTTTCCAGCCACCCTGTAGTTCCACAGATTACCGGAATTTTATTTTCAAGACAAGCTTTAATATTATCAAAAGCCACTTCAGGAAGTGAAAACTCAATCACCACATCCGGATTATTAAGGTTTTCAGCAGTCGGAGTTTCTTTCAGTCGGGCAACAACTTCATGCCCTCTTTTTAAGGCAATCTCATCGATAATCTTCCCCATTCTTCCGTATCCAACTAATGCTATTTTCATAAAATTTTAAAACTTGTTATCTTACTATTTATTATTTTTCTAGAATCTGAAACTTAAAGCTAAACCTGTTTTTGGAGGATTAGTATTAAAATCATCATAGATTACCGCAGGAGCTAAAGTTAAATCCGGATCTTTACGACCTTCATACAAATGCGCATCTACAACAGCATCTACAATATTCAAAATATAAATTAAACCTGTAATTGCAATTGCATAATCCCTTTGTCTTTTCACTCTGTCTTGCGCATTTCCTAATGCCACTTTATCAAGAGTCGGGTTTCTGTCTAGGAAGTCATTTTGAGCACCATTAAGTTTTGCAATGTAATATTCACGGTACTTTTTATACTGATTTTGGTTCCAGACTGCAATACCAACTCCAGTTCCTACTGCTCCTAAAACAACGGGAACTTTCCAGTATTTTTTATTGTAAACCTGCCCTAATCCCGGTAAAACCGCAGAATATAGACCTGCTTTTGTAGGATTCAGTTTTTTTACTTTTAAAGATGCAGGTGCATTTGCTTTTTCGATATCTTCAACAACTTTAGCTTCAGCTTGGGGCTTTACAGCAGGAATACTATCAGTCGCATAATGCTCTAATCTGATGGTATCTCTTGGGTTGGTTTGCGATAAAGCCAGCCCTGATAAAAAAAGTAAAAAGATGAAAACTATTTTTTTCATTTATTTAATATGAGATAAAATATATTCCAGCTCATCTTCATTTTTAAAATCTAAAACAATCTTGCCTTTTTTACCGGTTCCTGTTGTTTTTATCTCAACTTTTACATCAAGAATATCTGCAATCGTTTTCTGTGCTCTTTTATAATTATTAGAAAGCTCAGCTTTTGCTCTTTTAGCTGCCGGAGATTTTGGATTTTTCAAAGCAGCAGCAGCTTGTTCAGACTGACGTACATTCAGTTTTTCTTTGATAATTAAATCAAATAAAGTTTGCTGATGCTCTTCATTTTCAAGACTGATGATTGCTCTACCGTGACCTGCAGAAATTTCTCCGCTACGGATTGCATTCTGAATATCCGGACTCAACCTCAACAATCTGATTGAGTTGGTAATCGTACTTCTGTCTCTTCCTATTCTTTGGCTTAAATTTTCCTGAGTAAGACCAATTTCTTCCAAAAGTCTGTGATAAGTAAGCGCAATCTCGATGGCATCAAGATCTTCACGCTGAATATTTTCTACAAGAGCCATTTCAAGAAGCTCCTGATCATTCACCAAACGAATGTATGCCGGAATCGTCGTTAATCCCGCAATTTTACTCGCTCTGAAACGTCTTTCCCCAGAAATAATTTCAAACTTTTCACCGTCTTTTCTTAACGTAATAGGCTGAATAACGCCTAAGTTTGTAATCGACTGTGCAAGTTCGTTTAATGCTTTTTCGTCAAAATAAGTTCTTGGCTGTGTCGGGTTCGGATAGATATCTTCGATGGAAACTTCCATGATGTTTCCTACAAATTTATCTGCTCCTTCATCAGTTGCTGTATTGACTGTGGCCTTGGATTCTGCACTTAAAATTGCTCCCAAACCACGTCCCATCGCTCTTTTTTTGTCCTTCATTTTTGTATAAATGATTATTGATTAATGATAATTGATTAATTATTAAATACAAAAATCATTTTAATTTTTTACTAATTTTTCGTTTCTCAACAACACTTCTTCTGCAAGCTGAATATATTGGATCGCTCCTTTACTTTCGGCATCATAGTTCAAGATACTTTCACCAAAACTTGGCGCTTCACTTAATCTTACATTTCTGCTGATAATTGTTTCAAAAACCATTTCCGGGAAGTGTGAATTTACTTCTTCCACCACCTGATTTGAAAGTCTTAAACGACTGTCGTACATCGTTAACAGCAACCCTTCAATATCTAAATCTTTATTATGGATTTTCTGAACATTTTTAATCGTGTTCAAAAGTTTCCCAAGACCTTCCAAAGCAAAATACTCACACTGAATTGGGATAATTACAGAATCTGCAGCTGTTAAAGCATTCACAGTAATTAATCCTAAACTCGGAGCACAGTCGATGATGATATAATCGTAATCATTTCTTACTTCTTCCAATGCTTTTTTCAGCATGTACTCACGGTTATCTTTATCTACCAATTCAATTTCGGCAGCTACCAAATCGATGTGAGAAGGTACGATATCCAGATTCGGAGTTGTTGTTCGCTGAATACAGTTTCTGGTTTCAACACTGTGTTCCAAAAGATTATAGGTAGAATACGGCACATCTTCCACACCAAGACCTGATGTTGCATTTGCCTGTGGATCTGCATCAATGATTAAGATTTTCTTTTCTAAAACTCCTAATGCTGCAGCTAAATTTACGGCAGTAGTAGTCTTTCCTACTCCACCTTTCTGATTAGCGATACCTATAATTTTTGCCATTGCTCAAACTTTAAGCTTCAAAAATACACTTTTTTCTCTGCTCTTGGGGAACGACTAAAACTAAAACAGAGTTAAAATATTGTTAACAAGCATTTTAGACATAAAAAAAATTATCCACAAAAATAAATCTTTGTGGATAACTATTGAGATTCGTGTTTAAGATATTAATTATCAAATTTCATGGTGATTGGAAACTTAAAATAACTTCTTACAGATTCCCCTTTTTTATTTTTACCCGGCTCCCATTTTCCTTTTACGGCTTTAATGGTTCTGATTGCTTCAGCGTTGAAAGAAGCATCTTTTCCGTTGGTTTTAATATCAGAAATGGTTCCGTCTCTTTCTACAATAAAAGTAACTGTTGTATTTACAGTTCCTTCATCTTGAAAAGCAGAAACATCAAACTTATTCATCACTTTATTTCTGAAAGCATCGATACCTCCTTCAAATTTAGCTAACACTGCTGCTACTTCCGGTTCATTAGAAACTTTAGGAACCTCAACCGGAGTAACGATCTTTGGCGGAACAACCGTTCCTGGTCCAGAAACAACATGTGTTGGTATGTTAATCGTTGGAGCTACTGGAGCTTTTAAATCATTTTTCACTCCTGCAATGGCATCATCAGGAATATCTTTTACGATATTACTCTCATCTGCATTTCTTGTTGGCGTTACCACTTGTGAATCGTATTGTCTCACACTTGGTGGCGGTGGCGTTACGGTTTGTGGTGGTAAAACTTCAGCAGGCGGATCTAAAGGTGTATCCACATCAATCAAAACTGGAGGAATAGGGTTTTCGATAATCCCGTTTTCAGTTGACTGAAAAGCAGAAATTACAGTTGGAATAATAGAAACCGCAGCCAATAAACCGACACCTATAAAAAATGCTTTGGTTAAAATCCTGTCTGATTCTGTTCTTAATACATACGCACCATACGCTTTGTTACGGTTTTCGAAAAGGATTTCGTTCAGTCGAAATTCCTGGTTGTGTTCTAGGTGTTTCATCACTATAAAATTAAAATTGTTAATATATAGATTATCAGTTTTCAATACTATTTGAAATAATCTTTAAAGCACTATCAAAATTTCTGCCAAAAACTTAACAAAAACTTAACTTTACATCAAAATCAGTGTTAAAGTTTAAAATTTAACTATTTTATGGATAAGGTTTTGGGGTTGGTTGATAGTTGATAGTTGATAGTTGAAGGAAATTACATGATCGAGAAGAAACATCATGATTGAAACAGCTTTTTTAATTCTCCTCCTTTGGAGGGGTGGCGAAAATTCGGAAGAATTTTTGACGGGGTGGTTTTAGAATGCGAAAAAAGACTCGTTACACCCTTAATTTTTAAAAGAAACCTACTTTCTTAGCCCCGATGGGAACGACATTCTTTTTTGTTTTTTGGTGATGGAAATCAGGGCGGGAAAACAAAAAAGATATAGTGGATAGCGGGAATAGCTTCTAAAAGATTAGTTTTTGGTTGATGGTTATTAGTTGATAGTTTTTAGATTCTTCACTGCGCTTTCGCTTCGTTCAGAATGACAGGATTTATTTATGGATGTTTGAAATTGCTTTGCTTCGACAAGCTCAGCACAGGCTTGCTATTACTTCACGCAATGACAAAAAAAAGAGACTATCGATCGACAGTCTCTTTTTTATTTATTTGAAAATATTCCTTAGAACAATTCTTTTCTGATGATGTTCTGACTTCTTTCAGGACCTACAGAAACCAAGTATACATTGATCCCTAAATACTTCTCGATAAACTCGATGTATTTTTGAGCAGTATCAGGAAGCTCGTCGTAGCTTCTTACTTTCGTTAAATCTTCGTTCCAACCCGGTAAATCCTGGTAGATCGGTTCGTAGTTGTACAATTTCTCTGTTGAAGAAGTGAAATAATCGATGATCTTTCCGTCTTCAGTTTTGTAATGAGTAACGATCTTAAGGTTTTCAATTCCTGTAAGAACGTCTAATTTCGTAATTACCAAGTTATTGATCCCGTTGATCATACAAGCGTGCTTCAAAGAAACAAGGTCTAACCAACCTGTTCTTCTTGGTCTACCTGTAGTCGCTCCGAATTCACCTCCGATCTGTCTGATTTTCTCACCCAATTCGTTGTCTAATTCAGATGGGAAAGGTCCATTTCCAACTCTTGTACAGTATGCTTTTGCAACACCGATCAAGTTTTGAAGTGACGTTGGCGGAACTCCTGCTCCTGTACAAACTCCCCCAGTTGATGGCGAAGATGAAGTAACGTAAGGATATGTTCCGAAGTCGATATCCAACATCAAAGCTTGCGCGCCTTCAAACAGTACGTTTTTACCGTCTCTGATGGCTTCGTTTAATTCTAATTCAGTATCTACGATTCTATCTTGAAGCTGTTTTCCGATCTCTAAATATTCATTATAGATCTCTTCAACATCCAAAGTAGGTTTTCCGTAATATTTTTCAAAAAGAGAGTTTTTAACTTTTAAGTTTTTCTCAATTTTGTCTCTTAAAATTTCAGGATTCAAAAGATCTACCATTCTGATACCGATTCTTGCGATCTTATCTTCATAACATGGTCCGATTCCTTTTTTAGTAGTCCCGATTTGCGTTCCTCCGTGCTCTTCCTCACGGTAAGTATCCAAAAGAATGTGGTAAGGCATGATGACATGCGCTCTTCTGCTGATGAAAATGTGATCAGTTCTCATGTTTTTGCTTTCGATCTGATTCACCTCCTTAATGAAAGATTTAGGATTTACCACTACACCATTGGCAATGATACACTTCCCTTTGCACTGAAGAACTCCCGATGGAAGAAGGTGCAAAACAAACTTTTCATCGCCTACATAAACCGTGTGACCAGCGTTGTCGCCTCCTTGGAAACGCACCACATAATCTGATTTTGCCGATAAAACATCCGTTATTTTTCCTTTACCTTCATCTCCATATTGAAGACCTACAACTACGTAAGTTGACATATTTTACTTTTATTTTAGATTCATGCAAAATTACTTTTAAAAAATTGGGTGGGCAAATTTGTGGTGGATTTTATTTTTTGGTGGGGTGGAAATCATGTGATTGGAACATTTTTCTTTTACTATATTTGGGAATCAAAAAGTAGTTTATACATGTTTAAAACGATAATCGATTTCGTAAAAGAAAGTAAAGAAGCAAGTCAGGAAAGATTAAAACTACCTATTGTTACCTTTTACATATTCCTGTTATTAATTTCTTATTGGAAACCTCTTTCAATATATTTCTTGTCTGAAAAAAAAATTGAAGAAAAGATAAAACAAATTGATTTTATTTACAAGAATTACACTCACTGGGATCACATCTTAAATCTCTTAATTCTATTACTATTAAGTACAATATCCTCTCTTTTATTCCCTGTAATAATGTTCGTAATCGAATTTTTATTAAAATCACCCAATAAAGAGAGAAAAATAATAAAAAACAGCACAAAAGATATTGACAGACACGAAGAGTTAAAAATTGCAAGACATAGATATGATTTGAATAAAATTGTATCTGGTAACAAAGAGATAGAAGATTATAATCAGTCTATTGAAGTATTAAAAAAATCTTATGAGGATCGAATACAAAATATTGAGACAATTAATAATCAAAAAGATAAAAATTTAGAAAGTCAAATTGATATGATTACAAAAGAAAACGTATCGCTTGCCTCAAAGTTAGAAGAAATAAATCAATCAAATAAGTATCTTAATAGCCAGATTAATCAACATCGATTGAATGAATTTGAGTATAAAAATTATTCTAAATTCAATATTATTTTTGAAAATAAAAATAATTTTAAAGATTATTTGGATTCAATAGAACCTGCTTCTGATGATATAATTTTTATAAAACATATTTTAGAACAAATTGTTGATTATGACTTGCACTCTTTATTAAATAGATTAGCATTATCGGTATTTAACGATAGTGAATATGTAAATCTAAATCAGAGAACGGAAAAATATGACGATGAAAAAAACTTTATTAAAAGAAATAATTTAGGTGAATTATCGTCATCTGAAGAAATTCTTGAAACATATTTCATAGGAAAAAGTTTTTATCTAATTAAAGAAATGGTTGATTATGCTGAAGATTATGAATTATAAGAATAAGTTCTTTTTTTTTGTAAATAAAACCTCACTCACCATCTCAATCTCTTCCAAAAACACCTCATCATGCCAAATCACCACAGAGTTCCATGATAATCCTTGAATAGAATTCTTGAGAATTTCTACGTTTTGAAGATCTAAATTATTCATCATTTTACTTAGTTTCATTAATTCTTTTTGAACCAATACCAATAATTGGTATCTTTGATTTAAAATTAAAATAATGGCAAAAAACACATCCATACTATTAGGTGATTATTTCGATAACTTTATTAGTCAACAGATCAAGTCTGGGAAATTTTCCTCTGCAAGCGAAGTTGTGAGAACAGCTTTGAGAATGTTTGAGCATGAAGAATCTAAGAAAACAGAATTAATTAACGAATTAAAAAAAGGTGAGAAATCAGGATTTGTTGAGAATTTTGACCGTAAAGAGTTTTTAGAAAATCTTCATCAAAAACATTCTGCTGAGTAATGAAATACAAAATCAGCAAGGAAGCATTAAATGATTTAGAAAAAATTTGGTTGTACACTTCTGAAACTTGGTCAAAAGAACAGGCAGATTATTATTTTGATTTAATAATAAACGAAATTGAATATTTATCCGTAAATCCCAAATCAGGAAAAGATTACAATGAAATCAGAAAAGGATATTTTCGTTCAAGAGTAAAATCTCATTTCATATTTTACAGAATTAATATTAAAAATGAAGAGATTGAAATCATTAGAATTCTTCATCAGCAGATGGATATTTTATCGAGATTAAACGAATAATTACTTTTTTAATTCAGTTCTTTAATTATCCTTCAAAAAACCAAATCACACCATGAGCTCACTACAAAAATCAGGATACTTATCTGAAAACACCACCAATCAAACCCAACTCTTTTATACTTTATTTTATCCTGAAGAAATTCCTGTAAAAGCAACCCTACAAATCGTTCATGGGATGCAGGAGCACAGCGGAAGATATTCAGAAATTGCAGAATATTTCACCGATCGAGGATTTGCTGTGTTGACTTATGACCATTTAGGACACGGAAAATCGGTAAAAGATAAAAAAGATATTGGATTTTTTCAACGTAATGATCCTTATGAAAGATTGATTACAGATGCCGAAAAGATGAGCAAATTTCTGATAGAGCAATATCCTGATGTTCCGCATTTCATTTTGGGACATTCAATGGGTTCTTTTATCACGCGGTGTCTTCTTCAAAAAATGAACAATCAGTTTTCAGGTGCTATTATTACAGGAACGGGAGGACCTTTAATAGGAATTAATCTGGTGAAAACCTATTTTTCTTTAGCTAATAAACTGGCTCCTCACAAACGAACTTTTTTCAATAACATTTTTAATATTGTCAATAATAAAGAATTTAAAAAAGATAAAGACTTTAGCGATACAAGTTGGCTCAGCGTGAATCCCGCCAATAGAAAAGCATTTTCTGAGGATACACTTTGCGGAATTCCGTTCACCAACAATGCGTTTTATGCGTTATTCAGTATTTATAAAAAAGCAACGGCGAGAAATTGGGCACAAACTATTCCGAAATCCTTCCCTTTTCTTTTTGTAAGCGGGCAAAATGACCCCATCGGAGATTTTGGAAAAGGCGTAACGAAGACTGTTGAAAATTTAAAGCTCGACGGATTTAAAAATGTAGATATGAAAATATACCCTGAAATGCGTCATGAAATATTGAATGAAGAAATCAGAGAAAACGTGTTGAATGATATCCATCAATGGATTTTAAAACTTTTAAAATAAAATAACTTCAGTAACCTCAACTACCGAAGCTATTTTATCTTTTTAATTTTCAAACTTTTTATTTAACCACAAAAAAAATCAAAAGATATTATTGTGGTTATAGTTATTAAAAAGTTTGAAATTACAAGCTCAACACAATGTTTAATCTTAGCAAATTTCATTTTTAAGGAACAAAAAAAATTAAAATACTCGTTTCATTCAAGCTTTATAAGCGACTTTGTCGCCATTCTTTGCTCCTTAAAATAATAAGTTTAAAATTTAAAATCTTTGCGTGGTAAAAGATTTTGCGAAATTTCTTAATTCAGGTTATTGCAAAACAATCTCTTTATCAACTCCAATTTGTTCTAAAAAAACTTCATCATGCGAAATCACCAGCAAAGTTCCATGATAATCCTTAATAGAATTTGTCAGAATTTCCACATTTTGAAGGTCTAAATTATTCGTCGGTTCATCGAGAATAATCATATCGGGAGCTTTATTGCTGATGGAAAGTCCGCACAGAAGAAGTCGCAGACGTTCTCCGCCACTTAGAACATCACCTATTTTATCCCAGGTTTCCTTTCCAAATAAAAATCTTGACAACAATGTTTTCACTTCAGACTCCGGCATTGCATTATCATTGAACTGTTCGGCAAATTCATAAACCGTTGCATTTCTATCAATTAAAGAATATTCCTGGTCAATATAAATTGTCTGAAAATCTGACTTCGAAATAGTTCCGACAGAAGGTTGCAAATCTCCCAACAACAGTTTTATCAAAGTCGTTTTCCCAGAACCGTTCATTCCTTTGATAGAAATTCGGTCTCCACTTCGGATTTCAAGATTGAGATTTTCTTTCCAAAGTTCTTCTTCTTCATGATATTTAAAATTAATTTCTTCAACCGAAATCAAGATTTTCCCCGAATGCAAATTCGAATCATTAAAATTCACTTTCATTTGGTCAGCATTTCTCACCGACGAACGTAAATCCCGCAAATCACCAGAAATATCATTGATTTTCTCGGCATGAACAGACTTCAGTTTCGAAGAATTTTTCTCCGCATTATTCCGCAACGTATTCATCATAATTCTTGCAACACCCGATTTTTCCTGCTTTCCCTTTCCTCTTGCATCGAGTCTTTGCTTTCGCTCCAAAGTTTCCCGTTCCTTTTCTTTAGCTTTTCTCAAAGCACGTTCTTTAGAATGAATGTCATTTTGTAACGCTTCATTTTCAATTTCCTTTTGTTCGGCATAAAAATCATAATTTCCACCGTATGTCGAAATTCCCTGATTGCTTAATTCAAAAATAGTATCAACTAAATTGAGCAAAGTTCGGTCATGACTCACAATCACAACTGTTGAATTTGTTTTTTCAATAAAATCATACAATAGACTTCTACCTTCCAAATCGAGATGATTCGTAGGTTCATCCAATAAAATAATTTCAGGCTGATTGATTTGAATTCCGGCAAGAAAAACTTTTGTTTTTTGCCCGCCACTCAAACTTTCCAAAGTTTGATTTAAATCTAAATCTTCAAGTTTCCAATAGTGCAAGGCATTTTGGCAATGTTCTTCGATGTCCCAATCTTCATTTAAAGTTTCAAAATAAATTTCATCCACTTCGCCATTGGTTATTTTTTGAAGTGCTTCAAGTTTTTTATCGATTTTCAAACATTCCGCAACCGTCAAGTCATTAAAATTTCCAAACATTTGTGGAACATAGAAAATATCACCTTGAATATTGACATTTCCCGCCAAAGGTTCAATTTCATTGGCAATAATTTTCAGCAAGGTAGATTTTCCCATGCCATTACTTCCGACCAAAGCCGATTTTGAGTGAGAGGGTATCGTTAAATTGATAGAATTAAAAAGCAGATTTCCCGCAGGAAACCCAAAGGATATATTGTGTAGAAAAAGCATAATTTCTTTCTTTTAATAAGGTTAAACTGCAATAACATTTTTCGTTATTGTTTATTAAATCTGAAAGAAATTAAATTCTACATGTCTGATGTTTTGGGTTTTGTGTGATGCAAAGATAATGAAATTTATTTTTCGAAGCTTTTTCTACATTGAGTTTGTCATTTCGACAAAGGAGAAATCTATTTTCAAACCTATAAAATTCCCGCTTTCATCTTCCGTACTTTTTAGGAGCTTTTTCCAGCTTTTCGTTACAATCTTTTTTTTTCGAAAAAAGGATTTTCACTGCAATCTGGGCTAGATTTTCGGTCTTCCATTTCAAATTCTGTCATAAATACAAAGTTTATCATTCCGGAGGAATCTCTATGCGAATCTTTAACCTAAAAATTTTAGATTAGATTCTTGCAGAATAAAAATTATAGTGTGAAAAATCTTGAAAATAAAGAACCACCCCGTCAAAAATTTTGTTGAAATTTTCGCCACCCCTCCAAAGGAGGGGAATTAATATCGTCATTGCGAGAAGTTGCAGTGAGCTTTTATCGAGTGTGTCGAAGTAAAGCAATCTCAAACAAACTTTTTTAGTGCAAAAAACTGATTTTTTATTTCTTTTACAATAAAAAAATTCACTAAAAATTAAACCTCAACTCCACTCATCACCTGTCTGAAAAGTCCTTTGATGTGGTCGATTTCAGATTGATACATTGTCTTTTTTCTGCAGCCAAAGTAAAGAGTGTTTTCCAATTTTTTATCGCCTTCCCAAATCAGCTGTATTTCACCACTTTCAATTTCATTTTTACATAAAAAATCAGGAACAACAGCCAATCCGGTTCCGCCTTTCAGGCAACGGATAATTGAGTTTAAGTTCGGAACAATATAATTGGGTCTGAAATTAGGTTTATGCCCGAAATTCATCAGCCAAAACTGAAAAAGATGCTCCATATCTCCGGTTGTTCCGTACCATTTTTCATTTTTCAGCCAGCTTTCAATTTTTTGAAGATCTTTAGTTTTTAAAACCTCACCAAAACTTTCTGTATCAATATCTTTTCCGCCAACCAAAATAATTTGTTCAGAAGAAAATGCTTCGTGCAAAATATTGGGCGAAGTTCCTTTTTTGGGAGTGATAATTAAATCTAAAATCCCTTTATCTAACTGGTCCAACATCTCCGGATATTCACCAAAACTGATAATTAAATTAAAATCCAGCGTCGAAACATACTGTTCCAAAGTGGTTTGAAAAGTCTCAAAACACATTCCGACACTGATGGTTGGTGTATGTTTTTCGGTAGACTTTTGAAAATTCTTTTCAACTTCTTCGAGCTTAGTCAAAGGTTCTGAAATCGCATTAAACAAAACCTTTCCTCTTTCAGTCGGAATCATTTTTCTTCCGGTTCTGTCAAATAATTTATATCCAACATAAGCTTCAAGCGAACCTAAATGCAAACTTACTCCGGGTTGCGAAATAAACAGAGAATCTGCAGCTCCGGTTAAAGTTCCGGTTTTGTAAATCGCTTTAAAAGTGCGGTACCATTCTAGATTTACCATAATTTTATTTTTTTCAATTGTGAATAGTTAATTGTGAAAAGTCAATTCGCTTCGCTTGTGAACCTTTCCCATCCATCATTCCTAACTCCCAACTCAAAACTCCCAACTCAAAACTCCCAACCCATCAGAATTATAATACAAAGGTATAAATTATATTATTTTAATTATACAAAATCCCAACCTAACTTTGCAGAGTAAAATTTAAACAATCAAACAAAATGAAAAAAGTATTAATCATCAACGGTGGACAAAACTTCGGACATTCAGGAGGAAAATATAATCAGACTATTGCAGAAAACACATTGGAAGTTTTAAAAAATTTCGAAAATGTAGAAGTGCAAATCAGCAATGTAAGCGACAATTACAATAAAAACGAAGAAGTAGAAAAATTTGTCTGGGCAGATTATATCATTTATCACACTCCGATTTGGTGGTTTCAGTTGCCGAATGGTTTGAAAAAATATATCGATGAAGTTTTCACAGCCGGTCATGCAAAAGGAATTTATATGAGTGACGGTAGAACTTCTGAAAATCCAAAAATCAACTACGGAACCGGAGGAATGTTGGGCGGAAGAAAATATATGGTAACCACAAGCTGGAACGCACCAGAAACAGCTTTCACGCTTCCCGGAGAATTTTTCAACGAAACAAGTGTAGACAATGGACCATTATTTGGTTTTCACAGAATGAATGCCTTTGTTTCTTTAGAAAAAATGGAAAGTTTCCACTTCCATGATGTAGAGAAAAATGCAAACATCGAGCGCGATATGAAATTATACAGAGAGCATCTTACAAACGTTTTTGAAAAAGAACTAAAACCACAATTAGTCTAATGAAAATCTATCTTACCGCAATAATAAAAGCAAAAGAAGAGCACAGAACCGAAGTTTTGGAAGTTCTTCAAAATATGGTTTCAGAAACTGTGAAAGAAGAAGCCAACGAATTGTACACCCTTCATCAAGGAATTGAAGATAAAAATCATTTTGTTTTCTACGAAATCTGGAAAAGCGAAGAAGGATTGAAACAGCATAATGAGCAATCTTACATTAAAGCTTTTGGAGGTTTGGTTGATGAAAAGCTGCAGGAAAAACCTCAGATTTATTTAACTGAAATTATTTAAATATGAAAAAATTAGCATTATTAATTCTTGCATTATTTACAGTAGTATTCGTACAATCACAAACCAAAAAATCAAAAAATATGAAAAAGAAAATTCTGTTTGTCGTGACCAGTCATGACAAAAAAGGTGACACAGGCGAAGAAACCGGATATTATCTGGGTGAAGTTTCGCATCCTTGGGAAGTTCTTCACAAAGCCGGCTACGAAATTGATTTTGTAAGTCCGAAAGGCGGAACTCCGCCCGTTGATGGATTTGATTTAAAAGATTCGGTCAACAAAGAGTTTTGGGAAAGTAAAGACAAAAGTAAAATCGACCAATCTTTGCAGCCTTCGCAAGTAAATCCAAATGATTATTCTACCATTTTTTATGCAGGCGGTCACGGTGCGATGTGGGATTTTGCGGACAATACAGAATTATCAAAAATTGCTTCAAAAATTTATGAAAACGGAGGAATTGTAGCTGCAGTTTGTCACGGTCCGGCTGGTTTGGTGAATATTAAATTGAATAGCGGAAAGTATTTGGTTGACGGTAAAAAAATTAACGCTTTCACCAATGAAGAGGAAGCTGAAGTAAAATTAACAAACGTAGTTCCTTTTCTTTTGGAAGATAAATTGAAAGAACGAGGTGCGAAATTTGAAAAATCTGGACTTTGGGAAAATCATGTCGTGACAGACCAAAGAGTAATCACAGGACAAAATCCTCAGTCTGCAAAAAGTGTGGGAGAGGCTATTTTAAAAGAATTAAATAAATAATTTCAGTAAAAACAGCCAATAATACGTTTGTCATTATGAAAGAAACGAAGTGAATTGAAGAATCTCTAAAATTGAGCCTAGATTCTTCCTTCGTCAGAATGACAAAAATTGAAAATATTTTAATCATTTTAAAATTAAATTGAAAACAAAATCAAAAATAAGATAAAGACAAAATGCAATATAGAAAATTAGGAAACACAGATCTAGAACTTTCAGTGATCACTCACGGAGCGTTTGCGATTGGTGGAAATATGTGGGGTGGAAATGAAAAACAAGATTCCATCAACTCAATTCATGCTTCTCTAGATCATGGTGTAACTTCCATTGACACTGCACCTTTTTATGGTTTCGGATTGAGTGAGGAAATGATCGGTGAAGCTATCAAAGGAAAAGACCGTTCGAAAATTCAGTTGTTAACAAAATTCGGATTGGTTTGGGACGGAAGTAATAATGGAAAAGGCGAATTTTTCTTCGATGCAAATGATGACGGCAAAATAATTCCCTTGTACAAGTTTGCTTCAAAAGAAAACATTATCAAAGAAGTTGAGGAAAGTTTAAAAAGATTGGGAACAGATTACATCGATCTTTTACAATTGCATTGGCCAGATTCTACAACGTCGATTAGTGAAACGATGGAAGCAATGGAATTGCTGATTCATCAAGGAAAAATCCGTGCAGCAGGTGTAAGCAACTATTCTGTTGAGCAAATGGAAGAAGCCAATAAAACATTGAAATTAGCAAGCAATCAGGTTTCTTACAGTATGTTGAACCGTTCGATTGAGAATGATTTAGTTCCTTATTCTTTAGAAAATAATTCAGGAATAATCGTTTACAGTCCGATGGAAAGAGGTCTTTTGACCGGAAAATATTTTAAAGAAGATCAATTAAAAGAAAACGATCACAGAAACGGATATTTTTCACAGTTCGATTTAGATAAAGTAAAAAATTTCTTAGAAAAAATAAAACCTATCGCACAAGACAAAGGAGCTACTCTTTCTCAATTAGTTTTACGCTGGACAACTTTACAACCCGCAATTTCAGTAGTTTTAGCAGGAGCAAGAAACGCTCAACAAGCCATTGAAAATGCAAAAGCGATATCTTTCGATCTATCTCAGGAAGAATTGAATTTGATAAATTCTGAGCTTTCTCAACTTTGATCAAAATAATATTTATTATTGCGAACAAAGTGAAGCAATCTTAAATTCTTAAAAGATTACTTTATTTTCTTCGTTCTTAGTAATAACAAAAAAATCGCTTCTCAATAATTGGGAAGCGATTTTCGTTAATAATTTAATCGATTTAAAATTTACTTTGCAATTGGTAAATGCGTAGAAATTGCAATTCTGTTCCAAGCATTAATCGTAACAATTGCCATAATAATTTGAGCAATTTGACCTTCATCAAATAATTGCTTAGCCTTATAATACGTTTCTTCAGTCAGACCTTTTTGGCTGATCAAAGTAATCTCTTCAGTCATTGCTAAAAGTACCTGTTCTTCTTCCGTATAAAGCTCCAACGCTTCTCTCCATGCATTTAAAAGATAGATTCTTTGTGGAGTTTCTCCGTATTTCATCGCGTCTTTAGTATGCATATCCAGACAAAAAGCACATCCGTTAATTTGCGACGCTCTGATTTTGATTAATTCTTTCTGAATATGGTTTAAAGAAATGGTTTGAAGATATCCTTCCAATCCCATCATTGCTTTGTAAGCGGCAGTGTCTACAGTTGCCATATTAATTCTCGCACTCATACTGTTTATGATTTTTTAGTTAATGTATCTATTGAAAAATAAAATTCTTTTTGTGTTGCCAATAAAAAAGCTGCTGAACTTCCTACCCAAACCGAGTAATCCAAAGTCGCTTTTACTCCTAAAGCAATGCTCATTGATAAGGCGAAAACAAGCAATAAAAACCCAGTTCCGTAAGCTGCGATTTTTGTTTTAAAACCCAAAATCAGCATCAAAGGAAAAAGTATTTCTAAAAAAGTAGCCGTGTAAGCAGAAAATGTACTTAGAGTTTCGGGAAGAAAAAACGTTAATTGTCGAGTGTATCTTTCAAAGTTTTCCCAGTTTCCCCAAGCTGAGTTGTCACCCCAAAAACCGAATCTGTCTGCAATTGCAGAAAGCATCGTAACCGAAATTGCTAACCTTAAAAATAACTGTGGAAGTTTGAAGCATTTGTCTGCCATTGCATTTGTTTTTATGAACAGGACAAAGTTGCGAATTAAGAATCGTAAAAATCTTAAACTGGTTTAAGAACGTAATTTTGCTCTGATCTCACTTAAATATTCCGGTGTAAAACCTAAAAATGAAGCCAGTAAATATTGCGGAATTCTTTGGATAAACCAAGGATACAGAGTACTAAAATGTACATAATATTCTTCCTTCGTCATCTCATAAATGTAGCGGATCCTTTTTTCGGCAGCGGCATAAGCAGTTTGGTAAACCATTCTGAAATAGCGTTCCATCACCGGATGTTTTTGCAACAGCAATTCCTGAGAATGGAAATCAATCGCCAAAATCATAGAATTTTCAACAGACTGAATATTAAAATCTGATTTCATTTGTTTTTCAAAAGCAAAAGTGTCGGAAATCCACCAGTTTTCGATGGCGAATTCTGTGGTCTGCTCCACCCCTTTTTCATTCACGAAAAACTTTCTCAAACAACCTTCGAGAACGAAATATTTGAATTTACAAACGTCTCCTTCAAGCATTAGATTTTCTTTCTTTTTTGTTTTTAAAACCTGGAAAAAAGAAAATACAGAAGTAAATTCTTCGTCACTAATGGTAATAAATTTATCTAAATGTGCTTTGAAAGTTTCCATTTTTTAAATTGTGTAACCAAACTTAACTTTATTTTTTTAGTTTTACAATAACAAACAATAAATCATGGAAATCGTTGCCAAAATCTTAATCGCAGTTGTCGCTCTGGAACACCTTTACATTCTCTGGATGGAAATGTTTGCGTGGGAAACCAAAGGAAAAGAAGTTTTTAAAGCTGCTTTACCACCAGACATGTTTAAACCCACAAAAGGTTTGGCCGCCAATCAAGGTTTGTACAATGGTTTTTTGGCAGCAGGATTAATCTGGTCTTTCTTTATAGAAGATGAAAAATGGCAAACCAATATTGCATTATTTTTCTTGAGTTGTGTGGCTGTAGCAGGAATTTATGGTGCCATTTCTGCAACAAAGAAGATTTTTTTCGTTCAAGCTTTGCCTGCAATTTTGGCGATTATTGCTGTTTTGTTAAAATAATTTAGTTCAAAAATATTTATTATTGAGAACAGCATTTTTTCTATCGTTTATATAAAATTCAGCTTTCTTCAAATCATAAAACATAATAAAAATAACCAATTGTAATTCAATATATTACAATCTAAAATTTTCATTAAATATAAAATCCGTAAATTTGCACCGTCATAAGAAATTGATGTACAGCTTTTTTATGCTTTCAGCATAATGATAAATTCAAGTTGTTCTGGCAAATATCTTTAATTATCCTGATGATAATTATTCTTTGATTCAATTTAAAAAAGATTGATTTCTTTTTTTACGTAATACATTCTTTGTCAAAGTAAAACCTTTTGAAGACAATAAACACGATCATTCATTTGATATGATTTTGTATGTTTTTTGTTATTAAAAAAAAGATTTTACTGTAAAAATCATACTGAACATTTTTGCATGCGGTGATATCACTCATCAAAGCATCGTTGTCTCAATTTCTTATTTCAAATACATTAACAAAATCTGAATATGGATACAATTGATACTAATCGAAAAGTAAAACTTAAAGTTGAAGATCTGACAATAATTTTCGGAAAAAATAAAGAAAAAGCGTTAGAACTTCTGGATAAAGGTTTTTCTAAAAAAGAAATTCTTGAAAAAACTGGTTGTACGGTAGGAATTAATAAAGCCAGCTTTGAAATTTATGAAGGTGAATTCTTTGTTATTATGGGACTTTCAGGAAGCGGAAAATCAACTTTACTTCGTTGTCTGAACAGACTGAATGAGCCAACTGCAGGAAAAGTATATATCAATAACGATAATATTACCGGTAAAAATAATAAAGACCTTCTGGAAGTAAGAAGAACAGAAATGAGCATGGTATTTCAGAAATTTGGATTGCTACCTCATCATACTGTTTTAAGCAATGCTGCTTTCGGACTCGAAATACGCGGAGAAAGCAAAACAATTCGTGAAGAAAAAGCGCAAAAAGCATTAGATATTGTAGGTTTAAATGGTTTTGAAAATCAATTGCCTTCACAGCTTTCAGGAGGTATGCAGCAAAGAGTGGGATTGGCAAGAGCTTTAGCAAACGATCCCGAAGTTTTGTTGATGGATGAGGCTTTCTCAGCACTCGACCCGCTGATAAAATCTGAAATGCAGGATCAGCTTCTCGAATTACAGGAAACTCTACAGAAAACGATCGTCTTTATTACTCATGATCTGGATGAAGCCATCAAGATCGGAGACCGAATTGTTATTATGAAAGACGGTGTCATCGAACAAATAGGAACTGCAGAAGATATTTTAACCAATCCGGCAAGTGATTATGTAAAAGCTTTTGTAGAAAAAGTTGACCGTAAAACGATTATTACAGCGAAATCTCTAATGTTCGACAAGCCAACTGTAGTTCGTTTCAGAAAAGACGGTCCTGAAGGTGCCCTCAGAAAGATGAGAACTACAGGTTTGGAAACTTTACCCGTAGTAGATTTTCAAAATAAATTTCTGGGTTTTGTGACGCTTAATGATATTGTTCAAATCGCAAAGAAAAAAGAACCCACTGTTGAATCGGTGATTAACAGTAATGTTCCTTCGGTATATCAGGAAGCCACTGTAGAAGAAATGCTCCCTTTGATCTCAGGAAGCAAATCAGCGATTGCTGTGGTAGATGAAACCAATAAATTTTTAGGACTGGTCACTCAATTATCACTCATCATCGAGGCTACCAAGTTTAATGAAGAAGAGATTATTGAATTAAAAGAAATCGCAAACAACCAATAAGATGAATAAAACTATAGATATAGGTCAATATGTAGAAACTGCAATCAATTGGCTCACAGACAATGCAAAACCTTTCTTTGACGTCATAAAAAATGTCGGCAACTCCTCAATCTTAGGAATTGAATGGGCTTTGGTCAATACCCCTTTTTATATTATCATTCTACTTTTCACGTTATTAGCTCTATGGAAAGCAGGAAAAGGAACCGCCATCATGACTGCAGCCGGACTTACTTTAATATTTTTAATGGGATTCTGGAAAGAAACGATGGAAACATTAGCACTTATTTTTGTGGCAACACTTACTGCATTAATTCTGTCCGTTCCTCTCGGAATATGGGCGGCGAAAAATCAATTCGCGGCAAAAATTATTCGCCCATTACTCGATCTTATGCAGACAATGCCTGCTTTTGTTTACTTAATTCCTGCTGTATTATTTTTCAGTATCGGTAAAGTTCCCGGCGCATTCGCAACGATCATTTTTGCGATGCCACCCGCAGTACGTTTAACGACTTTGGGAATTGAATCTGTTCCTAAAGATATTGTAGAAGCAGCGCGAGCTTTCGGAGCAACCAATCGTCAAATCTTATTTAAAGTAGAACTTCCTTTGGCTACGAACACAATTTTAGCAGGGATCAATCAAACTATTTTATTATCATTATCAATGGTTGTAATCGCTGGAATGATCGCAGCAGGTGGTTTGGGTGAAAAAGTTTTGGAAGGAATTAATAATCTGGATATCGGTTTAGGATTTGAAAGCGGTTTATCTGTCGTGATTTTAGCCATTATTCTCGACCGGATCACTCAAGGATTTGTAAAGAAAAAAACAGCAAAATGAAAAAAATAAATTATTTATTATTACTTACTTCTGTTCTCATTTTAGGAGTATTTAATTCTTGTAAAAACATAAAAAATTCAAAATATATCAACATCGGAATGGTCGATGGTTGGGCAGAAGATGTTGCAATGACACACATTGTAAAAGCTATTTTGGATGAACAGGGATATCATGTTGTCATTCAGAAAGCTTCCACAGATATGATTCTCGCTTCTATGAATAACGAAGATACAGACCTCTTTCTTGGAGTCTGGCTACCTTATACTCATGCAAGTAAAATAGCTAAGTTCCCGGAGTTGATCAATCTTGGAACAAATTACGACAACGGAAAGATCGGTTTAGTAGTTCCCGATTATATTCCCATAAAATCTATTGAAGAATTACCAAAATATGAGGAAAAATTCAAAAACAGGATCGTCGGTATAGAAAAAGGAGCCGGAATGACCGCTGCAACAGACAGAGCCATTATTGATTACAAATTAAATTATAGACAGATCAATTCTTCTACAATCGCTATGATTACCGAACTTCAGAATGCTATAAAACGTAAAGAATGGATCGTTGTTGCTGGATGGCAACCTCATTGGATGTTTGGTAAAATGAAATTAAAATTTCTCGAAGACCCCAAAAAAACATTTGGGGAAGCAGAAAAAATTAAAACGTACAGCAGAAAAAGTTTTGGAAAAGATCATCCTGAATTAACGCAGTTCTTTTCTAAAATGTATTTTGATGACCAAACCATGACCGATCTCCTGACTAAAATGGAAAACAGCAAGAACAAAGAAACCACCGCTAAGGAATGGGTTAAAGACCATTCTGAACTCGTCAATTCCTGGTTGGATAAAAACTGATCTTAATAAAATTATTTTTTAGTTTCTCTCGCAGGTTTTGCAGATAGCGCATATTTTTTTCAGAAATAATCATCTGCTGATCAGACTTATCTGCGAGAGATCTTATATTTACTACAATAAAAGCCTGATTTTTCAAGAGATCATCGATTCCTTAATTTTTTCACGGTGAATCAATCCCCAATTCACCAAAGTTTCGGTAACCGGAAAAACAGATTTCCCATATTCTGTAACAGCATATGTTACGGTGATCGGCTTTGTATCCTGAATCGTTCGAGTGATCAATAAATTTATTTCCAGTTCTTTCAATTCTTTGCTCAACATTTTTGCGGAAATTCCGTCAATTCCTCTTTCCAGTTTTTTGAAATGAATATTTTGGTCTGTACGATTGGTTAAATATCGTAGAATCATCAGCTTCCATTTCCCACCTAAAACATCCAGGCTGTCGCGCATTGCGAATAGTTCTTCTGTACAATTCGCTTCCCTTTCTACTCCGTTTTCTATGATCTTTGCCATCGATAGTTACTTTAATGTTACTAGTTACCAAGAGTTAACTAATAACAAATATAAACTATTCTGTTTCTACATTTGTACTTCAATGGAGAATTATGAAAGTAGTTATTTTAAATAAAAATTTACAATTGGAAGATGGCTTTGTCGAAAAACCTCAACCAAAAAGTAATGAAGTTTTAATACAAATTAAAGCCAGTGGTTTTAATCCGATCGATTATCAAATGCTGGAAAACGAGTTGGAAAGAAAGCTCATCAACTCCCCGATTTTAGGACGTGAACTTTCAGGGATTATTGTCGACAAAGGCAATGATGTTACTCAATTCAATATTGGAGATGAAGTTTTTTGCGGAAGTGGTTCTATGGGCAGCAACGGAACTTATGCAGAATTCATTGCCATTCTGGAAGCGATTGCAGCCTTGAAACCTAAAAATATTTCTTTTGAACAGGCAGCCGCAATTCCGTCAGTTGGAATGACCGCTTTACAGATTTTTACTCGTTTAAAACTTAACCAAAATGATTCTGTATTCATTACAGGAGCCGTTGGCGGTGTTGGGTCTTTTTTAATTAAACTTTTATTGGCTCATAATTTCCACAACATCACTGCAACGGTCGGAACTGAAGAAAACAGAAATATTCTATTGAAAATGGGATTAAAAGACCATCAAATAATTAATTATAAAAATGAAAATCTGGTCGAAAATATTCTCAATGCCAATAACAATTACTTTTTTGATATTGGAATTGATCTGGTTGGAAATTATATGTCAGAAATCACCGCAAAAGTTCTACAGATCAATGGAACTTATGTCGATGTAACAGCTTTAACCAATAAACAATCGCGCGAAACGCTTTTCAATAAAGGAAATATAATCATGAATATTTCAAATTATGCATATGCAATGACCCAAAATTATCAGTATTATCAAAACAATTTAAATGAAATTTCAAGATTGATTGAACACAAAATCATCACTCCTCCTAATTATAAAAATATAGGAAAACTTTCTCTGGAAACAGTCTTAAAAGCTCATTCGATGCTAAAAAACAATCAAACCCAAGGAAATAAATTAATAATGACTCATGAATAAAATACCAAGAAGAATTGTAACAGGAATTGAGAACGGAAAATCAACCATCATCGAAGATCAACCAATTGAAAATGTTGTAGAACATCTTCCGGGCTTGATTATTTCAGACATCTGGAATACTCAGAAAATGCCTGCAAGTTTAGATCTTGAAACTCAAATTCCCAACACAGGATTTCCGCACACACCTAAAAACGGAACGTATTTCAGATATGTTTCTATTCCGCCTGACAAAGATTTGGGAGTGGAATTTAAAGTTGGAGAACCTCATCCAATGATGCATCAAACTCAGACTTTAGATTATATCATTATACTTTCCGGAGAATTGTATTTGATTATGGAAGAAGGAGAAACACTGTTGAAAGCAGGAGATATTGTTATCCAAAGAGGAACCAATCACGCTTGGAGCAATCGTTCTGACGAAGCTTGTATTCAATTGGCAGTGTTGATTGATGCAGAATAGTTTCTCTCGCAGATTTTGCGAATAATGCAGATTTCTTTTTTTAACTCTTTACACACAATCATTTGCTAAATCAGAAAAAACTGCGAGAAATAAAATTAAAGTTTTAAAATTTCATTTAATTTTTTCTTCATCTTTTCAGGCTTAAATTGTCCTTCATGATAATACACCAGCTCCTGATCTTCATTTAAAATGATCCACAGCGGATAAATGGGTTGAGTTTTATTTTTAGATAAAGCCAAAACCAATTCATGAATTCCGGAATTTCCGTTGGGTAAATAATTGAATTCTTTCCCTTGAAAAATAATTTTTTCTTTTGTTTTTTCAGCTTCAAAATTGATGAAATCAAAATTCTCATTAATCATTTCAACCAATTCTTTATCTTTATTTAATTGAAAAGATTCAATCTTGCAGACCGCGCACCAATCGGTATAAATATGAATAATCGTAGGTTTTGCTTCTTTCTGTTGTTGAATTTCCCAATCCGAAAAAGTGCCGGTTTTCATCTGTGAAAGACAAAAACTCGGCACTAACATTAAAAATAAAAATATCGTTAAGTTTTTCATTTTATCAAATTTTTGACCTTCATTACTTTAGAATTCATTTGAGGCAAAGATCTATTTAGGATAGCCTATTATTTTAAGAAGCAAAGGCAAATAAATTTGCTTCGTTAAGCTTGAAAATATAGCTTAATCAAATCAACTTGTTGATTCATCTTTACTTCTTAAATATTTATATCTAAAAAATAAATCTTTGCGTTAAAAACATAAGTTAATAATATATTATTCCATCTAAAAAAACTGAATTACAACCTACAAACTAACAACTAATCACTATCAACTACTTATACACATCAGATTTATTTCAAAATATATTTTACACCTAAAAAACCTCTTATTTTCTGCATTGGAGCATATCCATACGTCGTATCAAAAGTATATCGATTCGGATTAGAGATTGGGTCGTCAACATTTTTATCAAATGGGTCAAACGGTCGCATCAAAGGATCTTTTGGGGTGAAATTGAACAGGTTTTTAATTCCGCAATAGACTTCAAATCCGGATTTAAAGCTTTTCGAAACCTGAATATTCGCAAGATTATAAAACGGAGAATATTCCGGTCGGTAATCATTCGGTAAAACCGGCAATCGCATCGGTCCGTAAAATTGTCCTGTAAAATCAATTGTTAAATTACTCGGAAATTTATACGTCAGATTATACGTTCCACTCCATTTTGGGGCATGAAGTTGTTGGGATTTTTCAGTTTCGCCGTCAAATTTTTGGTAAACATCCAAATAAGTGACACCAAGATTTACACTTAACGGAAAATTAAAACTATAATCAACGTTCATTGAAGCACCTCTTGAAATTCCGTAACCATTAAGATTATCGTAAATGATTTTCTCAGGATCCGTATCAAAATCGCCAACAATTTTATTGCTGAAATAGGTATAAAACGCTGAAGCATCCAAATTGACCAACTTGTCACCCACAGGGATTTTCCAGACATAATTCAGGTTTCCGTTAACCGACTTTTCCGGTTTTAAATTAGACTGAATCACAACATCTCGCGAACCCGTCAAAGCAGCATGATCTTCTGTAAATAGATTCACAACTCTGAAACCTGTCCCGAAATTGAAGCGTAAAGTATGATAAGGATTCGGGGAAAACTTCCATGCAAAACGCGGTGAATGCACGGCATGATGTATTTTATCGTAATCAAATCGATAACCTAACAACAAAGTATTTTTATCATTAATTTCCCACTGATCCTGAATAAAAGCGCCTAAAATTGGTGATTTCATCGGTTCGTTTGTCAATCCATCCCCGGATAAAGTTCCGGGCGTGTTGTCATCATAAAAAGTTCTTTTGAAAGTCACTCCTAAAATCAAATCATGATTTCCTAGTTTTTTATCCCAATACGTTTGTGCGAAAGCTACTTTTTGAGTCGCTTCAAAAGGATTGGTTCCGTAAAAAGAATTCTGGTCATGAAAATTGTAAGAAAACTGCGTCACAATATTTTCTTTCATCGGCCATTGATAAGCTCCAAAAGCTTCTACCCGATTGGTATAGATACTTTCACCATAAACCTCATCGCTTCCACGATACGACTTATTCCACTGCATTTCTCCTCCAAAACGGTCTTCATACAAATACCTTAACGCAAAACTCGCTTGTCGGTTTTCTTTTCTTTTGAAATTCCATTTATTGAAAATTGAAATTCTGTTTTGTAACGCTGCATCGGTGAAATTGTCTTTATTTTCGTCGAATCTTTTGGTCGAATTAAAATAATTTAAACTTAAAAGTGAAGCTATTTTTTCAGATACGTTAAATTTCGTAGACAAATCGACATTATTTTCTGCCCAACTCGTTGTCATTAAGTCGACACTCAATTTGGGAGCTGTCAAAGCATTTTTTGTGATAATATTGATGACTCCACCCATTGCTTCAGAACCGTAAAGTGACGAAGCCGGACCTTTTACTACTTCAATTCTGTCAATCAAACTATTCGGAATTCCGCTCAAACCATATACGGTGGAAAGTGAACTCACAATTGGCATTCCGTCAATCAAAATCATGGTATAAGGTCCTTCCAAACCGTTGATGTGAATATCTCCTGTATTACAAACCGAACAATTCAACTGAGGTTTTACGCCATTTACCATTGCAATCGCTTCAAAAACATTTGGAGTCGGATTTTTCTGGAAAAATTTCTGACTGTAAATCTCCACTGCAACCGGGCTTTTCGATTTACTAATTGGCTTTATCGTTCCAGTAATGACAACATCATCGATATCTTTTGTTTTGATTTCTTTCTTCTCAGAAATCTTAACAGAATCGGTTTTTTGAGTTTTATTTAAATCTAAACTGTCTGTTTCCTGAGCGAAACAAAACGACGATAAAAAAACTACAGAAAATAATATTCGTTTCATGAAATAAAATTGTTAGACAAAACTAACATTTATTTTTAGAACAACAAAACTTAAATAAAATTTGTTTTTAAATTTCAATTCATTAAAAAATATTAAATTTGAAATTCTAGATATAAAAGTAAAAATGAGATACCATCAGTCGGGAAATATCCCTCAAAAAAGGCATACAGTTTTCAAATCTCCTGAAAACAAATTCTACTATGAGCAACTTTTCGGAACGGAAGGTTTTCATGGAATTTCTTCTTTGCTGTACCACGTTCATCGCCCTACTCAAATCAAATCGATTGGCGAACCGAAAGATGTGACTCCGAAAATTGCCGTAGACAAAAACGTAACTCCAAGAATGTTTAAAGGAATGAATGTGACTCCTGAAGACGATTTTATGGACAGCCGAAAGTTTCTTTTGGTGAACAATGACCTGAAAATGGGATTGGCGAAACCGAGAAGGTCAATGGATTATTTCTATAAAAACGCTGAGTGTGATGAACTTTTGTACGTTCATAACGGAAGCGGAACTTTGAAAACTTTTGTAGGAAATCTTGAATTTTCTTTTGGTGATTATCTGATCATTCCGAGAGGAACGATTTATCAGGTTGAATTAAATTCTGACGATACGGTATTTTTCGTTGTCGAAAGTCACTCACCGATTTACACGCCAAAAAGATACAGAAACGAATTTGGACAGCTTTTGGAGCATTCTCCATTCTGTGAAAGAGATATCATCGCTCCTACTTTTGTTGAGCCAAAAGACGAAAAAGGAGAATTTTTAATTAAAGTAAAAAAAGAAAACCAGATCACCGATTTCATTTATGCAACGCATCCATTTGATATTGTAGGTTGGGACGGTTATTTTTATCCTTATAAATTTAATATCAAAAACTTCGAACCAATTACAGGAAGAATCCACCAACCGCCACCAGTTCATCAGACTTTTGAGGCACACAATTTTGTAGTTTGTTCGTTCTGTGCAAGAATGTATGATTATCATCCGATGGCAATTCCTGCACCTTACAATCACTCGAATATTGATTCTGACGAAGTATTATTTTATACAGAAGGTGATTTTATGAGCCGTAATCATATCGACTTAATGGATTTCACCCTTCATCCGGGAGGAATTGTTCACGGTCCTCACCCTGGAGCTATGGAAAGAAGTATCGGTAAAAAATTCACTGAAGAATACGCAGTGATGGTAGACCCTTTCCGTCCTTTGAAAATTACTGAAGAAGCGATGAAAGTAGAAGACCCTTCTTACAAAACTTCTTGGCTGGAAAGCGAAGATCACAGTCTGGAAGATCGTTCACAGGAATAATACAGCTTTTAGCTCTAAACTTGTTATAAAAAAATTGAGGACTGAATTTATACATTCAGTCCTCAATTTTTAATCAGCTTTCACCAAAACATGATAAATATTTTCTCTTATTTACGGGTTATAAAAACAATATGAAGTATCTTTAAAGGATTAAAGAAAGTCGTAGAATATATCTATAAAATTTTAGAAAAATGTACAATTATATTAGTGCAGAAGAAGCTGTATATACTGTAAAAAGCGGAAACCGTGTATTCTTTCATGGAAGTGCGTGTACTCCGAATCATTTAATTGACGAATTGGCAAGACAGTCGCACCGTGTTGATAATGTAGAAATTGTTTCTATTACACAACAGGGAAATGTAGAAGTTGCAAAACCTGAATACAAAGACAAGTTTTTCGTCAATTCTTTATTTGTTTCCACACCTGTAAGAGATGCCGTAAATTCTGACAGAGGAGATTTTGTCCCTGTTTTTTTAAGTGAAATTCCAATTCTTTTCAGAAAAAACATTTTACCGCTTGATGTAGCATTTATTACAGTTTCTCCACCCGACAAACATGGTTTTTGTACATTGGGAACTTCTGTGGATGTTGCAAGAGCCGCAGTTGATACCGCTCAAACCATTGTTGCTATTGTTAATCCTTTGATGCCGAGAACGCACGGCGACGGAATGATCCACATCAGCAAAATTCATAAACTAGTTTGGCACGAAGAAGAACTTCCAACCGTTGATTACGGTGCAAAAGTAGGTCCGGATGAAATGTTGGTAGGTAAAAATGTTGCTGAGTTAATTGATGATAAATCTACCCTTCAAATGGGAATCGGAACTATTCCCGATGCGGTTTTAAAATGTTTAGGAAATCACAAAGATCTTGGTGTTCATACTGAAATGCTCAGCGACGGAGTGATTGATCTAATTAAAAACGACGTTATCAACAATAAATATAAAGGTTATCACAATAATAAAACCATTACAAGTTTCTGTTTCGGAACTAAAAAATTGTACGATTACGTAGATGATAATACTGTTTTTGCATTCAATGATGTAAGTGCTGTGAATTTTCCGATCAATATCATGAGAAACAAAAAAATGGTTGCCATTAATTCTGCTATTGAAATTGATTTGACCGGACAAGTTTGTGCAGATTCTATCGGAACGATGCAATACAGTGGAATCGGTGGACAAATGGATTTTATGAGAGGCGCAGCTTTAAGCGAAGACGGAAAACCAATCATCGCCATCACTTCAAGAACAAAAAAAGGAATTTCCAGAATTGTACCTTTCCTAAAACAGGGAGCCGGAGTTGTCACAACAAGAGGTCATATTCATTGGGTTGTAACAGAATACGGAAGCGTTTATTTGTATGGGAAAAATCTTCGTCAGAGAGCTCAGGAATTAATCAGTATTGCACATCCTGATGACCGAGAAATGCTGGAAAGAGCAGCTTATGAGAGGTTTAAACATTAAAAAAATAAAAAATATAGCTTTTCAAACTAAAAAAGTTCTTACATTTAAGTAAAATAACCATGAAGTTTTTGGCAATCGTTTTGCCAAAAACTTTTGTTATATATAAATAGTACACAAATGAAGACGATTTACAATTCTATAAAAGAAAAAGTTGCAAAGCATCCGAAAATTCAAGATTCAGTTTTAGGAACAGTAAATGAATGGAAAAGGAGTCATTATATCATTCTTTCAGAAATCATTAAAGAAGAATTGGCATCATCTGAAGAACTCAAAAACGATAAACGGTTTGAGTTGGGAAATACAATTTCGCACATTACTTTACAGCGTTTTTTTGAAAGCGATTATCAAGATAAAACACACAATGATCTACGTTTTTTAAAAACACTTGATAAAATATGCATTTTTTTAGGCTTTAAAGATCTCAACTCATACATTCATGATATTAAAGAACACCAAGTACTTGAAGAAAAGGTAAATAGCGATGTTTTTTCAGTAGACATTGTGTATCAATACTGTGCAGCAGTTTTCGAATTATATAAAAATTTCCCTACCTTAAAATTAGACTTGTTCAAAGATTGGGTATTCGACAATTCCCCTTTTCTTGAGAGAGCTTCAGCATTCAGTAAAGAACTTTGCGAAAGACAGTTTGAACTTGTCACCAAAAACAATCGTTCAAATTTTGAAATATTTGATGTAAATATTATAACAGACGATCCTGATAAAAAGATTCTTGAAACTCAGGAGTTCTGGAATCTCCTCTTCAAAGTTGGAGAAACCGGAGAAGAGCACTTTGTGAACCAGCTCAACACCCAAATTTATTTTATCCGTAAAATAGATAACGTGTGGAAAATATGGGATAATTACAACCCAGATGCAGGAAGATTAAATAATAAAAAATGAAAGCCGTAAATAATTACGGCTTTCTGTGTTTGAAATAATTTTATTTTCTGCATGTTGTATCTTTAACAAATGTAGAATAAATAACAAAACAACAATAAACTTATCTATACTTAAACAAACTTTAATTTTAATTAAAAATAAGACAATCGGTTGCATAACGATTTTGTTTTTAATTATTTACAGGAATTTTGTAATTTGCAAGCCATTAAATAAAAGTAAAAATAGAAAATATGTCAACACTTACATTTGCCGAAAAAATTGCTCAAGCTGAGAATTTTTTACCAATTAATGGTACAGATTACATCGAATTTTATGTAGGAAACGCTAAGCAAGCGGCTCATTATTATAAAACAGCATTTGGATTTCAGTCTGTTGCTTATGCAGGGCCTGAAACCGGAGTAAGAGATCGTGCATCTTATGTTCTACAGCAAGGAAAAATCAGATTGATTCTTACAACAGGTTTAAAGTCTGATTCTCCAATTAATGAGCATGTAAAAAAACACGGTGATGGTGTTAAAATTTTGGCACTTTGGGTAGATGATGCGTACGCAGCTTTTGAAGAAACTACTAAAAGAGGTGGAAAACCATATTTAGAGCCTACAACATTAACTGACGAACACGGTGAAGTAAGAATGTCCGGAATTTATACTTACGGAGAAACTGTTCACATGTTTATCGAAAGAAAAAATTATACAGGTCCTTTCATGCCTGGTTACGAAAAATGGGAAAGTGCTTACCAACCGGAAGAAGCTGGTTTATTATACGTTGATCACTGTGTAGGAAACGTAGACTGGGACAGAATGATTCCTACCGTTGAATGGTACGAAAAAGTAATGGGATTTGTAAACATCCTTTCTTTTGACGACAAACAAATCAACACAGAATATTCTGCTTTGATGTCTAAAGTAATGTCAAACGGAAACGGTTTTGCAAAATTCCCGATCAACGAGCCTGCGGAAGGTAAAAAGAAATCTCAGGTTGAAGAATATTTAGATTTCTACGAAGGTGAAGGTGTACAACACATCGCTGTTGCAACAAAAGATATTATTCATACCGTAACTGAATTGAAAAAACGTGGTGTAGAATTCCTTTCTGCTCCACCGGAAGCTTACTACGACATGGTTCCTGAAAGAGTTGGTCACATTGACGAAGATCTTAAAAAACTTCAGGATTTAGGAATTCTTATTGACCACGACGAAGAAGGATATCTACTTCAGATCTTCACTAAACCAGTAGAAGACCGTCCTACTCTATTCTTCGAAATTATTGAAAGACACGGTGCACAAAGTTTTGGTGCAGGTAACTTCAAAGCATTGTTCGAAGCATTAGAAAGAGAGCAGGAAAAAAGAGGAAATCTTTAATCTAAAATAATAAATACAGAGTTTTGTCAGGATGCAGATCTTGACAAAACTTTTTTATAAAACACAGTATTATGATCAAATTTTTCAGCGGATTGCTCCTCATTGGAACAAGTTTTTTTGCACACGCACAATACGGAACTTTAGATGCTATTCTCACCAAACTTGAGGAAAGAAAAGGTATTAATCAAAATTTAAGCGATGTAAATATTGATGACAAAAAATTTGTTTTGATAAAAGACCTGCCCGATCATACGGAAAGAAATTTCATTGTGATAAAAGGTCAGAAAGCAACGTATGTCGAAATATTTGACGATAAAGCCACTGGTGAAAGCACTTCTAATGTATTTTCCGGAGACATCGTGAGAAGCCGAAAAAATATCATTTCACTGAGAGCCGATTTGCTTGAAAACAAAAAAGTTCCGATTCCCGTTACCAAAACACTGTTACTGACAAGACAAGATAATATTTTATACCTTATCGACGTCAACAATAAAGACAGATGGATTGACGAAGAATCCTTTTCTAAAGCGAAGATTAAAGCTAAAAAGTAAAATCATTATTGATTTTATTCTAATCTAAATTAAATTACAAAAATTATGAAATCATTTGTAGAATATTCATCAAATTCAGACTTTTCAATCCACAATATTCCTTTCGGAGTAACTGTTTTCAATAAAGAATTCATAGGATGTTGTACAAGAATCGGAGATCAGATTATAGATCTTGCAACCCTGTATGATCTTGGTTACTTTGAAGATATCGAAGGTCTTGATGACAATATTTTTGAAGCATACACTTTAAATGAATTTATTGAACTTGGAAAACCTGTAACCAACGCTGTACGTCTTAAAATACAGGAATTATTGCTTGAAGGTTCTATTTTGTCTAAAGATGAAAAAACCATTGAAGAAGCATTTTACGATGTAGATCAGGTAAAAATGATGATGCCTGTTCATATTCCAAACTATACAGATTTTTACAGCAGCATTGAGCATGCAACCAACGTTGGAAAAATGTTCAGAGATCCGGCAAATGCACTACTTCCAAACTGGAAACATTTACCGGTAGGTTATCACGGAAGAGCTTCATCAATCGTGGTTTCAGGAACAGAAATCAACCGTCCAAAAGGTCAGATGAAACCTGCAGATGCAGACAAGCCTGTTTTCGGACCTTGCAAACAATTGGATTTTGAATTGGAAATGGCATTTATTGTCAATAAAAATACCGAAATGGGCGAAAGCATCTCTACAAATGATGCTGAAGACGCTATTTTCGGAATGGTTGTTTTCAACGACTGGTCTGCAAGAGATATCCAATCTTGGGAATACGTTCCGTTGGGTCCATTTTTGGCGAAAAATTTCGGTTCATCAGTTTCTCCATGGGTAGTTACTTTGGAAGCTTTAGAGCCATTTAAAACCGCTTCTCCTACACAAGATCCTGAAGTTTTGGATTATTTAAAATTTGAAGGCGATAAAAATTACGATATCAATTTAGAAGTTTATTTACAGCCTGAAAACGGTGAAGAAAACCTAATTTCTGAAAGCAACTATAAACACATGTACTGGAACATGACTCAACAATTGGCTCATCACACGGTAAATGGCTGCAACGTAGAAGTTGGTGATTTATACGCAAGCGGAACTATTTCAGGAAGCGATCCAAAATCCTTCGGTTCTATGCTTGAATTAACGTGGAGAGGACAAAACCCAATTCAGCTAAGCAACGGACAGGAAAGAAAATTCATCGACGATAATGATACTGTAACGATGAAAGCTTGGGCTGAAAAAGACGGCGTTAGAGTTGGTTTTGGTGAGGTTGCTGGTAAAATTATTCCTACAAAATAATTATATTTTTAAACAAGAATATTTAGATGCTTCGACTTCGCTCAGCATGACACCACTAAAAAACATTCTGCAAAACAGTTAGTATTAGAAATGTCATGCTGAGCGTAGTCGAAGCGTTTTTATAATTATATCTAATTTAAATACTTAAATCATTAAGTTAAATAACAAAAATGAAAACAGTAATCCCATCCGAAATAACTCCAGTACAACTACAAACAATAATGCAGACTGCCGTTTCACCACGACCGATTGCATTAGCTTCTACAGTTGATAAAAATGGAGAAATCAATCTATCACCATTTAGTTTCTTCAATATGTTCAGTACGGTTCCTCCGATTTTGATTTTTTCACCATCGAGAAGAGTACGCGACAATACCACAAAACATACTTTAGAAAATGTTTTGGAAACTTCTGAAGTAGTGATCGGAACCGTTAATTTTCCAATTGTACAACAGATTTCTTTAGCCTCTACAGAATATGGTGACGGAGTGAACGAATTCATCAAGTCCGGACTAACGATGAAAGATGCTGATCTGGTTACACCTAAATTAATCGAAGAATGTCCTGTTAATTTTGAATGTAAAGTTTTAGAAGTAAAATCTTTAGGAGATCAAGGAGGTGCGGGAAATTTGGTCATTTGTGAAGTTCAGAAAATCCATATCCGAGAAGAATATCTAAATGAAGAAGGAAACCTGGATCAGAAAAAACTAGATATGGTTGCCCGTCTTGGCGGAAATTGGTATTCTAGAAATAATGAAAATAATCTTTTTGAAGTTCCAAAACCATTGGTTACGAAAGGAATTGGATTTGATTTACTTCCGGATGCTATAAAACTTAGCAAAGTGTTTACCGGAAATGATTTAGGTATGTTAGCTAATGTAGAAGTTTTACCTTCTGAAATTTGTCATAACGACGAAAACATTCATTTGGAAGCTCAAAAACTATTATTGGATAGTAAAATTGAAGAAGCCTGGAAAGTTTTAGTTAAATAATTTTCAAGCTGAAATTAAAATGAAAAGGAGTGAAAATTTTCACTCCTTTTTATTTTTAAATCGAATATTTTAATAACAACATTGGCTACGTCCATCAGAACCGGTAACTATTGTACCAAAGTCAGGAGCAAAGCATGATGGAGCAAGACACCTATCACCTCCATCACTAAAATAATATTTATAACAACCTATTGCAACACATCCTTTTGATTCCAAGCCTCCTCCAGAAATATTTTTCTGAGCTTCTCTGCTTAATTTTTGCCCTTTTTGTAAGTTTAATTTTTTCATAGAATTTTCTATTTAAATGATTATTAATGTTTCACTAAAATAGGAAAAAATACAACATCATCATTAAAATTCTACAACAAATGAATAATCTTTTTTATAAGAATATTATTTTAAATCATAATCAACCCAATATTTAATAACAATCCTAAGTAGTTTTTTGCAAAAAACTCACCTTGATAGATATAAAGAAAGGAGTGAAAATTTTCACTCCTTTTTTATTTTTAAAACTAAATACTTAGTAACAGCATTGCCAATTTCCATTAGCATCTTTGCTTTGTGTTCCAAAATTAGGAGATTGACATGGAGGTACAATGCATAACACGCCTTGTCCATCACCAATATAATTTTTGTGGCAGCCTGTTGCACATTGTATTGGTTCTAGACCTCCTACTCCTCCTGAGATACTTTTCTGAGCTGCTCTGCTTAATTTTTTTAAATTTGATTTTTTCATAAAAATTTTTGTTTAATGGTATTAATGTTTCACTAAAGTATGAAAATTATTAACACCAAAAATAATTTTAACAATAAAATCAAATATTTTGTTTGATAAATTTAATAGACTTTTCAACAACTTCATTCAACTCTTTTGGTAGCGCATCATCTCCCCAAGGTTCTTTAGCTCCAAATGTATGGTTTGCATTTTCAATAAGATACAATTCTGAAGTTGGATTTAAAATATGAAGATGTTCCGCATTTTTCACGTCTACACTTTCATCATGGGTTCCGTGAATAATTAAAACCTGAGCTTTTGCCATTTCCATCGAACGTTCTACATCAAAACGATGCTCATCATTTTTAAAGTCTTCAAAAAACTGGAAATAATGGGGCATTTGCTGCTTTGTTCTTCCGTTCTGTACATAATAAACTCCGTTTTCTTTCCATTTTTCAAAATTTTCTTTTGTAGGAAATCTTTCTAAAGTATCTACGCTTGCCAAAGTAATCAACCCGTTAATTCTTTCGTCTTCACAGGTTTTAATAATAGAAATTCCTCCTCCCCGACTGTGACCGATTAAGACAATTTTTTGCTCATCAACTTTTGGATCTTTAATAAAATGATCAACCACAACATTTAAATCTGACAATTCTTTTGAATAATTGTTATTTCCAAAAGCTTCCAGATCAGCAAAATTCTCAGGATCTTCAACGGTAGTTCCGTTATGCGAAAAATTAAATTTAACAAAGAAAAAACCTGCTTCTGCAAACTTTTCTGCCATTAAATTCCAGGCACCCCAATCTTTATAGCCTTTATAACCATGAACAAAAATTACCAAAGGTAGTATCTCATTGGTTTCAGGGTAAAATGTATCCGCAAGAAAATCTTTGGTTTCAGGATTTGAGATGAGTATATTTTGATTTTTGATGATTTTCATGTATTTTATTTTTGAATTAATTGAGTCCAACAGATATTTAATTTTCTACAAATTAATTGAATCTTCAAGAGAAATATTTTAATTTAAACAAATTTTAAATCTAAAAATAGCACAAATAGAAATAAGCACAAAGGAAAACGTTATTTTTGCATTATGTCAGATTTAAGAACAGTTACTGTACAACGTTATATCCTTCCACTTCGTGAAGGAGGCTCACTTCCTGCTTTGGCAGAAGCCGATGATGATTTTAAATATGTTTTAAAATTTCGTGGAGCCGGTCATGGTGTAAAAATGTTGATATCAGAATTTTTAGGAGGAAAAATTACTGAAGCTTTGGGATTACCAATTCCAGAGCTGGTTTTTGCCAATCTTGATGTAGATTTTGGAAGAACTGAAGCCGATGAAGAAATTCAGGATTTATTGAAAAATTCTGAAGGATTAAATTTAGGACTTCATTATCTTTCAGGTTCTATTGCTTATGACTCAAGTGTGAAAGTTGATTCGTTGCTTGCTTCAAAAATAGTTTGGCTGGATGCGTTTATCACCAATATAGATCGTACTTTTAAGAATACCAATCTTTTGATGTGGCACAAAGAATTATGGATCATCGACAACGGTGCGTCTTTTTATTTCCATCACTCATGGCAAAATTTTGATGCGGCTGCGAAAACTCCTTTTAAATATGTAAAAGACCACGTTTTGCTTCCACAGGCAACAAAATTAGATGAGGCAGATCAATTTGCTCATTCCGTTTTAAATGAAACTTTGTTCAGAGAAATCGTCAATACAATTCCGCAGGATTGGTTGCACTGGAATGATGCTGAAGAAAGTCCGGACGAAATCCGTGAAATTTATTTCAACTTTCTGAAGACCCGATTAGAAAATTCTCAAATCTTTATAAACGAAGCCAGAAATGCAAAAGGATAAGATATACGAATACGCCGTAATACGTTTGGTACCGAAGGTTGAAAGAGAAGAGTTTTTCAATATTGGACTGGTTTTGTTTTCGAAAAAAGAAAAATTTATCAAAGTAGAATTTTATCTCTGTCCTGATAAATTTAAACTTATGCACAGCAAACTCGATTTTGATGATATTACTAAAAATCTTGAGAGTTTTAAAAATATTGCTGAAGGAAAAAAAGAAGGCGGGCCAATTGCTTTACTCGAAATTCCAGACAGATTCCGTTGGCTGACCGCGGTGAGAAGTGCAGTTGTACAAACTTCAAGACCGCACCCCGGAAAATCGAAAGATTTAAACCAAACTTTTGGTAAACTTTTTGAAGAGTTGGTAAAGTAGCAAACCAAAGCAATATTTTATGAGGTCATACCACTCAAACACAAAAAATGATAGGTTTTTAAAGAACCTATTTTTTTTATTCTTATTGACAATTTCCACGTTTGGATTTTCACAAAAACAGAAAAGTACGCTCCTTTTTGAGCACGCCAATGTCTCAGAAAATATTGTTTACAAAACCGATGAAACGGGTAAAGATATTAAGCTTGATATTTACCGCCCGAAAAATACAGAAAATAAAAAACGTCCCGTTGTAATGTACGTTCACGGCGGAGCTTGGGTTGAAGGTGATAAAATCATTACAGCCGATAACTATGTTGAAAATACCATTTTAAAACTTTTAGAAAAAAACTATGTTGTTATCAGTATTAATTATCGTTTAGTTACCGAAAACATTCATTTTCCGGCACCGATTCAGGACACAAAAGATGCGGTAAGATGGGTACGCAAAAATGCTGATAAATACAATCTTGATGAAAACAATATCGGAATGTGGGGCGTTTCTGCAGGCGCACATCTTTCGCTTTTAAGCGCTTATACTCAGGATGAAGATTTTGTTGGCGATAAGGAACTTTCAAAATATTCGGCAAAAGTAAATTATGTGGTTGATAATTTCGGCCCAACTGATATGAACAGGCTTCTTCACACCCGTGCTCCAAAACCACTTTTGTTGACTGTAGGTTTAATTTCAAAAAAAATTATTGACTTGAGAGGAAAACTAATTAAGGGAATTACCGGTTTAGATAGTAAAGAAGATAAAAAGGAAATTGTAGAATTCTGTAAAACAATTTCTCCTCTACATTATACTCAAAATACGGTTCCAACTTTAATTTTGCATGGCAACAAAGATAAAATTGCACCTATAAGACATTCTAAAAGACTCAACAAAATGTTGAAAAAGCAGAAAACCACTCATGAATTAATCATTGTAAAAAAAGGTAATCACGGGTTTTCCACAACAGAAAAAGCTTATCAGGAGGAACTTAACAACGCAATGGTCGACTTTATTTTATCTCAGGAAAAAGTCAATCTCGTCAATCATTAGAAAATCAATACCAGAATATAGTTTTTCAAAGAGAAGCAATAAACAAAACTTTAAAAATCAAATTGTTAATTTTAAAATAGAAATATATCACTTATTATTTCGCTAAGTTGATATACATATTGATAAATTTTATACAGAAAATAATTACCTTGGTCAAATGCTTAAATTATTCATAATAAAAAAGCGAAAACATTAATTATTTACTCACATAAAAGAAAAACAATATGGAATTTCTAAATGGAATTAATGCATTGACCTTGGTATTCACATCCCTGCTTATCTTTGCGATTGCTTACCGTTTTTACGGAATTTATTTAGCCAATAAAGTACTCCGTTTAAATGACAAAAACACAACTCCCGCTGTAGAATTTGCCGACGGAAAAGATTATGTAGCCACGAACAAAAATGTTCTTTTCGGACATCACTTTGCGGCTATTGCAGCAGCAGGACCATTAGTAGGTCCGGTTTTAGCAGCTCAATTCGGATATCTTCCCGGAGCAATCTGGATTTTAATTGGCTGTGTTTTAGGAGGTGGAGTTCACGATATGGTGGTACTTTTTGCATCCGTAAGACACAAAGGACAAAGTTTAGCAACCATTGCATCCAAAGAAATCGGAAAAACCACGGGAACGGTTGCCGGTTTTGCTATTTTATTCATCTTAATTTTAACGCTTGCCGGACTTTCTTTAGCCTGTATTAATGCAATGCACGAAGCATCATGGTCATTATTTACTGTGGTTATTACGATGCCGATTGCGATTATTATGGGATTGATTATGCGTTACAGAAAAAACTCGGTGACTTTTGCTAGTATTTTGGGCGGTGTTCTTTTAATTGCCGGAATTATTGGTGGACATAATTTAATGCAGAATGAAACGATGAACAATATGTTTACATGGGACATTACAACCATTTCTATTGCAATTCCATTATACGGATTTTTGGCTTCTGTGTTGCCGGTTTGGTTGCTTTTAGTTCCGAGAGATTACCTTTCAACTTATTTAAAAATCGGAACGATTATCATGTTGGCCATTGGAGTAATTGTGATTCATCCAACCATTCAAATGCCTGCTTTAACTGAATTTATTAACGGAGGAGGTCCCGTAATTGGCGGCCCTGTTTTACCTTTTATCTTTATTGTAATTGCATGTGGAGCGATTTCAGGTTTCCATGCGGTAATTGCAACCGGAACGACTCCGAAAATGCTGAACAAAGAAAAGGAAATTTTATTTGTAGGTTACGGAGCGATGCTTGTAGAAGGTTTTGTAGCATTAATGGCTTTAATTGCAGCTTGTACTTTGATGCCCGGAGATTATTTTGCCATCAACACACCAAAAGAAACATATGATGCATTTTTAGCAACTCATCCAAGTTTACATGGGGTTGAAATTGATTATTTTTCTGAAAGAATCGGAATTGATTTACACGGAAGAACCGGAGGTGCCGTTTCTTTAGCTGTCGGAATGGCTCATATTTTCAATAAAATTCCTTACATGGATCAGTTGATGGCATATTGGTACAATTTCGCGATTATGTTTGAAGCGGTATTTATTTTAACTGCAATTGATGCAGGAACTAGAGTCGGAAGATTCTTTTTACAGGAAATGTTGGGATCTGTTATTCCTAAATTCAATGATAAAAACTGGACTCCTGGAATTATCATCAGTAGTTTATTGTTCACATTTGCTTGGGGATATTTGGTTTTTACCGGAAATGTAAGTAGCATTTGGCCACTCTTCGGAATCAGTAATCAGTTGCTCGCAGCGTGCGGTTTGATCGTCTGTACCACAATGCTCATCAGATTAAATCGAGGAAAATATGCACTTTGCTCTGCGATACCTGGAGTTTTCATGGCGATTATTACATTTTGGGCTGGCTACATTCAGGTAATGGATATTTATATTCCAAAACAGCAATATTTATTGGCAACTTTAGCCGTTGTAGCAATGGTTTTAATGCTTGTAGTATTTGTTGGCGCATTCAGAAAATGGTATCAATTATTAAAAGTCAAAACTTCACATACCGATTTCTATGGCGAAACAGTGAAAGAACTGGTTGAAAGGTAATCTGTTAATATTCTTTTGTCTTGAAACAAAAGAATCAAAAATTCAAGACTTGAAAACTCCGTCTAAAATTTTATAGAATTTCCTAAAATTTCCAAAACTCGGGCGGAAACAGATATTAGTTCTAAATTATTACCGCCACTCAAACAGTGGAAATTTTTTAACGGTAATTCTTTAAAATTTCTTAACGTCTCCGTTTTCTATTTCATTATTAGTTTAAAAAATAAAAGAAGGCATAATAAGTATTGTGCCTTCTTTTATTTTATTAAGAACAGATTTTCGTTGTTATTGAATTTCCATTTTGCTTTCTAAACTGTAGATCTAAATCTTCGTCAGTTTAGCATATTTTAAGATCAGATTCTTCTCACCTTCGTGTAAGAAAACCACTTTCGCTTTGATATTTTGCGGATCAGTTCCGTCTAAGAATTTCACTTCTCCGATTCCGAAACGGTCGTGTCTTACTTTATCGCCAACCTCAATATCCTGTGAAGAAGCTCCGCTTGGGTTTATAATTCTTGCTGTTGCTACAGGTTTTAATTTTCTCGGTTCAGCAATCGGTTTATCATTTTCAGTTTTAGAGATGGTTTTCTTTTCTATCTTTTTAAAGCTCTTCATTTCAGAAGGGTGCTCATCAAAAATATTAGACGTAATTCCAGAATTGTTGATGAATCTCTTCTCAATTGCCGGGTTTAAAAATTCAATATATTCTTCATCAACTTCACTTAAAAATCGTGAAGGTTCGGCATCAGTAATTTTCCCCCATTGAAAACGGGAAACTGCATAAGAGAAAAATGCCTGTTTTTCTGCTCTTGTCAAGGCAACATAAAACAAACGTCTTTCTTCTTCCAAATCTTCACGAGTTGCCGAACTCATAAAACTTGGGAAAAGATTTTCTTCCAATCCGACTAAATGCACAACCGGAAATTCAAGACCTTTTGAAAGGTGAATCGTCATTAAAGAAACCATATCTTCCTCGTCATCTTTTCTTTGTGTATCGGCGGAAAGCGCAATATTTTCAAGAAAATTCGGCAAACTAGGATCACCATCTTCAATCTGCATCTGTTCTTCAATGAAACCCTGCATCGAGTTCATTAATTCCTGAACGTTTTCTACACGCGAAATTCCTTCCGGAGTTTGATCGTCTTTTAAAAATTTAATCAAGCCGCTTCGCTTTGCCACTTCCATCGCAACGCTGTACGCTGTTTCTGTTTTAAGCAAAACCTGAAATGCTTTAATCATCGACCAAAAATCGCTTAGTTTGGTTAAAACACCATTATTAAATTTCAATTGTGGAGCATAAATCCCCAAATTGTCTAACACTTTAGACACCGGAAGATTTTGCGAATCGGCAAAAACAATTAATTTATTTTGAGTGGTTTCACCAATTCCTCTTGTCGGATAATTGATGATTCTCATCAAAGCTTCAGAGTCATTTTCGTTGACCAAAAGACGAAGATAACCGATCAAATCTTTCACCTCTTTTCTTTGGTAGAAAGACAAACCTCCATACACTTTATACGGAATGTTTTTACGTCTCAAAGAGTCTTCAAAAGCTCGTGTCTGAGAATTGGTACGGTATAAAATTGCGAAATCGCTGAATTTTCTCTGTTCTCTGTTTCTCAGCTCCCAAATATTTCCGGCTACGAAATTGGCTTCATCAGCATCGGAAAGTGAGCGGTACACTTTAATTTTTTCCCCTTCTTCATTTTCACTGAAAACATTTTTCTTGAACTGCTGAAGGTTTTTCGCAATGACAACATTTGCTGCATTAACGATATTTTGCGTTGAACGGTAGTTTTGTTCCAAAGAAACAGTCACCGCATCAGGATAATCTTTTTTGAAATTTAAAATATTATAAATATTCGCACCACGGAAAGAGTAAATCGACTGTGCATCATCTCCTACCACACAAATATTTTCGAATTTTGAAGCTAAAGCTTTTACAATCAAATATTGAGAGTGATTCGTATCTTGGTACTCATCTACCAAAATATATCTGAATCTGTCCTGATATTTTGCTAAAACTTCGGGAAACCTTGTTAAAAGTTCATTGGTTTTCAACAATAAATCATCAAAATCCATCGAACCGTTTTTGAAACAGGCATCTACATATTTTTCATAAATTTTTCCGATGAATTTCATGTTGGCTTTTTCGTCAGCTTCCATTAATTCAGGATTATTGTAATATGCTTTTACGGTAATCAGGTTATTTTTATAATTGGAAATTCTTGACTGAACTTTTTTAGGTTTATACAAATCAGCATCAATATTCATGTCTTTCAGAACTTTTCTGATGACATTTAAAGCATCCTGCTGATCGTAAATAGTAAAGTTGGAAGGATAACCCAAATAATGCGCTTCACTTCTCAAAATTCTTGCAAAAACAGAGTGGAAAGTTCCCATCCAAAGACTTCTCGCATTGCTCTGTCCTACAACTTTCGCAATACGTTCTTTCATTTCTTTGGCAGCTTTATTGGTAAAAGTTAAAGACAAAATATTGAAAGGGTCTACTCCATTGGTAATCAAATGCGCAATACGCATTGTGAGTACACGTGTTTTTCCGGAACCTGCTCCTGCAAGTACCATCAAAGGTCCCTGTAAAGTGGTAACGGCTTCAAATTGTGATTCATTCAGTCCTTTCAAATAATCCTCCATGCTGCAAAAAAAATTTTGGATGACAAAATTAGTGTATTATGAGGAGAATTCAAATTTGTTTTTAATTTCCATTAATCAAGCAAAACTGAATAAAGCTTTAGAACCAAAATCTGACGCTATAAATTCAACCATTACCTAGAATTCTTAAAAAAATATTAAAAATTTTGTAACAATAAGTCTAATTTTACAACTCATTGACAAAACAATTTCTATTTTATGAAAAAACGACTTCTTAGTGTTGCAGCTGCTGCCTTTTTTGGAGCAATGCTGAATGCACAACAAATCAAATTTGAAGAGTATGATTTACCAAACGGTCTACACGTAATCTTACACCAAGATAATTCTGCACCGGTAGTAACAACAGCTGTAATGTACCATGTAGGAGCAAAAGACGAAGTAGTTGGAAGAACAGGTTTTGCACACTTTTTTGAGCACCTTTTATTTGAAGGAACTCCAAACATTAAAAGAGGAGAATGGTTTAAAATCGTTTCTTCAAATGGTGGACAAAACAACGCAAACACAACAAACGACAGAACATATTACTACGAAACTTTCCCTTCAAACAACGAGCAATTGGGACTTTGGATGGAATCTGAAAGACTTCGTCATGCGGTAATCAACCAGGTTGGTGTAGATACCCAAAGAGAAGTTGTAAAAGAAGAAAAGAGATTGAGAATGGATAACCAGCCTTATGGAAATCTTTTCACAAACGTACAGAAAAACTTATTTACAAAGCACCCTTATCATTGGTCTACAATTGGATCTATGGATGATTTGAATTCAGCTAAACTAGATGAGTTCCAAGCTTTCTATAAAAAATATTACGTTCCAAACAACGCAACTTTGGTTGTAGCAGGAGACATTAAACCTGAGCAAACAAAAAAATGGATTCAGGAATATTACGGAGCAATTCCTAAAGGAGCGGTTTATCCTAAAAACTTCCCGAAAGACGAGCCTATCACAAAAGAAAAAGAAGTAACAGCATACGATCCTAACATCCAGCTTCCTGCTTATGTTTTTGCATACAGAACGCCGGGTAACAAAGAAAAAGATGCTTATGTTTTAGATATGCTTTCTTCTTATTTAAGTAACGGAAAGTCTTCAGTTTTATATAAAAAATTGGTAGATCAGGAGAAAAAAGCACTTCAGGTAGCAGCTTTCAACCAAGGTCTTGAAGATTACGGTATTTTCGCATTCTTTGCAATCCCGATGGGATCAACATCAAAGCAGACATTACAGACAGACATCGATGCTGAGATCAAAAAACTTCAGACGACTTTAATTTCTGACGAAGATTATCAAAAACTTCAGAATCAGTATGAAAATCAGTTTGTAAATGCAAACTCAAGCATTCAGGGAATTGCAGCTTCATTGGCTACAAACCACGTATTGATGGGCGACACAAACTTAATCAACAAGGAAATCGACATCTATAAATCTATCACAAAGCAGGATTTACAGAATGCGGCTAAAAAGTATTTAAATTCTAACCAGAGAATCATCCTTAACTACTTACCTGAAAAAAAGTAATCGTATAAAAAACTTCGTGTTTTAAATATGATTATAAATTTTTAAATTTTTTACAATGAAAAAACAATTGACCTATATAGCCGTAGCATTTTTATTCTCAGGAATGCTTTCTGCACAAAAAATTGATATTAACGCAATGCCGAAACCAGGACCAACTCCTGAGATTAACATTGCAAAACCAAAAACTTTTCAGCTTAAAAACGGGATGACCGTAATGGTGGTTGAAAACAACAAATTGCCAAGAGTAAACGTAAGTCTTTCTATGGACAGACAGCCTTATTTTGAAGGTGATGTAACCGGAGTAAGCGAAGTCATGGCAGATCAGCTTGGTAACGGAACTACGACTTTAAGCAAAGACGCATTCAACAAAAAAGTAGACTTTTTAGGAGCTAACTTAAACTTCTCTACTGGAGGAGCTTCTTCAAACTCTCTTTCAAAATATTTCCCTGAAGTTTTAGGTTTAATGGCTGATGCAATCATCAATCCTAAATTTTCTGCTGACGAAATTCAGAAATCTAAAGACAGAGCTGTTGAAGGTCTAAAATCTTCAGAAAAAAGCGCAGATGCAATTGCTTCAAGAGTTTCTAACGCATTAGCTTACGGAAAAAACACTTCAAGAGGTGAATTTGAAACAGAACAGTCTATCAACAAAATTCAGTTAGCTGATATTCAGAATGTGTATAAAAAATATTACGCTCCAGACAATGCTTATTTGGTAATTGTTGGTGATGTAAAATTTGACAAGGTAAAACCAATGGTTGAAAAAGCTTTCAACAACTGGAAAAAAGCTGATACAAAATTCCCAGCTTTAGAGCCTGCTTCAAATGTAGCTAAAACTGAAATCAATGTAGTAGATGTTCCTTCTGCAGTACAATCTGTAGTTTCTGTAGGAAACCTGAACACATTGAAAATGAAAGATCCAAATTACTTCCCTGCAACAATTGCCAACTACATTCTTGGTGGTGGTGGAGAAGCTAGACTTTTCATGAATCTTCGTGAGAAAAACGGATTCACTTATGGAGCTTATTCAGATATGAGCGCAAGCAAATATTCTCCTTCTTTCTCTGCTGAAGCTAGTGTAAGAAACGAGGTTACTGATAAAGCAGTAAAAGAATTCATGAACGAAATCAACGGAATTTCTACTGTAAAAGCTGACGAACTTGCCAATGCTAAAGCTAAATTGAAAGGAAGTTTTATCATGGCATTAGAGCAGCCTGCAACAATTGCAAGATTTGCAGTTAACCAAAAAGTTCAGGACCTTCCGGCTGATTTTTATACTAACTATTTAAAATCTATTGATAAAGTAACTGCAGCTGACGTTTCTAACGCAGTAAAAGCAACTATTTTACCAAACCAAAGCAGAATTTTCATCGCTGGTAAAGCTTCTGAAATTTCTGAAGGATTAGAAAAATTAGGTTACCCTGTAAAATATTATGATGCATATGCAAATCCTGTTGCTAAACCGACAGCACAGAAAGTTGATGCAAGCGTAACTGTAGCTTCTGTTGTTGATAAGTACATTAATGCAATTGGCGGAAAAGCTAATTTGTCAAAAGTGTCTTCATATACAACGAATGCATCAATGTCTATGCAAGGACAAAACCTTGATTTCAAAATTGTTAAAGCTCAAGGTGGAAAAGAACTTCAAACAGTTTCTGCTGGTGGAATGACAGTTCAAAAACAAGTTTTTGATGGAAAAACAGGTTATTCTGAGCAAATGGGACAAAAAGTTCAGATGACTAAAGAAGAAATCGCTGACAACTTAAAAAATACTGAGCTTTTCGAAGAACTAGGTTTTGCTAAATCTGCAGATTACAAATTGACAGGAATTGAAAAAATCAACGGTGAAGATTCTTATGCAATCAAAGCTGGTGATAAAGCTTATTACTATAGCGTAAAAACTGGCCTTAAAACAGGTGAGAGTGAAACAGTATCTGCACAGGGACAAACGTTCACAGTTCCTACTACTTTTGCTGATTACAAAGATGTTGCTGGTGTGAAAATGCCTTATACCATCACGGTTAATCAAATGGGTATGGATATGGTGATGAAAGTAAAATCATACGAATTAAACCAGGCTAAAGATTCTGACTTCAAATAAGAATTAATATATTTTTAATGAAAACGGTAGCAATTGCTGCCGTTTTCTATTTTTAGCTTAAATCTTATTTTGTGGTTCGGTAAAAAAACATTAAATTTGCCCATTCAAAAAGATATTAAAATTAATGGATACTATATTTACACTATTAATGATTCTTATTATGATTGCCAGCATTTTATTGGTAATTGTTGTTATGGCTCAAAACCCAAAAGGTGGCGGTCTTTCTAGTACATTCGGAGGCGCATCTTCTGCACAGTTTGGAGTACAAAGAACTAATGATTTTATGGAAAAATCAACCTGGACTTTAGGAGCAGTAATCATCGTTCTTATCTTGATAAGCGTTGTTGTGACTGGTAAACCTAAGCAAGCAGCACCGGTAATTCCTCAAGCTCCAACTAAAGAAGCTCCGGCAGGAAAAGCTCCAGCTTCTCAGTCTTCGGCTCCGGTAAGTGTTCCGGCAAATAAATAAGAAATACTTTGTTTAAGATAAAATGAAAGCAACTCGATGGAGTTGCTTTTTTTATTTGAGTTTAATTTTTTCTATTTTATGCCTTAACTTTAAACCAGCTTTCATAAATGAATATTGTAGAGGTTTGCTTTGTCTATAATATTTATCAATAAAAATCTGCATTGCGCCGTAAAATCTTTCGAGATACACCTCATCTTTCACCGTACTTTCGCCCTTATGATGAAGAATAGAAGCTTTTCCGTAATAGTAATTTTGATAACCGTTATTCAGCAACGTGTAGCACAAATCAATATCTTCACCGTACATAAAATAGCTCTCGTCTAAACCTCCAACTTTTTCGTAGACACTCTTTTTAACCAGGAAAAATGCTCCGGTAATTACTTCCACTTCTGCGGCTCCATATTCATCTACATCATTTCGGTAATATGATTTTGAGTTTTTCTTTTTAAAATTGGTAAATAATTTTTCGAAAGAATTGATCATATCGGGAACTGAACGTTTACTTTCCGGAAGAAAATTACCGTTCGCATCGTGCATTCTTACCCCCAAACATCCAAAATTGGTTTTGGAATCAGCAAAATCTAAAATTTCATTTAAATAAAAGCCTTCCAATTCTGTGTCCGGATTTAAAATCAAAAGATATTCTCCGGTCGCTGTTTCTATCGCGTTGTTATTAGCTTTAGCAAAACCTCCATTTATTTCAGAAGCAATAAAATGTACTTTTGGAAATTCTGGTATAAGATCACCCCACGAACTGTCTGTAGATTTGTTATCAATCACAATAACTTCATAATCGACTCCATCACTATATTTTTCAATAGAAATCAAACAGTTTCTCAAAAGCTGAGTCACGTTGTAATTAACGATAACGATTGAAAGTTTTTTACTCATTTTTAATCCTTTTCGTTATATGGAAGCCTGTTGGTAATCGATCTGCCTAAAGAAATTTCGTCCGCATATTCCAGTTCATCGCCTACTGAAATTCCTCTTGCAATAGTTGAAAACTGAACACCCGAATTTTTGAATTTTTTGTAAATATAATAAGCTGTAGTATCGCCTTCCATAGTTGCACTCAGAGCAAAAATAAATTCTTTTGCCAAGCCTTGCTGTAGCTTCTTTTCAATACTTGGAATATTCAGTTGATGAGGTCCCACTCCTTCCATTGGAGAAATTTTCCCTCCCAAAATAAGATATTTTCCTCTGTATTTTCCGGTATTTTCAATGGCGATAACATCTCGTACATCTTCCACAATACAAATCAGCTCATTGCTACGTTTGTCGTTGCTGCAGATTTCACAAATATCAAAATCTGAAAAATTGTGGCATTCTTTGCAGTATTTAATTTCATTCACCAGATTGATGATTGAAGTTCCCAAACTTGTCGCTCTGGAATTAGGCTGTTTAAGTAAATGAAGTGCAAGACGCAAAGCGGTTTTCTTACCGATACCCGGAAGTCCGGAAATCTCTTCAACTGCTTTTGCCAATACTTTACTTGGGTAATCCATAGCACAAAAATAAGAATTATAGTTGTAAAATATGATTAGTCAATGCGTATTTACACGATAACTTTGAAGAGCAAAATTTCAATAGCAATCTCGCCTTGTAGAATTATTCATAAATATGAAAAAACCACTATCTTTGATCATCAAAATATTAAACAGAAATAAACTAAATGGTACTCAACAACCTTAATTATCCGCTGGATTTTAAATTTAAAATCACAACTTTGGCCAGCGATTTCAACATTACAGACAGGCAAGGAAATTATGTAGCTTATGTTCGTCAGAAAATGTTTAAACTAAAAGAAGACGTTATCGTTTTCAATGACGAAAGCAAAACCAAAGAACTGTTCAGAATTCAGGCAAACCAATGGATTGATTTTAATGCATCTTACTCTATTAAAGATACGATCGGAAAAAATTTCGGTAGACTTGCAAGAAAAGGAATGCGTTCTATATGGAAATCTTCTTACAATGTTTTAGACGAAGCTGATCAACAAAAATTTACTATTACAGAAGATAATGCGTGGGTAAAATTTTTCGACGGAATGGTTGGTGAAATCCCAATTATCGGAATGTTTACCGGATATTTTCTAAACCCATCTTACACCGTAAAAGGAATGGATGGAAAAGAATATTTTAAGCTAAAGAAAATGCCTTCGATGTTCGGAAGAAGATTCCAGCTTGACAGACTTATTGATATTGATGACGAAGATGAAAGTTTAGTAGTTTTATCTTTATTGATGATGGTTTTACTTGAAAGAGCAAGAGGGTAAGCTATTATTTACATCTACTTTTATGAAAATTTCATTTGATCTTGATGATACAATTATTTCTACAACTAAGTTTTCTTTAGAAAAAGAATCATTTTGGTCAAAAATCATTGGAGCTGAAAGAATTCGATTGGGGACAATTAAATTGTTTAAAGAATTAAGAACCCAAAATCATCAAATTTATGTTTATACAACTTCCTATAGAAGTAAAGTGAAAATTAAATTGATGTTTTTATCTTATGGAGTTCCCGTTGATTTCGTGATTAATCAGTATTTGCATGAAAAGATAATTAGAAAAAATGTTTCCAAATTCCCTCCCGAATTTGATATTGACGTTCATATTGATGACTCTCTTGGTGTAGAAATGGAAGGAAAAAAATTTGGCTTTAAAACTATAATAGTTTCGGCCAACGATGAAAACTGGGTTAATAAAATTTTAGAAAAAATTGATATATAGTTACCACAAGCAAAAGCAGTATGGTATAATTATTAGTTTAGTTTAAGATTAAAAAACGAAAATTTAAAAAAATTAAAAATGAAATATTTTATCATTCTCTTTTCAGCCTTAACTTTGGTTGCCTGTAAAAAGGAAAAAGAAACCGTTCCAGATTCAAAACCAACAGACTCTCTGAATATTGTTCAGGATTCTGCGAAAACAGATCCTGCACCTGAGAAAGTTTTAGTTGATGTATTTCCTTTCCCGAAAGAGATCAAAGAATGCTCTTGCTATTTTGCAAAAAACAAAGCAGATTTTGAAAACGAGCAATACATTTATGCCGATGATGCAGGAAAAACTGCTTATATGAAACTCGACGGAAAAAGAATTGCTATGAATTTGATTTCTTCAAGCGATATGGAAGCAGGCGAAGAGCTAACCAAGGAAATTGAAAACGAGAATTATAAGATCTCTGTAAAAGGTAAAAAAATAAAACACGAAGAAGCTTTACTTTTTGAAGGTACTTTAACCATTGAAAAACCAGACGGAAGCAAAACGACCATTCCTATTTATGGCGAATGTGGATGTTAAAAGCAATTAGCAATTAGCAATTAGCAATTAGCAATTAGCAATTAGCAATTAGCAATTAGCAAAAATATTGCTCCTGAATTTCGGGAGCATTTTTTATTTCGTAATTTTGATAAAAATAAATTTTTATGGAACTATCCAATATAGAACCGCAGATTATCTGGAAAAATTTCTCCAAATTAAATGCAGTTCCGAGACCGTCAAAAAAAGAAGAAAAAGTAATTGCTTTCATTAAAGAATTTGGTAAAAATTTAGGACTGGAAACTACAGTAGATGAAGTAGGAAATGTAATTATTAAAAAACCGGCTACTCCGGGAATGGAAAACCGTAAATCGATTGTTATGCAGTCGCATTTGGATATGGTTTGCCAGAAAAACAACGATGTAAATTTCGATTTTGAAACTCAAGGAATCCAAATGGAAGTTGACGGAGACTGGGTAAAAGCAAAAGGTACAACTTTAGGTGCAGATAACGGATTAGGAGTTGCCACTATTATGTCGATTCTTGAAAGTTCAGACATTCCACATCCTGATTTGGAGGCTCTTTTCACGATTGATGAAGAAACAGGAATGACCGGAGCTTTAGGTTTAAAACCTGGACAATTAACCGGACAAATTCTTTTAAATTTAGATACAGAAGAAGATGACGAGATTGACATCGGATGTGCAGGTGGAATTGATGTTACCGTAAGCCAAAACTACGCAACAGAAACTTCTAACGGACAAATCGTAAGAATCGAAGTAAAAGGTTTACAAGGTGGTCACTCAGGAATGGATATCCACAAAGGTTTTGGAAATGCCAATATCATTATGGGCAGAATTCTTTACAAAGCTTTGGAAAATCAAAACGTTCAGTTGATTTCAATTGATGGTGGAAGTTTGAGAAATGCAATTCCAAGAGAATCTGTAGCGTTAATTTCTGTGAGAAATGCTGGTGAATTTATTGAAAATGTAACCAATGGAATTAAAAAAGAAATTTTAGAAGAGTTTGCTTCTGTTGAAGCTCATCTTCAAATTAATATTGAAAACTCTACAAGTTCAGAAAAAGCACTTTCTGTAGAAGATTCAAAGAAAATTATTCTGGTTTTAAAATCTCTTCACAATGGAGTTTACAGAATGAGCCCGGATGTACAGGATTTGGTAGAATCATCAAACAATGTGGCAAGAGTAGAACTAAAAGAAGGTGGTCTGAAAATTTTAAACCTTTCAAGATCATCTGTTGATTCGTCTAAAGATTCGGTTGCAGAACAATTGAAATCTGTATCAGAATTGGCAGGAATGAATGTAGAATTCAGTGGATCTTATCCAGGATGGAAACCAAAACCAGGTTCTGAAATAGTACAAGTTTTAGAAAAAATCTACACAGAGAAATTTGCAGAAAAACCTCACGTTGTAGCTTGTCATGCAGGTTTAGAGTGTGGAATTATCGGTGCTAATTACCCAGAAATGGAAATGGTAAGTTACGGACCAACCATCAGAGGAGCTCACTCTCCTGATGAAAAAGCAAATATTTCTTCAACCCAGAAATTCTGGAGTTTCACGAAAGATATTTTGGCGAATATTCCATTGAAATAAGAATGTAATTTTTATATTAAAAATATCCAAAGTCTTTTGATTTTGGATATTTTTTTTAATCGATTTTGGCTAAAGCCAATCGATGAATTATCTTTTACAGGTGGGCTAAAGCCCACCCCTATTGAATGACAAAAATACGTTCGAATCAAAAATTCACAATATGATGTTATTCAATAGGAACGGGCTTTAGCCCGTTTGTGATAAAAAAACATTCCTTTTGGCTTTAGCCCAAACTTAAAAAAATAATTTCTAATTTTGAGAAAACAACACAAATGTCTTATCTAAAAATTTATATCCACATTGTCTTTTCAACAAAAAATAGAATTCCATATTTTAGCACATTAGAACAGCGTATTAAAGTTTGGAGACATATTAAAGAAAACGCAATAGAAAAAGGAATTTTCATGGATGTAGTCAATGGATATTCTGATCATTGTCATTGCTTAATTTCTTTAAGCTCAAATCAAAACATTGAAAATATTGTTAAGTTAATAAAAGGTGAGTCTTCTTATTGGATTAATAAAAATTGTTTGACAAAAGAAAAATTTGCATGGCAAGAAGAATATTTTGCCGTTTCTGTTTCAGAATCAATGGTTGAACAAGTTCGAAATTATATTAAAAACCAACATATTCATCATCAGAAGAAAACCTTTGAAGAAGAATATCAAGAGTTTAGAGAAAAATATAATTTTAATTAGATTTTGGCTAATGCCAATTTGAATTTGTTTTTATAGACGGGCTGAAGCCCGCCTCTATTGAATTCTAAAAACATAATATAAAAGAACTTAAGAATCTCCACATTCAATTTTGCTTATTTTTGTTTAAACTCATTCCAATGAAAATCACAAACACCCATCAACTTAGCCAAGAAAAAAAAGAACAGATCCTGCAATTGTGGAATAATGAATATCCAGAAAAACTTACTTATAAAAGTATCGATGGATTTGAAAACTATCTTGAAAAACTCAATAAGGTCAATCATTTTCTTTTATTGAATGATGATGAAAAAATTCAGGGTTGGGCCATAACATTTGAAAGAGAAAATGAAACATGGTTTGCGATCATTCTTTCTGAAAACCTTCATGGTAAAGGTTTGGGAACGAAAGTTTTGAATGAACTGAAACAACATAAAAATGAACTGAACGGTTGGGTAATTGACAATAACAATGATAAAAAACTTAACGGAAATTTTTATAAATCTCCATTAGAATTTTATATAAAAAATGAATTTGAAGTTTTATCCGAAATCAGACTTGAATTAGAAATCATGTCTGCCGTAAAAATAAAATGGAAAAAAAATTAAAAAATAAATTAATGAAAAGTATTACCGTATTCTGCGGATCAAGTTTTGGTTCGGATGATTTATATAAAGAACAGGCAACTTTATTAGGACAAACTTTAGCGAAGCAAAACATCCAACTCATTTATGGAGGTGCTAATGTAGGATTGATGGGAGCTGTCGCAGACGGAGTTTTAAAAGAAGGCGGAAAAGCAATAGGAGTTCTTCCCCATTTTTTGCAATCAAAAGAAATCGCACATCAAAATCTTACCGAGCTTATTTTGGTGGAAACCATGCACGAAAGAAAAACCAAAATGAATGACCTTTGCGATGGAGTAATCGTTCTTCCCGGAGGTTATGGAACTTTGGAAGAGTTTTTCGAAATGATTACCTGGGCGCAACTTGGGCTTCATAAAAAACCAATTGCTATTCTGAATATCGACGGATTTTATGATGATTTAATTAAATTGGTTCAGACAATGGTTGATAAAGGATTTTTAAAACAAATCAATCAGGAAATGCTTTTGGTAAGTGATTCTATTGATGCGCTTTTAGAAAAAATGAGCAATTATCAGGCTCCGACCGTTGGGAAATGGATTTCAAAGGAAGAAGTTTAGTACATTTGCAATATTATTTTCACACACCAACAAGAAATGTAATTATGAAAAACATTATTCTGTCTGCAAGTTTATTTGCAAGTCATCTGTTTTTGGCACAATATAATTATCCAAAAACTCCTGAAAACCCAGTTGTTGACGATTATTTTGGAACTAAAATCACAGATAATTACAGATGGCTGGAAGATAGCAAAAGCCCTGAAGTAGAAAAATGGTTCAAATCTCAATCGGATTTTAGCCATAGCGTGATTAATAAAATTCCGCATCGTGAAGATCTTTATAAGCGCATGAAAGAAGTACAGGAAATGAACGGTGATTCTTTTGGCGGGATACTAGAAAGACAAAACACATACTTTTATACCAAAACAAAAAAGAGCGAAAATCTTTCGAAACTTTATTCAAGAAACCTTTCTACAGGAAAAGAAACATTGATTTTTGATCCCGAAACTCTTGGAAAAAACACACAAATCACCAATTTCATCGTTGATTCTAAAGCTAAGAAAATGGCTATTTTATTATCAAAATCAGGAGGTGAAATTTGTGATTTAAGAATTTTGGATCTTACGACCAAGAAATTTCTAAAGGATGAAATTGGTCCTATCTGGAGTGAGTTTGCATTTGAATTTACACCAGATGACAAAGCTATCATTTATACTAAAATGAGCACTGCAGATCCAAACAGCAATATGCTTTTAAAGGATATGAAAGCAATGTTGCATGTTATTGGAACCGATACAAAAACCGATAAAATATTAGCATCAAGAGAAAATTATCCAGAATTAAATGCTTTAACCGAGCAATTTACGAGTATTGGTTTTACTGATGATTATAAATATCTTGTTTTAAGATTAAGTTCAGTAAAATCAGAAAGTCCAATTTTCGTTGCACCATATTCGGAATTAAAAAATAAAAAAATCAAGTGGAGACAGATTGTAAAGCCTTCAGATGATATTACCGATGTATTTATTTCAGGTGACAAACTGTTTCTTCTTACTCATAAAGATGCTCCTAATTACAAAATCACCCTAACAAGTTTATTAAATCCTGATTTTAATAATGCAAAAGTGGTTGTTCCTGAAAGTAAAGACGGAGTAATTATCAGCATCCACAATTCTAAAAATTATCTTTATTATTCATTAGGAAATGGAATTATCAGAGATAAATATCAAGTAAATATTAATACTCTTGAGGGGAAAAAAATTGATTTCCCAACTGGAGTAAATAGTTCATTATCGCTTAACCAACGTGAAAATGATAACATTTTCTGTAGTAATGTTAATTGGCTGGCTCCATTAACAACTTATGAATACAATCCTGAAAAAGGAAATCCTGTAAAAAGTAAGTTTTTGAATTCTGAAGCCAATTATCCTGATTATAACAGAATGTATACTGTAAAAGAAGTTGAAATAAAAAGCCACGATGGTGTAATGGTTCCGCTTTCTATTATTTATCCTAAAAATATGAAAATGGACGGTAGCAATCCAGCTTATATAACAGGTTACGGTGGTTACGGATTTTCTTACGAGCCCCGTTTCTCGACGAGACTATCTGTTTTACTTGAACAAGGGGTTGTTATTGCTATTGCTCATGTAAGAGGCGGTGGTGAAAAAGGCGAAAAATGGCACGAAGAAGGAATGAAAGCTACAAAACCCAATACTTGGAAAGATTTTATTGCTTGTTCGGAATATCTGGTTAATCAAAAATATACTTCTCCTTCAAAATTAATCGGAAACGGTGTAAGCGCAGGTGGAATTCTTATTGGAAGAGCGATTACTGAAAGACCTGATCTTTTTGCCGTAGCAATTGCAGAAGTCGGGATGACTAATACGTTACGATCTGAAACCACAGCAAACGGTCCCAACCAAATTCCAGAAATTGGATCTATTAAAAATGAAGAAGATACCAAACATTTAATTGAAATGGATGCTCAAAGCAAGGTAAAAAAAGGTGGAAAATATCCTGCAGTAATTGTACGTGTCGGTATGAATGATTCCAGAGTTGTTCCTTGGATGCCTGGAAAATTTGCGGGAATTTTACAAAATAATTCAGCTTCAGGAAAACCTACTTTATTATATGCAAACTATGATAATGGGCATTTTACAAGTGATTTTGATGTTGTTTTTAAAGAATATGCAGATATTTATTCATTTGCATTATGGCAAGTGGGACATCCGAATTTTCAACCTTCTAAAAATTAAAAAATTTGTATAAACAAAAAACTCCTGAAGATTTTCTTCAGGAGTTTTTTTATGTTGTTTAAAACTTCTTTAAGGATAAGGAGCAATTGCAACAGCCAAACCTTCCATTGAAGGAACCATATGCAATTGACAACCCAATCGGCTGTTGCTTTCCACATGAAAAGCTTCGCCCAACATTGCGTCTTCTTCATCGCCCATTGGTTCAAGTCCCGGATCTTCCAATACATAAACCTGACATGAAGCGCACATTGCCATTCCGCCACAAACTCCGATGGTGCCTTCTTCTGCCAATTCATATGAACGGATAATTTCCATTAAATTCATGGACATATCCGTTGGAGCAACCACTTCGTGAGTAACACCTTCTCTATCGGTGATTTTTATATTTATATCGCTCATTTTAATAAATGTTGTTAGCTGATGGTTGATAGTTGATGGTTTTCAGAAATGTATTAACTAACAACCGACAACCAGAAACTAAAAACCAAATTAATCTATTTTCTTTACAACTGCTTTTTCAGCTTCTTTACGGCTTCCGTCGAAACCATCTACTCCACTTACAGTTGTATATTTTAAAACGAATTTTTTACCTGGATTTAATCTGTTATAAACACTCTGACACATCAAAGTCGCCTCATGGAAACCACAAAGAATTAACTTTAATTTTCCAGGATATGTGTTGATATCACCAATTGCATAAATACCGTCAATATTGGTTTGATAGTCTAAAGCATTGTTTACTACGATTGCATTTTTCTCGATATTTAATCCCCAGTTTCCGATTTCACCCAATTTTGGAGTCAATCCGAATAATGGAATAAAATAATCCGTTTCAATATCGTAAGGATCTTGTCCGTCGACTGCAACAGTAATTGCTTCTACTTTTCCGTCACCTTTAATTCCGGTAACTTCAGCAGGAGTAATCAATTTAATTTTACCTTGATTTTTTAAATCCTGAACTTTTTCTACAGAATCTAAAGCTCCTCTGAACTCATTTCTTCTGTGAATTAATGTCACTTCACTTGCAACATTTGATAAGAAAACACTCCAGTCTAAGGCAGAATCTCCACCTCCGGCAATAACTACTTTTTTATTTCTGAAATGTTCCGGTTCTTTAACGAAATATTCAAGACCTTTTTCTTCATAATCTGCAACATTATCCATTGTAGGTTTTCTAGGCTCAAAAGTTCCTAAACCTCCAGCAATAGCAATAGCTTTACATCTGTGAACTGTACCTTTGTTGGTAACCACTTCAAACCACTCATCATCTACTTTTGTGTAAGAAACTGCAGTTTCTCCTAAAGTGAATCCTGGCTGAAACTGTTTGATCTGCTCCATTAAATTATCTACCAATTCACCAGCATTTACAGATGGATAACCCGGAATATCGAAAATCGGTTTTTTAGGATACAATTCTGCCAACTGACCTCCCGGTTGAGGAAGTGCATCGATAATGTGACATTTCATTTTTAAAAGACCTGCTTCAAACACGGCAAAAAGTCCCGTAGGTCCTGCTCCGATAATCAATATATCTGTAGTGATCATAATATGATGATAATTTAATAATTAATAGCAGCAAATTTACTAATTTTAATGCGAAGCATATTTAATTATACTCAAATAAAAAACTGAGATTTATCAAAAAGACACAAAAAGCTGATAATGAAAAAATTGGCAGTGTTTTTGCAAAATTTATATTATGAAGAAGATACTCCACATTATTACCATATTCGCTTTCTTTTTAGGTTATTCCCAATTGACCAACGTAGCCGATGGCGAATCGATCTCCTTAAGAATACATTACGGATTTCTAAATGCCGGAACAGCAAATCTCACCACCCAAAAAGTCAATTACAGAGGAACTCCACATTTATATGTAAAAGGAACCGGACAAACGACTGGAGCGGTAAAAGCTTTTTTTAAAGTTGAAGATTTATATGAAAGTTATATTAATATCGATACAGAATTACCCAGTTTTTATGTAAGAAATGTAAAAGAAGGTAGTTACAGACAGCATTTACAAACTGTTTTTAATCACGATAATCAAACATTGATTTTGACAGATAAAAAAACTCCTGCAAATGGTTCAAAGCTTATAAAATCTGTAAAAGGCGTACAAGACATGCTCTCATGTTTTTATTATCTGAGAAGTAAAACGCCCGCAGAGCTGAAAGTAGGAACCATTATTAATATGAATGTCTGGATTGATGATGAAATGTTTCCTTTTCAGCTTAAAGTAACCGGAACCGAGAATTTAAAGACAAAGTTCGGAACTATTAATGCTTTAAAAATTATTCCTTCGGTAAAAAGTGGTAGGGTTTTTAAAGAAAAAGAAGGCGTAACGATGTGGGTAAGTAATGACTACAATCACATTCCTTTGTTGCTGAAAGCCGAATTGGCGGTTGGTTCTTTAAAAGCAAGTATTGATGATTACAAGAATGTAAGGTTTCCGTTAAAGTTTACGAAATAAAAAAAGCCTCCGGAGTTTCCAGAGGCTTATCAACCTAAATTAACATACTTGCGAAATTACTTTCCCAGGTATTTATGAAAAACTTTCCCTTTGCGTATTATACAAACTTTTTAACTTTGTAAATATCACTTAGGGTTTTATCATTTGTGTTTTTATAACTATTTTGATTGATTTTTAAGGCATCTTTTACAGAGCTTTTCAGCTCTGCAATGATGACACTTAGGTTAATCAATTGTGTTTACAAACAGTTTTGGTTTTACTTTTTAGTATCGTTTTGCAGAGCTTTTCAGCTCTGCAATCAGACACTTTTTCTTTTCTCATCATGTATGTTTTCAAACCAACTTCAAAATTTAAAATTTCTCTTATCGACATATTTTAAAATCCTGAACTTACTTTAGATTAATGTCTCAAAAAAATTACCTTTAAAGAAATTCTTTTACGTTCATCTTTCATAGTGTAAAAATAGAAAGATATAGGGCTATCTTCACAATATTTATTGTAGATGTAGTTCGACCTAGTTGTAGATATTTATCTACAAAACATGTTGCAATATGCAAGACAGTTATTGTAATCAACAATCGCTTAATTATTGAAAATTGATAATGATGATTCTAAGAATACATGGATTTAACTAAAGTTTAATAAAAAAACCTTCGGAAAAAACCGAAGGTTTACCAACCTAAATTAACATGCTTTTGAAATCATTTTCTAGGGAGTAATATGGAAAAACTTCCCCCAGTGCATATTACTTTTTTTTCAATTCCGCAATTAGTCACGGCTTTATCATTTGTGTTTTTATCAATATCTTTATTGATTATAAGGCATCTTTTACAGAGCTTTTCAGCTCTGCAATGATGACACTTAGGTTAATCAACTGTGTTTATAGTTATAATAAAATTTGGTTTTACTTTTTAGTATCTTTTTGCAGAGCCTTTCAGCTCCGCAATCAGACACTTATTCTTTTTTTCACCATCTATGTTTTCAAACAAGTTCAAAATTTAAAATTCATTTTATTGAAGATTTAAAAAATCTAAACTTACTTTTTGATTAATGACTCAAAAAAACGTCTTTAAAAGAACTTCTTTTTTGTTCATCTTTCATAGTGTAAAAATAGAAAGATATAGAGCTATCTTCCCAATAAGTATTGTAGATGTATTTCGATAGAGTTGTAGATATTTATCTACTACTATATTAACTTGAATGGAAAATAAGAATAAGAATAAGAATAAGACTAATGATAATTCTTGATTAGATCTGCCAAATCAACTACATTCTCGATATGCAGTTTATCAAAAATTCTTTTTTTGATTGTACTTATGGTGTTCTGCTTTACATTAAGATTATTTGCAATTTCGAGATTACCATAGCCTTTTGCGTACATCTCTGCAATTTCTAATTCTCTTTCAGTAAGCCTTTGTAGAGGATTTACAATATTTGGATTATGTAAAGAATCGATGAGTACGCCCTGAGTAATTAAGGAAATATATTTTCCGGTTTGATGAATTTTGAGAATCGCTTCTTTTATTTCATTTTCTTCACTCAGTTTACTGAGAAATCCGTTTGCTCCTGCATTAATATATTTAATAGACTGTGTACTTTCATCAACTCCTGAAAAAACGAGAATCTTAACTTCAGGTTTGATTCTTTTGATTTCAGAAATTATATTCAGGCTATTTCCGTCTGGGAAAATAGCATCTATTACAACAATTTCTATTGGCTGCATTTCAACAGTTTCTAATACTTTCTGAAGTGTAGATGCATGAAAAACTTCTCCCTCAAAACCAATTTCCTCAATAAGAAATTCTACGCCCTGCCTTATGAGACTATGATCATCAGCAAGTAAAAAATTAATGGTTTTAGTATCTAGATTACTCATTTATTGACATTCAAATTAATTGTAAAACTTACTGTTGTACCTACGTTTTGCTCGCTGTCTACTGAGATATTCCCAGAATAGAGCTCTACAATTTCCTTACATAAGCTCAATCCTAAACCTGCACCTAAGTTCTCTACATCTTCCGAAAGAACTCCTTGGTAATAAGGTTCAAATATTTTTTCGAGATCAGATTTTGAAATTCCAACTCCGGTATCTTTTATTGTGGTGATTAAAGCAACCGTGTTTTCATCAAGAGGCTCTGCTTTGGTTATCACACGTATTTCTCCATTTTCGGTGAATTTATTGGCATTGGCAAGTATATTCATGAAAACCTGATTGATCTTTGTATTATCAGAATACACCTCAATTTTCGGATCTATATTTTCTTCAACAATAAACTTATTATTTCTTGTTTCAATATAAGGTTCTATCGAATTTAAGATAGAGGTTACTTCATTTTTAAGATTAAAAATCACCGGTATTAACTGGTTTTCTACATGTTGATTTTTGGTATATTCTAAAATCTGATTGGCCTGCATCAATAAGGTATTATTGGTAAAACTGATCGACTTTAAGTATTCTTTAATACTGTCATCATTGGTTTTTTTATTGATTTTTCTGATAAAAATTCCAATAATCTTCAACGGCGAACGCAGTTCATGACTCAACATTCCCAAAATTCTGTTTTTAAAATTAAGGTTCTCTTTAATCTGTTTGTTGGCTGCATTGAGTTGGTTTTCATATACAAATGCGATTCTGGTCAAATACATTATTAATATAGACACAATAAACATCAAAACCATCGCTCCCAAAACCAAATTTGTTCTAATCTTATTGTTTTCAGAATTTCGCAGAGCATATTCTTTTTCAAGATCAGCTTTAGAATCTTTGATCGCAAAATCGTAAATATTCATCACCCCATTACTGTAAATAAGAAGTTTATTAAATATGGTATAAAATTTATTGTTATTATTTTGTTTTCCGATTACCTGTACCTGCATTTTTTTTATTTCTCCGGTATAATAATTTTGAACAAGGTTCATTACACTGTCTACATCAGCTTTTATAGCAGTTGCTTCAGGGATCTTTCCTTGTTTCACGGTAATAATTGTACTCTCTTTACGTACGTTCTCTTTCCCGGATATTGCATCTCCCAAACGTCCGAAAAGACCTTTTTTCTTAACCGTATCAGCAATCGTTTTTGTTTCTACGTGAAAATCATATTTATCCAAATTATAATTGCTCTCATACTTTTTCAGCGAAGGTAAAGGAGTGGGAGCTTTGAAATTTGATTGGGTAGAATATTGATAAGTAGAATCAACCAAAAGCTTCAGGTTTTTACTGCCTAAAGAGTCTTTTTTTTGAAATGATAATATATTTTTTAATTTAGGAAATTTAGCCTCATAGCTATTAATGTTGTCTAAATTTGCGCCTAATTTATCTAACGAAGCAAAATAAGAATCCAAATACTTTTTGTCAGCATTTACAAGATATTGCTGAAGAGAATTTTGAGCGTTTAAAAGCTCTTTTCTGGAGTTATCTGTTAAGTTTTCAAGAGAATTTACTTCTTTTAACTGATTTTCAATGAATGCTAAATTCTTTTTATTGATAAATTCGTTATAAAAAAAGCCTGCAATGATAAGCTGTATCAATAAAATACAAAAGATAAGAGAGTAATGAACGATTTTTCTGAATCTAAAATTTAACGATTTAGGTTGGCTATCTGTTGACTTCATATACATGTATTTAAAGCTTTTTTGCGATCAGTATCAGATTTGAACTCTTAGTTACAGACTGCAAAAATATTCTGGTATATTATCATTTGTTTAGAATGATATATTTTGTAAATCGGAAAAAATCCTATCACAACACTTATACTTTATTCTCTGAATTCTATAAAAAAATGTATTTTTTTCTTAAAAAAGATTCGTCTTTAAGTGATTTATAAAGTTAATAAAAAATCCCGTGAAAATTCACAGGATTAAAAATTATTTATGTTAAATTAATTACAATGTTTTAAACTGTTCTAAAGTTCTTATATCATTCTCAAAGAACATTCTGATGTCGCTCATTTGGTAAAGAAGCATTGTAATTCTTTCAATACCCATCCCGAAAGCATATCCTGAATACTTTTCAGAATCAATATTTACATTTTTCAAAACAGCAGGATCTACCATTCCGCAACCCATAATTTCTAGCCAGCCTGTTCCTTTGGTAATTCTATAATCGGTTTCAGAATTCAATCCCCAATATACATCAATCTCAGCACTTGGCTCTGTGAATGGGAAAAATGAAGGTCTCATTCTGATTTTAGATTTTCCAAAAAGCTCAGTCGTAAAAAACTGAATAGTCTGCTTTAAATCTGCGAAACTTACATTTTCATCAATATACAAACCTTCAATCTGATGGAAAATACAATGTGAACGTGAAGAAATTGCCTCATTTCTGAAAACTCTTCCCGGAGATAAAATTCTGATAGGCGGCTCATTTTCTTCCATGTAACGGATCTGTACAGAAGAAGTATGTGTTCTTAATAAAATATCCGGATTCTGCTCGATGAAGAAAGTATCCTGCATATCTCTTGCAGGGTGATATTCAGGAAGATTCAGCGCAGTAAAATTATGCCAGTCATCTTCAATTTCTGGTCCGTCTGCAACAGCAAAACCAATAGATTTAAAAATCTCAATAATTCTGTTTTTCACTAAATTAATCGGATGTCTAGATCCTAAATCTAAAGGAAAAGCAGGTTTTGTAAGATCTTCTTTTTCTAAAATAATAGAAGAAGAAGCAGAAGCATTTTTCAAATCTTCCAGCTTTACATTAACCGCTTGCTTCAGAGTATTGATTTTCTGTCCGAATTCTTTCTTCTGGTCGTTTGGAACTTCTTTAAATTTTTCAAAAAAATCATTCAGAACTCCTTTTTTCCCATTATACTTGATTCGGAAGTTTTCTATTTCCTCTTTACTTGTCGTATTGAAGCCATTAACCTCAACAAGCAATTCTTCTATCTTTTCAATCATTGTTTTACCCTTTCAAAAAAATGTATTTGCAAAAATACGATTTTCAGTTTAAAAAACCTTTTCTATTTATCATAAAAAAATCTGTCTCGCGAGAAACAGATAGTATAATTGTTATTTAAAGCTGATTTTATTTAATCTAAAACAGTAGCAACGATGCTTATTAAAATTGTAAAAATATTAATTCCAAAAACCAGATAATACTCTTTATTTTTCCTAAATATATTGATCAAACTGAAGAAAAATGCAAAAACCACAAACAACATCGCCGGAATTGTAAACAGTTCTACAAAAATCTGAATGATTTGATTGCTGTAAGAAATATAATAAAGAATCTGAAGACTCAATAAAAACATCAGACAAGCAATACTAATTATTAAAACGGCCTTACTCATCTTTGTTTTGTTTAAATTATTTTTTCTCTAAAGCTTTCACTCTAATCTGAAGAGTCACTTCATTTTTAATCACTCCATTTGCAGCAGGAGATTGAAATTTCACACCAAATTCTTCTCGCATAACATCTTTAGGCTCTGTTGCAATACTTACTTCTGCTCCATTTACAGCAACATTTGCTTTAAACTGAGTCGGTTTTGTAATTCCTTTTATCGTTAAATTTCCATCTAAAATAGTATTATAATCACCTTCTGCAGACGGGCTTACTTTTGTAATTTCGTAAGATGCTGTCGGAAATTTTTCAACTTCAAAAAAGTCAGCACTTTTCAGATGACCGTTTAGTTTTTCAAGATCATCTTTTTTATTTTTCAGATCTTCCGAAGTTAACGAAGCCATATCTGCAACAAATTTTCCGCTTTCAAGTTTCCCTTCTTTTACGGTTACATCGCCGCTTTCAAACTTAATGGTTCCGAAATGACTTGTATTTTCAGATTTAAAAACCTTATATCCTTTCCATTCTACATTACTGTTTAAAGTATCCAAAACAAATCGGCTTCCGTCTTTCGTCGTCGTTACTTCATTAGCATCACTTGTTACAGGTTTTTCTTTAGAACAAGAAACAACAGTGAACAAAGCAGGAATTGCGAGAGAAAATAATATTCTTTTCATTTTGATATAATTTATGCATGGCTAAATTACTAAAAATATGCCAGTCTTCCCCAAAAACCCTTATTTTTGCAGTATGCTATTAGAGATAAACAACTTATATTTTTCTCATTCTCAGGAAAAACCGCTTTTTCAAAACTTTAATCTGAAACTGGATGAAGGTAAAATCATTGCATTGGCAGGCGAAAGTGGTTGCGGAAAATCTACGTTACTAAGTCTTATCTACGGATTACACGACTGGAATCAGGGTGAAATTGTATTTGAAGGCAGAAAACTGATGGGCCCGAAAGGAAATCTCGTTCCGGGCGAAGTTGAAATGAAATTTGTTGCGCAAAACTTTGATTTGATGCCTTATGCAACCGTTGCAGATAACGTCGGTAAATTTATTTCTAATATCAATTTAGCCAAGAAAAAAGAAACGGTTTTAGAACTTTTAGATGTTGTTGGTTTGGTTGAATTTGCAGATATTTTACCAAAAAATTTAAGTGGCGGACAACAGCAAAGAGTTGCCATTGCAAGAGCACTTTCTGTACTTCCAAAGTTACTTTTACTTGATGAACCGTTCAGCAATCTAGATTTTGCAAGAAAAATTGAGCTTCGTGAAAAACTGTTCAGATATGTAAAAGAAAACAATATTTCTTTGGTTATTTCTACTCACGAATTGCAGGATATTATTGCATGGACAGATCAAATTATCGTTTTACAAAACGGAAGACTGATTCAAAATAATAGCGCAGAAGAGACCTATAAAGACCCTTATAATCCTTATGTTGCAAAACTTTTTGGTGAAGTAAATATTTTTACTGATAATGAAATTTCAGAATTGCAGATTTCAAGATTTTTCTATTATCCGCATCAGATCAAGATTTCTGAAAATGGTGTTGAAGCAGAAGTCTTAGAAAGCAGATTTGCAGGAAATCATTATTGGAATAAAATCAAATTCAGAAACAAAGAAATGGTGATGTTTAGTAACAATCAGCTTAAAAATTCAGTTCAGATTACTTTTGAATAATCCCTTTTAAAACTTATTATTAAGAAAATATTAAGTCTCTTAATGTTAGTATGTGGATAATTTTCAACGATTTAGCCTTTTTCTTAAAAAATATCTTTATACATTTGTAAGACAACAACTTAAGGAAATTTTTGGTTAATTCTCTTTCTGCCTTCCAGACCTAAATTAGCATTATTGCAATCACGTCTTTGAAAGATTACTCTGTCCAATTCTTTCCTTTTTTTTATTGATTTTTGGCAATTAGTTGTAAAGACAATCCTAATTACCAAAAACCAACATTGCTTATATATTAAGCTTTCTTTACAAATTCAGATTTCAAAGCCATCGCACCAAAACCATCAATTTTACAATCAATATTATGATCGCTGTCTGGTCTTAAACGGATATTTTTTACTTTAGTTCCTGCTTTTACTGGTTTCGGAGCACCTTTTACCGGAAGATCTTTCATTACAATTACCGAATCTCCATTTTGAAGTTCATTTCCATTGATGTCTAAAATCTGATCTTCATTTCCCGCTTCTTTAGGATCCCATTCGTGGAAGCATTGTGAACAAACCATTAAACCGTCTTGCTCATACGTAAATTCAGAACTACATTTCGGACAAATTACTACATCACTCATTTTTATTAATTTTTGCAAAGGTAGTATTTTGAGTTAGAAGTTAGAAGTTAGAAGTTAGAAGTTAGGCAAAAGTAAAGATCAATTAGTTTAAATTTAATTTTCTTTAAACTCATAATTTATAACTCATAACTACAAATCATTAACTCTCAACTTAAATTTGTATTTTTGCAGATTCAAACAGCTTACAGCAATTTATGGAATTAATTCACAGAAACCTGGCAATCGGAATTCACGATGCTTTACAGGAAACTTTTTTCGAAAAAAACAAATACGCGGATAAAGTAATAGAAAGACTTTTGAAATCCCACAGACAATGGGGAAGCCAAGATAGAGCCGTTGTTTCTGAAATTTTCTATAATATCATCCGTTGGAAAAAACGCCTTGAATATTATATGGGTGAAGGTGTAAAACCAAATAACATCTATAAACTAATCATCGCTTATCTTCTTTGGAGCAAGACGAATTATAAAAGATTTGAAGAATTTGAAGGAATCAAAATTGCCGACATTACTACAAAACTTAGAAAAGGAACTGTTCCTACAAAAGCTATTGAACATTCTATTCCGGAATGGCTTGTTGAAACTCTGGAAAGAGAATTAGGCGAAAAATGGGAAAAAGAAATGCATGCTTTAAACGAAAAAGCACCAACTGTTTTAAGAGCAAATTCTTTAAGAACGACTCCTAAAGAGCTTATTTCTGATCTTGCACACGAAAATGTAGTTTCTTATCCTATTAAAAACTATCCTGATGCGGTACAGCTTGAGGAAAAGAAAAATGTTTTTCTTACCACAGCTTTCAAAGAAGGTTTGTTTGAGGTACAGGATGCTTCCTCACAAAAAATCGGTTATTTTCTTGATGTAAAAGAAGGTCAAAGAGTGGTTGATGCTTGTGCAGGTGCAGGTGGAAAAACACTTCACATAGCTGCTTTAATGAAAAACAAAGGTCAGATTATCGCTTTAGATATTTTTGAATGGAAATTAGCTGAGCTAAAACGTCGTGCAAAAAGAGCCGGAGCTCACAACATTGAAACAAGAGTAATTTCTGATACGAAAGTAATCAAACGTCTTCACGATAAAGTAGACAGACTTTTGATCGATGCACCATGTTCTGGTTTAGGAGTTTTAAAAAGAAACCCTGATAGTAAATGGAAAATCGACCAAGCTTTTATCGACAGAATTAAGACAGAGCAACAGCAAATCATGCAGGATTACTCTAAAATGCTGAAAGTGGGTGGAAAAATGGTGTATGCAACATGCTCTATTTTACCTTCTGAAAATAATAAGCAAGTAGAAGAGTTTATTAAAAACAATCCTAACTATAAAATGATCAAAGACGAAAAAGTAATGCCTAGCGAAGGCTACGACGGTTTTTACATGGCTTTGATCGAAAGACTTTCTTAAAATAATTTCAACATATTATACATGAACTACTCTATTTTTTGGAGTAGTTTTTTGTTGATATTATAAACATAAAAGCCATCATTATTAAATGGAATTAATAAAATTTTGTTTGATATTTTATCTTTATTTAATCTGAAAGGATAAAAATCACTGATCTTTTCATCAAGTTTTTGTGAAAAAGTATTTTCTTTTCTTCCATCAAAGTAAGTGAAACAGTTTGAATCATTGAAAATAACAAAGAAATCATTCCAAGTATTTTCTACATAATATTTAAAATCTTTTATAGCATATTTTTCAGTTTCAAGCTTTAAATAATTCCCTTTTGTTGGTGGAATATCATTAAAACCAAATGTAAAATTTCCATTCTTCCATGAAATTTTCGTTTTTGAAAAACCATTATTCAACAACTCAACTTCGTTGTTGATTATTTCATCAATTAAATTTGACTGCTTTTTAGTGATCTTTTGAATAAAATCATCAGAGTTAGCAAGAACAGTAATTATATTTTCATCATTGTAGCTATAATTATGATCTGTAGGAATTAAAAATTTATTTATCTTTTTTCTATTAAGAATACTATATTCCACCAGTTTTAAAACATCTGTAATATTTACATTTTCAGCAATAATTCTTACTGCTATTCCTTTTCCATTACTCTTGATCACACTTCCTTCCGCCAAGCCTAAAACCTTATAATTTGAATTATCATTTTCTAAAATAGTCAATTCATTTTTATTGTAGCTCCTATCATATTCAATCATTAAAGTATCTTTAAGATTTGATCTTTTCGAAATAATTTGAGATAGCTTTCCAATAATATGAATTTTCATTTCCTGAGATTCTATTGTTTTATCTCCGAAATTGAATCCTGATCTGAAAAAAGTTTTCACATTCCCAAATCTCTCAACTTTAAATTTAGGCTTATGAGCATGATAATAATTAGAAAAAATTAAAAAAATCAATAAAGAAAAAATAGACTTCATGTTTTTAGTTTAAACGGTAAACGAAATTCTAAAATTAATATTTTGCATATAAACCATTACAAAGAGATTTGACAAATCATCAAGTATAAATTACCTTTGTAAAAACCATCAATACATTATGTTTAAATCTATTTTAGCAAGTTTTTTTATTTTATTCTCAGTTTTGAGTTTTTCGCAGACTTACGAAATTCAATATGAAAGTTCGTACAACGGAAAATCTCAACCTAATCAGAACCAGACAATTGTTTGGGTAAATGAAAATGAAAACTTTATTTTAAATACAAAAATTAAAGAACAAAAAAGCGATTATCCTTTTGAAATCAGTAAAATTGAAAAGCCTTCAAACACGATTATTTCTTATGCATTTTTAAAACCGAATGAAGCTATTTCCACTTCAGACAAAGAATCGATTGCTAAACAGGAATTTGAATTAACTACTCAAACTAAAAAGATTTTAGGCTATAACTGTAAAAAAGCAGTTACAAAAATCAACTCGAATACCATTGAAGTTTGGTACACCAATGATTTAAAAATAAAAGGCGGACCATCAAGTTTGGGACAAAACTTAGGCTTGGTTTTACAAGTTGAAAGAAATGGAAATTCTGCAACAACTGCAGTTTCTTTAAAGAAAATTAAAACAACAGGAATTGATAAACTCATCAATAAATCTATTCCTACAACTGATCTTTTGAGTTATAAAGATTTACTTTGGAAAAGCAGATTTACGACGTTAAAAGTTTTTGAAAATGAAATTATCAATTTCTCAGATCAGTCAAAATCTGATGAAAAAATAAAAAGATTTGCCAACGGAACGATTATTTTAAAGAAGGTAAAGTTTCCAAAAATTGCTCTGGGCGACAATATTTTTGTGAAACTGAAACAACAATCCAACGGTGACGCTTACGACAGAACCGGAACTGTATTTTTTATTCCTGAAGAAAAATCGCAGACATTTTTTGATGGTTTAGAAAAAGGAGCAAAAACACTTCCTGTATACGAAAATGGCAACGGAAAACAATATTACGGAGTTGTTTCCAATCAAAATTATCAACCGACGGTTGAATTGATGAGATTTTTTACCGCTTTCGGAATCAACAAGTTCAATCATATTGAGTTAAAGGATAAAACTTGGCAAACGGTAAGTCCATTTCGTCAGGACATTACCGAATTAAAACCTTCCCTTTCTGAAAAAGAACTTTGGATCGGAACTTTTATCGGTAACTACGACAAAGGCGGTCACAAAGTAAGTTTAGATATTACAATTCACAACAGCGAACAAATTGTTAATAAAAACAATAAGGTCATTCCGCTTTTCAACACGACTAATATTATGGAAATGGCGGGGCAGGATTATGCAACAATGTTTAATAATGATAAAGGACTTTTTGTGGAATTTAATTTAGAAAAAGATCTTAAAAATGCACAGTTAAGATACATTACAACCGGACATGGAGGTTGGGAAAATGGTGACGAATTTATCCCGAAAGCCAATTCAATTTATGTAGACGGAAAAATGGCATTTTCATTTACACCTTGGAGAACAGAATGCGGGTCTTACCGATTATTTAATCCGGCTTCCGGAAATTTCGCAGACGGACTTTCTTCTTCAGATTTAAGCAGATCAAACTGGTGTCCTGGAACGGTAACCAATCCAAACTTTATTTCTTTAGGTGATTTAAAAGCTGGAAAACATACAATTCAGGTGAAAATTCCGCAGGGAGAGCCCGAAGGAACGAGCTTCAGTGCATGGAATATTTCAGGCGTTTTACTAGGAAATGAGTAAAAACAAAACCTCCTTGCAATATTATTACAAGGAGGTAAAAACACAAATGATGAAAAAAAATTATTTCGAGCAACAAAGGTGAGAAAAATATTTGAATTACAAATAATAAATTAAAAAATATTTATATTAATTATTGTTTCTTTGTGAAACATAGTTGTTTTTCTATTGTGAAAAAAATTCTTTCAAGTACTAAATTTTAATTAATTTAATTAATTTTTTAAAGTAAAATTAAAAAAATAAGTTAAAAATATAAACTATTTGTAAATTTTTATTGCAATTTTTAAACCACATGCTTAGTTTTGTATCAAATAAATATAACATGTGTGGAATCGTTTGCTTATTTGACGCAAAACAGTCAACCGAAATACTAAGACCTCAGGTTCTTGAAATGTCTAAAAAAATCCGTCACCGTGGTCCCGATTGGAGTGGGGTTTTTCAAAGTGAAAAAGTCGTTTTTTCTCATGAAAGACTCGCTATCGTAGATCCCGCTTCCGGAAAACAACCTCTATTTTCAAAAGATGGAAAAATTGTACTTGCCGTAAACGGTGAAATTTATAACCACAGAGAATTAAAAAAAGAATTCCCTGATTATGAATTTCAAACCGAGTCTGACTGCGAAGTCATTATTGCTCTTTACCAGAAATACGGAAAAGATTTTATTGAAAAGCTAAACGGTATTTTTGCTTTTGCATTATACGACATTGAAAATAACACTTACCTCATTGCAAGAGATCATATGGGAATTTGCCCGCTTTATCAAGGTTGGGACAGAGAAGGAAATTATTACGTTGCTTCTGAATTGAAAGCTTTAGAAGGAATCTGCAAAAAAATTGAAACATTTTTACCAGGACATTATTTATATAGTATTGAAGGACACGAACTTCAGCAATGGTACAAAAGAGACTGGGAAAACTTCGATGCTGTAAAAGATAATGTTACAGATATTCAGGCTATCAGAAAAGGACTGGAAGATGCCGTTCACAGACAATTGATGAGTGATGTTCCTTATGGAGTTCTGCTTTCAGGAGGTTTAGACTCATCTATTATTTCTGCCGTTACTGCAAAATTTGCAAGACAAAGAATAGAAAGTGGCGATACTCAGGAAGCGTGGTATCCAAGATTGCACAGTTTTGCCGTTGGATTGGTTGGTTCTCCGGATTTGGCAGCAGCGAAAAAAGCCGCCGAACATATAGGTTCTATTCATCATGAAGTTAATTTTACCGTTCAGGAAGGCTTAGATGCGATCCGTGATGTGATTTATCATTTGGAAACTTATGATGTGACAACAATTCGAGCCTCCACTCCGATGTACCTTTTAGCAAGAGTTATAAAATCTATGGGAATCAAAATGGTACTTTCTGGTGAAGGTGCAGACGAATTATTTGGCGGATATTTGTATTTCCATAAAGCTCCGAACGCAAAAGAATTTCACGATGAAACTGTAAGAAAACTTAGCAAACTTCACTTATATGATTGTTTAAGAGCCAACAAAGCATTGATGAGTTGGGGAATTGAAGGCAGAGTTCCGTTTTTGGATAAAGAATTTATGGATATTGCGATGAATGTAAACCCGGAAGATAAAATGATTCGCAAAGAAGAAGGAAAAATTGAAAAATGGGTTTTAAGAAAAGCATTCGAAGATCTTTTACCCGAATCTATTGCATGGAGACAGAAAGAACAGTTTTCAGACGGCGTTGGTTATTCATGGATCGACACTTTAAAAGATATTGCCGAAAAATATGTTTCTGATGAAATGATGGCCAATGCGAAATTCAAATTTCCTTTAAACACACCGCAAAACAAAGAAGAATATCGCTACAGAACAATTTTTGAAGAGCATTTCCCAAGTGAAACTGCGGCTGCAACAGTTCCTTCGGTTCCTTCAGTTGCATGCTCCACTCCTATCGCATTAGAATGGGATGAAGCATTTAAAAAGATGAACGACCCAAGTGGAAGAGCCGTAAAAGTGCACGAAACTTCTTATTAAAATCTATGAAATTTATCAATCCTGTATTCGTACAGGATTTTTTATTCAATAAAATCAATAATATTTGCATAATTTAACTAAGTATTAAACTTATTATCTAATAAATAATTATATTTGGAAAATAAAAATAATCTCTGTTGTAAAATGAAAAGAAACATTACTATTTTTTTTGCTTTACTGTGTACAAGCTTAGCTTTCGGACAAGGTAAATACGGAAAAGTTCTCAATTCTAAAAAACTAGCTCTTTCTTATAAAACTGTAAAACCTGTTGATAAAGACGATTATTATCAGCAATATTATTGGTTGGTAAAAGCTGAACAGCTTAAAACATATCCTCACCTTGCTGATGTAAAACCTGTTGTTTTATACAACTTTGTGAAAAAAGTAAATCCTCAAAATCCTACAAAAAAATTGGACGACAGAGGAAAAGAGCTTAGACATACCGCAGAATTATCTCTAGACCAATATTTCAAAAACAAAAATTTCCAGAACAATGCAGTTTTGCTCTATAACCTGGAAACGTATGTAGATCCTTCACAGGGAGAGTATTTTACAAAAGTTGATGCTGAAAAAATCAAGCAATTGGTTCCTAAAGAATTTTTCGGATTTGCTTCTTTAAACAAAAAAACTAAAGAAGAAACCAATTACTATCTTTGGGTTGACAAGAAAAATGATAAATTTAAAATTGTTGACATCATTCCAAATGAAAAAGACAATGCTAAATTTTACGCTTCTGTAAAACAGTATCTTCCGAAGTATAAGTTTGAAAGAAAATATATGCCTACGGTAAAAAAAGGAAGCAAAGCTGACAAAACAGACAAAGATTTCTTTTACATTATGCCTTTTGAGCAAAATAAAGATAACATCGAATACAAAACAGAAGATTTTGAAACATTCATCCTAAGCCAGGTAAAAAGAGAAGGTGAAGCATGGATTGGAGTAGAAAAACCGAGAAAATAAAAAAGTTAATCTTTTAATAAAAGCCCCGAAAAACAATATTTTCGGGGCTTTTTCATTTATATTAGCGACAATAAAACTCACTTAAATATGAAAATAAAATCATACTTTTTCTCATTATTTTTATCCGGAATTTTCTCAGCTCAATCTTATAAAGCTGTTTATGATTTCAAATGGAAACCTCAGAAAAATGCAACCGAATATTTGCATGAAGATTTTGCTTTGCTAATCAATGAAAATAAATCATCAGATTTTCTTTCTTATATTAAATTCAAAAATGATTCTACAAAAACTAAAACTGTAAAAGACTTTAAAAAAATCGGACAGGGAAGCATGTCATTTAATTACAAATATGGAGAATCAAAATTCAACGATGTTGTTTCTAAAAATTATATCAATAAAGAGATTCTGTTTCAAAAGCAATTATATGACAAACTTTTTTTGGTGAAAAATGAATGCAAAATAAATTGGAAAATAAATTCTCAGAAAGATAAATTTTTAGGTTATTCCATTCAAAAAGCGACAACAGAGTTTGGTGGCAGAAAATGGATCGCCTGGTTTACTACTGAAATTCCGGTTCAGGATGGACCTTATAAATTCACTGGATTGCCTGGTTTAATTTTAAAAATCACAGATGCAGAAAATGAATTTATCTATGAAATGAAATCTATCACTAAAGAAATTAATGATATTTCTGAAAGAAATTATGGAGTTACAAACACCATTAAACTGAGTTCAGAAAAATATCAGAAAATTTGGGAAGACTATAAAAAGCAGCCTTCTTCTATTTTTAATTACCAAACTCAAACTAACAATGACGGATGGACTGCAAACTATACAATTGGTGGTGGAAATCCCAACGACAAAAAGTATCAGGAAAAATTTGATAAACAGCAACTGGAGTTTTTAAAAAATTTCGAAAATCCGATTGAGTTAAAAAATGATTGTCAGTGATTTATAATTCTATTAAGGATATAATTATTTTTAAAAACCGAAAATCTTCATTCTATATTTTTCAAATAAATAATAAGAAAATCCGCCCAAGAAATAGACTAGAACATCAAAAATATCACTTGTAAATCTTGGAGAAATGATTGGGCAAATTAACTCGAATAACAAAGAAATATAGATAAATGAGCTTAAATAAAACTGAAAATCTGGTTTCCAATGGTGATTCAAAATATCATTCATTATATATTTGATAACATAACTGTACAACGGAATCGTAATAAAATCTGTGAAATAATCATTGATTATAGGAATTATAATATTATTCTTTCGCAGAATAAAAATTCCCAGCCAAATAGCCAATCCTCCCAATAAAAAGTACGGAACTTTCATCATCACATGTGAAATATTGCCATAATGAAACCTAGAATGATCTGTAAAACCTTTACAATAATATTTTGTGCTTTTGCAGACATTTCAGAATTTCTATCTGGAGTATTTTCGTAATCAAAACTTTTTTTATTTTCCATTTTAAAAAATTTCTAATGCAAAGATATATAAAATTAGAACAAATGTTCTAATTTTACAAAACTTAATTATATTTGACTGATGAAAACCAAAGATAAAATCTTGCAAACCGCTTTGAATCTCTTTAACGAAAAAGGCTACAACAACGTCACTACAAGAGATATTGCTACTGAAATGAAAATCAGTGCGGGAAATCTGCATTATCATTTTAAACATTCAGAAGATTTAATTATCCATTTTTTTACTAATCTAAAATTAGACATGGATCATTTACTGGAAAACCTGAAAAATATTCAAAAAAAAGATCTTTCAGACCTTTATAATTATACTCAGTCATCTTGTGAAATTTTATACGCTTACCGATTTATTTTTCTGAATTTTGTAGACATTTTAAGAAAAATTCCAGCCATAGAGTCGCAATATGCTCAATTGAATATCATAAGAAAAGAAGAATTTCAATCTATTTTTAAAGATTTTCAGGAAGACAGAATTTTCAAAGAAAATATTCCAAATTTCATTTTAGAATCGTTGGTTACACAGATATTTATCATTGGAGACAATTGGATCACCTTTAACAGTCTTACTTTAAAATTAAACAAAGAAGAGTCGATAAAGCACTACTCAATTATTTTTTTAAATTTATTTTACCCATTTCTTACTGATGAGCAACAACATCTGTATGAACTCAATTACATTAAAAGTTAAATTAAAACTTCCTATCTTTGCAAAACAATGAAACACTTAAACCGCATTTTACGTTTACCGTTTTTCAGTACTTATTATTACCCGTTCTATCGTTCGGGAAGTTTTTCTATACCTAAAATTCAATAAAACTTAAATTAAAAATATTGATGAGCCCGAACAGATTTGTTCGGGCTTTTTTATGCTTAAAATTCAAAAAAAAATGATACACACATTAAAAGAAAATGTAGAAATTATTCTACCAGAAAACGGTTTGGAACAGAAACTAAAACAAGCCAAAGAAGAAAACAGAAAACTCATCATCAAACTTGGCTTTGATCCCACTGCTCCGGATTTACATTTGGGACATGCTGTTGTTTTGAAAAAACTGAAACAGTTTCAGGATTTGGGACATCAGATCATCATCATTGTAGGAAGTTTTACGGCAAGAATCGGTGATCCTACCGGGAAAAACAAAGCTCGAAAACCTTTGAACGCTGAAGAAGTTCAGCATAATGCAGAAACATACATCAACCAGCTTTCAAAAGTAATTGATGTAGAAAAAACGAAAATTGTTTTTAATTCTGATTGGTTAGATTCTCTGAATTTTTCAGAAGTTATTCAGTTGATGTCAAAAGTTACAGTGGCTCAACTGATGCATAGAAATGACTTCAACAAAAGATTTTCTGAAAACTCTCCGATTGCAATGCATGAATTGGTCTACCCACTTTTACAGGGATTTGATTCCGTAAAAATTGAATGTGATATTGAAATGGGCGGAACCGATCAGCTTTTTAATTGTACGATGGGAAGACAATTGCAGGAAGCACATCACATATCACCACAAATTGTGATGTGTATGCCTTTATTAAAAGGACTCGACGGAAAAGAAAAAATGAGCAAATCGCTCAACAATATTATCGGATTAACAGACGAACCCAACGAAATGTTTGGAAAAACAATGTCGATTCCTGATGCTCTGATTGATGAATTTATTGTTTTAACTACAGATCTTTCAAATGCAGAAAAGCAGAATTTAAAATTGAGAATTTCTGATGGTGAGAATCCGATGAACATTAAAAAAATCATTGCTAAAAATATTATTTCTCAATACCATAATGAAGAATCTGCTGAACTTGCCGAACAGTTTTTCATCAATCAATTTCAAAACAAAAATTTTGAAGAGAAAGTATTTGAACCAATTGCTATTGAATCTTTATTTCCAAACCAATCAAAAATCAGCTTAATTGAGCTTTGCCATCATTTGAAAAATAACGAAAGTAAATCTTTTATCAGAAGATTAATTGAAAGCGGCGGAATTCAAATTAATAATGTAAAAATCATTAATCCAAATGCAGAAATTAAGCTTTTAAAAGAGACGAAAATTAAAATTGGGAAAAGAGATTTTTTTGAATTGGTTTAAATCTTAGTAATACTATTGATTAATTTGAATCAAAAATACTTTTTAGGAGAACACATAAAGTTTGGCTAAAGCCAATGAGTTTTACGATTAGAAAAGCGGGCTAAAGCCCGCTCCTATTGATTATTTGCCATCGTCACATAAATAATTCTTCCGCTTTCTTCATTGGAAAGCAATATTTTTTTGCCTTCAGATAATTCAACCATTGAATTGGGCGGAATCTCTTTTTGCTCGGTTAAATCTTTCATTGAAGTCAAAGTTTGATTCACCAAAACCCATTTATCCTGATAAAAAGTAAAATATCCGACCGGTTTTTTATCTTCAAAAGTCAGACTTTCATTGCGGATTATTTTTCTTGAAACGTGCCATTTGAATAAATACTGATTATGATAGACCATTAATCGATGATTTTCAGGCTTCCAAACCTCATCATCATATTTAAAATACAAATCGAGGACAGGCAAACTTCCTTTGTGTGAAGTTCCGCAGAACGGACATCTCGGAGTTTGGGTATTATCAAAAACATACCATTTTTCACTGCATTCAGGATTATGACAAGGCTGAATTAAATCTACTGTTTTCAGTAAAGCCGTTTCCCATTCATTTGCCAAAGGTCTTTTTATTGGATCATGAAGCCCGTCAATAAAAGCTTTTCTAAACAATTCAGACAAATAAGGTCCGGTAACAGTGTAAGGAATTTTATTCGGATCACCCCAGAAAGCATCCCATTTTTTCAGATATTCAGTTCGTACTTTATTGGTCGAATCTGTTGGATGCTCTATAAAAAGAGCTTTTTCTCCCATTGATAATATCTCATCTTTTTCAGAATCCAGATCCCAAATTTTACCGCCTCTTAAAGGATGACGGCGAAGAAGATACATATAAATAAGAACTGCCAAAGCATGAAGATCGGTCTTCTGATTCGGAAGCTGTCTTCCGGGATCATGCAGGTGCAAATGTTTTGTTTTTAAAACTTCCGGAGCAATAAAATCTGCAGTCCCGATGACTTCTGGCGGAAACAATTTTGGAACCACCAAACCGTCAATATCAATGATACAGGCAGATTTCGTCACCGGATCTACCAAAATATTATTATAAGAAAGATCTGAATGTGCCAAACCCATCTGATGCAGTTTTTTAATTCCTCGAGTAATGTTGATAGCGATTTGAAAATAACTTAACCAATCTCCCAATTCAGATTTATCTAAGCGAAGCGGATAATGCTGGTTTCTAAACATCGGAGCCGTAAACCACTTCCCCACTTTATCTCCGCCTGCAATATTATCTGAACCAAAATATCCTTTCGCAAAAAAGAATTTTTGACTGTAAATAGGAACCACAATTCCCGTCAGATTATTTTTCTGAACAATATCATAAGGCCACCTGAAAACCTCATCCAGATAATATTCTGAAGCGTTTCCGTTTTGAATATTTACCAAATAGGTAGAAACAATTCTTTTGATTCTTTCTTTTTGTTCGTTCTCTAAAGGAGTTCTATAAAAAGCCACCACATATTCTCTGTCAGGCGAAAAATAAACATCTTTCACACCACCTTTTACAGGGTTTTCATCTACATATTCATAAGATTTTGCAGTATCTAAAATTGAGGAAACGGAGGTTGTTTTTTTCATGAAAGATTCTTATTTAACATTTTGACGATACAAAACTTTACCTATTTGATTTTGAAATATTATAAAAATTAAGCCCAACAACACTTTAACTGATTCTGTAATAATTTCATAATTTAAACCAACGTTATTAAAATTATCGCCTAAATGTTCGTTCATACTTTTCAGTTTGAAAAGAAGTGATAATTTATTTATGAGATTGGGTATGGAATCAAACAATATTAAGATTCCAATGGATAATATTGCAATTTGAAGTAAACTTTCGGAGTTTAATTTATCAAAACTAATCGTTTCTTCTAAAAAACTTTTAGGTTTTAGTTTATTAATAATAATATCCGGATTTATAATCAACAAGTAAAATACAGCTGTAATTAATAATAAAACCACTATAAAATAAATCCAGGTCTGCATTATTGAGCTATCTGGATCAAAAGGTAAAAAAGCTCCAGAACTACTTAAATATGCAATCGCAATTTGTTCAGGAAAAAATGTAAATGATAAATTGATAACTGTATAGAGACCAAAAATTCTAAAAATAATTCTTAATAAATCTTTTATTTTCATAGTTTCTTAATTGAGAATTAATAAATAATCGCCAAAGTTCTATCATCATGATTTCCTTTGCTCCAGAAATCCATCCATGAAAGTAATTGTTCATCAATGTTTTCATCGTTTTGAAAATCTACTTTCGCTTCATCATCATTTTTACCATCTAAATCTTCAAAAAAAGTTTTCCAGCTTTCGATGTCTTCCAGCTTATTTTCGGTGATAAATTTCGGGTCGTAAATTCCGTCGGTCATTAAAACCAATTTAGAAAAATCTTTGGCATGCGTAATTTTGAAACGTGAAGAAATATTTTCGTCAAAAATCTCATTCATCGTAATGAAACGAGTTCCGCCCCCAAATTCGCCGACGTCCATTGTGTTTAACAATTTTACCTCAGAAAAATCTTCATTAATTAGATTAATTGGGCAATCACCTACTCCAAAACTTAAAATAATATACCCATAATCAAACTTTTTAACCAAAGCAAATATTAAAGTGGAATGCAAATCCTTTAGCGTGACAAAATGTTCTTCTGCTTTATCTTTTAATGTCTTAAAAGTATCAGAAACTCCTTCGTAAAGAATTTTTATAATGTTTTGTTTCGCTTCAGAATTCTCATTTTCTAAATTGAAAATTTCATTAAGATGAATATCTAGCTTGGTTAAAACTTCTGTATTTTTAAAATAATCATTGATCGATTGCGTTGCCAATTCAGAGCCATATCTCGCCAATTGTGCCGAACCAGCGCCATCAGAAACCGAAATAACATTCCAGGAATTAGGTAAATCATTTACCGCAAAATCATCATCTCTGAATTTTCCTTCATGCGCATGAGAACGACCTCTTTGCGAAGACACCACAATTTTTTTATCTGAAAAATTTCCTTTAAACTTTGCTTCATCTGATTTGTGAAAAGGCGCTTCTTTATCGGAAGGAATGTTTTTCCACAAATCTTTTGGATCTGCATTCACAAAAAGCTGTGCTTTTTTAAATTCAGAATTTTGTTCGTCTTGAATATGGAAAAACTCGATCTTCAAATCGTAAGTATCGCTTTCAAAAGGCATTCCTTTAATCTTGTTTTCTTCAAAGCTTAAACCCGCCGATTCCAGACCGGAAATGTCTTTAATTCTGATATTCGGAAACTGTTCCATAGGAAAAATAAATTCATATTTCTTCTTGGAATGCGCATTGGTAATGGGAAAAAATGCGTCGGCAAATTCTTCTCTTTCTTTATAAATCATTGCTTCCTGCATAATTTTATTCTGAGCTTCTATAATCAGCTGTACATGAGTTTGAATTTCCGTTTGAGTCAACAGCTTTGAAACTACTTTGTCCAATATTTTACGGTCATGAATATCGTGATTTTTCAAAATCTGCCTGATTGTATTTTCCATTTAGCCTAAAGTTCGGTTGATGTCAAAACCTTCATTGCTGAATCCGTAATAATCTCCGGTTCCACACCAAGGACATTCATTGTAGCCTTCGCCTTTTAAACAGTGAATTCCACCACACGAACAGGTTGCCAAAGCAATCGGATTGGCACAATGCGGACAAGAAGGAGCACCATGAAGTTCTTCTACAGAAATTTTCTGACTGCTTTTCTGCGCCGAAGAAAGTCGGTAATACGAAGCATCGTCTATTCTGTACGTTCCTTCCAATCGGTAATATCGGGTTTGCATCCCTGCAATTCCGGAGTCGGTAAACGATTTTTTATATTTAATTAAATACGATTTTTTTGAGTCTGAACATTTTCCATTCAGCACTACAAAATTATTATCGGGAAATCTTTGTTGAGCTTCGGGATCAACTTTTTCTAAAATACTGTGATCGATTTTAGATAAATTAATTCCTTCTTTATTGGCTTCCGTCACACTCTGGCTTGTCGTTTTAATAGAATCGGTCACCCATTTGAAAAACTCTTTGTAGGAGTTTTCTGAATTGTTATTAAACAATAAAACATTGTCTGAAAGGGAGCCCAATAATTTATGATTGGTATTGTCACCGATGGATATTGCAATCGTATTTGATTTTCCGTGATAGTTTTTGTTCCATTTTTCGATAGCGATTTGAGCATCATCAGTGGGAACTCCGTCTGTAAAAAGAAAAACAAGAGGTTTCCAGTCGCCTTTTCTATCGTAAGTGGTTTTTACAATATCTTTATCAATACAATCCATTACTTTAAAAAGACCTTTTGCCAAAGAAGTTCCGCTTCCTACAGGGATTTTTGGAGGATAAAAAGAAATAATATCCTGCAATGGTGTAATCACTTCTGCTTCACCTGCAAAACCAACAACGGAAATCCAGACTGTTTCTAATGAATACGGATCTTTTTTCAATTCTCTTACAATGGTTGAAATACCTTCCTGAACTTGATCAATCGGTTCACCAATCATCGATTCGGAAATATCTACCAAAAAATAAATGGGAAGTCTTCTCATCATTTTTAATTTTAGAAGATTTTAAATTTAACCATTAAGCTTTTATTAAGGATTTAAGAATATTAAGTTTTAGCTTCGCTCTTAGCAACTTGCTTTTAAAAAATCTATTTGATTTTTCTTAATTAAACTTAATTTCTTAAATCATCTTAATGGTTTAATCTTTTTTTAAACAATTTTTAAATAATAATATTCAGTTCTGATGGTGGTGGCGGAAGACTGATACTTTCTCCTGTTCCCTGAGATTTCCCACCCATCGTGATGGATGAACTTACCCATTTGAAAAATGAAGATAAGGTTGCAGCATCGGTTGTATCGAGTTTTACGACATTATCTGTTAATTCTTTCAGGAAACTTTCATCAGCTTTTGGTCCTGCAGCACATCCAACAATCACCCCAAAATCCATATTTTTGATTACAGGGATCATTTGTCTGTATTTTTGAATATCTGAAGGTTTTCCGTCGGTAAAAATAAAAAGAAGTGGTTTCCAGTCGCCTTTTACTTCTGTTGAACCTTTTATTAAATCCACCTGAAGCAGTGCAGAAACCAGTTCCAAAGCTGCTCCTGTGTGAGTAGGACCACTATCGGGACAGGTAATTTCCATCGGATGAAAACTTGCTAAATCAACCATCGGGATAATATTTTTCACTTCACGATCGAAAGTTGTGACACTTAAATGCAATGTATCCATCGCTTGCGGATCTGAACGAAGCGCACTTATTAATCCGTTGAAACCATTGTTCAACGCCTGAATAGGTTCACCATTCATCGAGCCGGAAGTATCCAGCAGAAAATACGCTAATAATCTTCTGTTCATTTTGCGACAGTATTATTTGAAAGATTTAATTAAAAAATTTTAAAATCCATCAAAATTAAAATCCAAATCATCTAAGGAGATTAATTTTGATGGAATTATTATTTTATAAAAATTTGATTAGTAAGAATAGTTTTTAAGAATATCTACAAAACTATCAGTATGGTTGGGTTCTCCTAAAGCACGGAATTTCCAGTCACCATTATGTCTGTAAGCTTCCGCAAAAACCATAGAACACATTCCGTTCATGCTTGCATCGCCAGAAAGACTGTATTTTGTAATTTCTTTTCCTCTTGCATCAACAGCACGGATAAATGCATTATCGATCATCCCGAAATGCTGATTATTTTTTCTACCCATGTAAATCGTTACCACAAAAATAATTTTCTGATAACGCTCGTCAAGCTGTTCTAATTTTACAATAATTTGCTCATCATCTCCATCTCCGGCTCCGGTTCTGTTATCTCCAGTTAACCAGATATGTCCGCTCGGATGCTGCATTGAGTTGAAGTAAATAACGTCTCCCTGATAAAGTCCCATTTGTCTTCCGTCATTGGTCTGAACGGTTCTTCCTAAATTGGCAACTTTTCCGTTTCCATCAAGAAGAAATGCAACTGCATCTAAATCATACTCTGCCTCTTTGCTGAACATTTTCCCGAAAAAACCTCCCTGTTTACGAACATCCCATCCTAAACCGATGGTTACCTGAGACAGATCATAAACACTTTCTCCACGGTCGTTTTTTCTTAAATCAATAGTTTGACCTTTCTGTAAATTAATTGCCATTTTTAATATCTTTTTTGTGTTGTTTTAAATTTTATTTTGGTTTCTTTTTTTGTAGTATTTATTTTAACAAAGATTTTTTCACTATTAACTGTTTTTAAGTCCGCAAAACGAAGTTTCGCCGATTCAAATTAAATTAATTTTATATTTGAGGCAAAGGCGTTCTGCTCAGCAAAGATTAAAAGTCTTGGATTTACGCTATTAAATTATGTTTTTTATTTGATGATTTGACCTTTATAATATTTCTCTAAAAAGAAACCAAGATCTGCTCTGTAACCGATACCTGAAGCTTCAAATTTCCAGCTTCCGTTTCTTTTGTAAAGACGTCCGAATTCTACACCTGTTTCGATAGAAAAATCTTCATCCAATTCGTATTTTGCAATTTCCTGGTGATTGTTATTATCCACAACTCTGATATAAGAATTTCTTACCATTCCAAAGTTTTGCTTTCTTCTTTCAAAGTCTTCAATTGTCACCACAAACAGAATTTCTTCTACTCTTGGATCTACTTTTTCAAGATCGATAACAATTGCTTCATCATCGTCTCCATCGCTACTTTTTCCATCCGGATCATCTCCTGTATGCTGTAAAGCTCCGTCTGGTGAATTTAAGTTATTATAAAAAACAAAATACTCGTCGCCAACAAGTTTTCTGTCTGAATCAATCATAATTGCTGAAGCATCTAAATCGAATGCATGACCGGTACCTTCATTTGGATCCCATCCTAATCCGATTGTCATTTTTGTAAGTCCTAATTCTATTTTTTGACCTTTCTGTAAATTAATTGCCATAATCTATAAATATAATTTTTCCCTTAAGATAGATTTGATTTTTGAATTAACCAAATTAATGATAAAAAGTCATACAGTTTTAAAGTTTTTTTAATATTTGAAAAAAAATTTAAGCAAAAAAAATCCTGCTTCAAATGAAACAGGATTTCTATATTTTAAAATGAATAAGATTATTCTTCTATTATATTATTACGTGCTTTTGCCAACATCGGAATGGAAATTAATCCCATCACCAACATAACGACAATTTGTAACGGAAGCGAGATAAATGAATACGTCAAACCCATTTCGCCACCAAACTCAGCACTTTTGCCCATCGCTAGGAATAATGCCATAAAACCGTACTTCATTGCCAAATTAAAAGCTCCAATTCCGCCACTTGCAGGAATTATCATTCCCAAAGTTCCTACAACAATGATGAAAAACCCGTCAGCAAAAGTAAAATCTGAAGTTTCGGGTAATGCAAAACATACCAAATACGCTGCAAAGTAATAAGAGATCCAGATTCCTAATGTATATATAATGAACTTTCCTTTTTCTTTCAGTTTAAAAATCGAGGTAAGACCTTGTAAAATTCCTTTTCCAAAATTGATTAGAGCCTCTTTTTTATATTTATAAAAAATAATAAGTGCTGTTAGAATCAAAAATAAAATAGCTATTTTCAAATAGAAATAAAAAGAATCAAAATCTTCAACACCTAATTTCATCATCATTCTTTCGAAAAAATTAGGTACAAAAACTTCTTTTTTACCTTTCTGTTCCATTACAAAATCGTAGAAAGATACAATTGCTTTAAATTTAAAAATCGCAGTTAAAAGCAAGAATCCAAACATACAAATCAAATCCACTACTCTTTCCAAAATAATAGTTCCAAAAGATTTATCAACAGGAACTTTTTCAACACCATATAGAGCAGTTGCTCTTGCTACTTCGCCACTTCTTGGAATGGTCAAATTCATCAAATAACCAAAAGACAGAGACCATAGCGCGTTTGAGCTTGAGATTTTATGTCCCATCGGTTCCAACAATAAATTCCAGCGAATTGCTCTGAACCAATAAGCTAAAAGTGCAAATACAGCAGCAAAAGCGACCCAAAGGTAATTGGCTTTCGCTAAAGATTTCTGAATGACTTTAAAGTCTAATCCTCTCAACGCTAACCACAAAAAAAAGCCTGCAAAAGCAAGCGAAATTACTATGGTTAAAAAAGATTTTAAAGTTTTATTAGATTTTTTCTCCATATTTTAGGTAAGAAGATTGGTTTTTTCGTCCGGGAAAACGATTTTCGGTTGAAACTCCTGAGCTTCTTCTGGTGTCATCTGTGCATAAGCAATGATGATGATGATGTCATCACGCTGTACTTTTCTTGCAGCAGGACCGTTCAGACATACTTCGCCAGATTTTCTTTTTCCTTTGATTACGTACGTATCAAAACGTTCTCCGTTGTTGACATTGACGATATAAACTCTTTCTCCCACTACCAAACCAGCAGCTTCGATAAGATCTTCGTCAATGGTAATACTTCCAATATAATTAAGGTCTGAAGCCGTAACTCTTACCCTGTGAATTTTAGATTTGAATACTTCTATTAACATGGTGCAAATTTATTAATAATATTTAATAAAATCATTTTAAAATGAAAATTACAACTATCATAAATTGAGGCAATTATTTTTATTCAAACTAAAATATCAACAGTTATTTTATAAACTTAACAATCATATCAGCAAAAAAATCAATTCTTGATATTAAATTAGGAATTTAATAAATTAAAAAATAAATAATATAAATATAGCAAAGTCAATGTACATAAGTAGTTGGCACGATTTTAGTACCTCGAAACGTAGATTTTTCGCAAAAACCCAAATTGTCAAATTTTGATTGATTTTAAGAAATTGTAAAAAAAATCAATAAGTTTTTACAAAAAATTTGCACAATTTGAAAATTGTTTTAAATTTGCTTTTATAACTAACTAACTTTTAATATTAAAAATTATGAACAAGTCTGAATTAATCGACGCAATCGCAAAAGACGCAGGTATCACTAAAGTTGCTGCAAAAGCTGCATTAGAATCATTTATTTCTAATGTAACTACTACACTAAAGACAAAAGAAGGAAAAGTTTCTTTAGTAGGTTTCGGTACTTTCTCAGTATCTGAAAGAGCAGCAAGACAAGGTATCAACCCTGCAACTAAAAAACCTATTAACATCGAAGCAAAAACAGTTGCTAAATTTAAGGCTGGTGCAGATTTATCTGCTGCTGTTGCTACAGCAAATGTTCCTGCTGGTAAAAAGAAAAAATAATCTTCTGATTATAAAAAAGAAAACCTCATCATCTGATGGGGTTTTTTTATTGCTAAATAAAGTTATTATCTTAAAAACTAAGGCGCCAATCTAGAAATCTTCCAATCAAGATCTTCTAATGTATAGATAATTCTGTCATGCAGTCTATTGGGTCTTCCCTGCCAAAATTCTATTTCGTAAGGCATTGCGATATAACCGCCCCAGTTTTCTGGTCTGGGAACTTCTTTATTTTCATATTCCTGCTCTAAGACTTTTAATTTTTCTTCTAAAAACATCCTGTTGGGAATTTCCTGACTTTGAGGTGAAACTGTTGCACCAAGCTGACTTCCTTTCGGTCTTGAATGAAAATAACCATCGCTTAAATTCGTTGCAATTTTTTCAAGATTTGCTTTGATGATTATCTGTCTTTCTAAACCTGGCCAAAAGAAGTGAAGACAGGCTTTATGTGTTTTTTCGATAGCTTTTCCTTTTCTGCTGTCGTAGTTAGTATAAAAAATAAAACCTTCGTAAGTATATTCTTTCAGTAAAACCATTCTCGTGCGCGGACAACCATCTTCTTCCAACGTAGAAACAGCCATTGCATTAGCCTCAGAAACGGAAGGATTTTCAGAAGCATCTAAGAACCAATCTCTGAATTGCTCAATAGGATTCTCTTTAATCTCAGTTTCAATAAGTTGAGATTTTTCGTAGATTTTTCTTTTATCGTGGAGGTTTTCCATAAATAATTTTTATTAAATTTGAGTATGAATTACTCATACAAAGGTAAAATATTAATTTCTACACCCGATATTTCCGGCGATATTTTTTCAAGATCGGTCGTGCTGATTATAGATCATTCCGAAAGTGGAGCATTCGGTTTGATACTGAATAAGAAAAACAGCAAAATGAGTAATCGTTTCAAAAACTTCTTTGATTTTGAAATTGAAGTTTACGACGGCGGTCCGGTAGAAAATGATAAAGTCTTTTTTATCATTAAAGGAAAAAAAGTAACTGAGAATTTTACCGAAATTAATGATGAATATTATCTTACGGAAGATATTGAACTTATCATCAATGCTGTTTTGCAGAATGAAATCAGTATTCGGGATGTAAAAATATTTTCAGGATATTCGGGATGGTCTCCTTCGCAGCTGGAAAATGAAGTTCTACAGAAAGTCTGGACCGTTGTAGATGTTTATAATCTGGATTATACTCTTCCCAATGACCATACTTTGTGGAAATCTATTATGCAGAATCTTGGTGGTGAATATCTTTTGTGGGCAAATGCTCCAGAAGACATTTCGTTAAACTAGTCATTACTTCACATTGAAGCGATTTAAAATTTAACAAATGTTTAAGCTTTCTTTATATAATTTTTAAGATACTTTTCACGTTATTTGATAACCTAAAACAAAGAACTATGAAAGCATTAAAATTACTGGTTGTATCATTCGCATCTGCCGCAATGCTTTCTTTCTCAACCGAAACCAAAAAGATTATTGTAATTGATGCAGGACATGGCGGAAATGATTTAGGAGCCAACATCAATGGTGTGTCAGAAAAAGACATGGTTTTGAGTATCGCTCAACAAATTAAAAAGGCAAGCGATAAAGACGGAAAATACGAAGTTATTTTAACAAGAAGTGATGACACTTATGCAACTCTTGCAGAACGTACCGAACAAATCAATAAACTGAATCCCGAAATGGTTATTTCGCTTCATATTAACAGAACTCCTGAAGCAAACACTAATAAAAGTGGTCACGAAATTTTTATTCAGAATACTCAAGAATCTAAAAATTTAGCTGAAAAATTATCGAAAAAATTAGGAGAATGCAGCATTAAAGAACAAAATCTGCATATCCTGAGGAATTCAAAATCACCTGCAGTTTTGATAGAATTAGGCTATATCAACAATACTAAAGAAAGAGAATACATGAACAGCAGCGACGGGCAAAGAGAAATTGTTCAGAAATTTGCTGACTTCATCAACGAAAAATAATAAAGAATACAGTTTCTGATCTCAATCAGAATAAAACCCGGTAAAGGACTTTAATGTTGTTTACCGGGTTTGTCAATTTTAGAAACTATTTCTCCAGCTTTCAACCAATTCGGTAAAACGAGTGCTTTCAAAAGTTTTATTTCTAATTTTCTTTACAGAAAAGATTCCTTTTTCATCTGAAATTAATAGAATTTCTTCCGCTTTCTGAGATTCAAAAGCAATAATTTCATGCTCCTGCGTATCTGCAAGATTATTTTTATGCAGGAAAGTCACAAAGTTCTCCAATAAAGGCGAAATATAAGCTCCTTCTGACTGTTTTGGTATCTTGATAACATTACCTTCCAAGAAAAGAAGATTTCCAGTTGTAGAACGGGCAATACGCTTGTTTGGATTTAATAAGATCACATCATCCAAATCATTTTCCTGGGCGTAAATTCCGCCATAAATGTTTTCAGGGCAATGAACTCTGATGTTACTCAAAAGGTTATTATTTACATTGATTTCTTTAATTAAATCTAATTCTAAAGGTCTCTGATGAATAGAAAGCACATCATCCATTTCATCTACTTCAAAATAATAAGAAACCGTCGATTTAGATAAAATAACTCCGTCTGAATTTCTGAATACCAAGAAATTGATAATTCCGTTTTGACCCCCCTCTCCTTCGATTACTTTCGTATTAAAAAGATTCTGAAAAAACTCCAGCGTATAAGTAAGAGGAATATTCATTCTCATTTTTCTCATGGAAGCCATTAAAAAGAAATAGCATTCTTCATCCATGATTAATTTTGAATTTCTAATAAAAAAAGAAACTTTCACAGCATCTCCCAAAAGAAACGCACGGTTTTTCAATTCAAGTTCTTCAGATGTAAAATAGGTATTTTTCAAAATTTAATTCTTTTATAAAAAAATAATGAACGATAAATCGTTCATCAGTTTTGTTCATTTAAAACAGTCCTACTTAAGAATTAAGCAGCACCTAATTTTATTCTAAGGTTTTCGATAAGATTTTCCCAGTACATTGCATTTTCTTCTTCATCACCTTCTTCACAAAAATCTGTAATATTTAAAGCTAGATCTTCTGTAATATCATCAATTGTGATGGTCATTTCGAAGAAATTTTTCGTCCCTTCGTCTTCTTCCCATCTGTAACGTACGAAACCTTCAGGCTTATATCTGATTAAAGTCGCCTTTTCAGCAGGACCTCCACCCCAACTGAAAAAGAAATCATCACCTTTCTCTACTACCTCATCCGCAAACCATTCAGACAATCCCTCAGCAGTTGCCAAATATTCGTACAAAATCTCTGAAAGACAGTGCATTGGGAATTCGTAATGGACTTTATGTTTCGCCATATAACTTATTTTTAACGTCACGCAATATATAAATTAATTTTTTCATTACGCAAAATTATATTTAAATTTTTATGATTTTTGTCAGAAATATTCTTATTGCTTCAAAACGAAGTTTAACCGCCAATTCCGAAATAAAACTGCATTAAAAAAACTCATGAAAAATCAACCATCTGCGCACAGCTTTATATAGGGTTTTCCTCGTTTAAAACGTCAAGAATAATCTTACATCCTTCTGTAATTTCTTCTTTAGAAATTGTTAGCGGTGGAGAAATTCTCAGGTATTCATTTCGGTATAACTGCCAGAAAACAATAAGACCTTTTTCCATACATTTTTTAGCAACATTGAGTGTAAATTCCGGAGTTCCAAGATTTACTGCAAGCATTAAACCTTTCCCGTTGATATTTTTTATTTTAGGATGAACTAAAAGTTCTCTGTACAGTTTTTCTTTTTCATCCACTTCATTCATTAAACCACTTTCTAAAACTTCTTTTAAAGTTGCGTGAGAAGCTGCAGCAATTAAAGGATTTCCACCAAAAGTTGTAATGTGTCCTAATTTCGGAGAGTGAGAAAGTGTTTTCATAATCTTTTTAGAACTCATAAAAGCTCCGACAGGAACTCCACCACCCATTCCTTTTCCCATCACCAAAATATCAGGAACGATACCGAAATGCTCAAAAGAAAAGAGTTTTCCTGTTCTACCAAAACCTGGCTGGATTTCATCAAGAATCAATAAAGCTCCGACTTCTTCACATCTCTTTTTTAGTTTAATTAAATAATCATTATTTGGAACTAAAAATCCTGCTGCTCCCTGAATGGTTTCAAGAATTACGCAAGCTGTTTTTTCTGTGATTTTATCGAAATCATTTTCATTATTAAACTCAATAAAGGAAATCATCGGCAACAAAGGACGAAATTCTCTTTTGTGACCTTCATGTCCTGAAACACTTAATGCTCCGTGCGTATTACCATGATAAGAGTTTTTGAAAGAAACAATTTCTTCTCTACCCGTATATCTTTTGGCCAGTTTTAAACTTCCGTCAATTGCTTCTGCACCACTGTTGACCAAATAAGTAATTTCTAAAGGATCCGGAGTTGCTTCAGCTAATAATCTACACAATTCAACAGGTTTTTCCTGAGCGTATTCGCCATAAACCATCACATGAAGATATTTGTCAGCCTGCTTTTTAATCGCATTAACTACTTTCGGATGCGAATGCCCCAAAGTATTGGCAGAAACTCCCGCTACGAAATCGAGATATTTTCTTCCGTCTTTTCCAAAAATATAGCTTCCTTCTGCTTTTTCCACCTCAAAACCAGCTGCAAATTGCGTCGTTTGAGCCTGATATTTAAAAAAATCGTTTTGCATTTCCATTGTATGAAAAATTTTAGGCAAAGCTAAAAAACATTCATCAGATGTAGAAATTTCATACATGATTATTACCCGTATTGGTACAAATTTCAACTTAGGCGTCTAAGTTCCTCAAATTAGACGTCTAACTACTTCGATTAAGAAGTGTAATTTAATTAATTAAGATTAAGCCTTGTCAAGGTTTATAACGTTGACAAGGCTCTCCAAATAAAACAAATAGTTACAAAGAAAAAAGACCAGCTTTACAACTGGTCTTTCATTTATTATTTTCTTACCCTTTTAGGTTTTTTAGCTTCTTCTTTAGCTCTTTCTTTTTCCGCTGCTTCCTGTACTTTATTGTAAAGAGCATCGTTAGGTTCGTATTTTATCTCTTCATAATTTGGGGAGTCAACAAGAATATCCTGCCATTTCCGTATTCGGTCTTTGGTATTCCAGTTGAAATCTTCAAACTTTTTCTGTTCCGGAGAAATCTGACTCATCGGATACGTTTTTGCTGCCGCACCAATACTGCATGAAATAATCTGAACCTGACGCTGATCAAACAAGGCACTGATAATTCCGCATATTGATACATTAACCCCGATTCTTTCATTAACCTTTGTTTTCTTGTTAAATTCATCGGCATACGTTATTGCTTCAGCATTTCCGATTACTTTAATTTCTTTGATATCCGGACCTTCGTAATACACCGTCATCAGCTTTCCTTTTACCTGATGAAATTCATCTAAAAGGTTTAAAGAATCTACTTTAGCAATCGCAAAGCCGTTTCCGATCACTTTTAAAGAGTCGATATTTTCAGTTTCAGTATTAAAATAAGCTTCCACTTTATCACCAGTCACCTGTTTTTCGCCACTCCATAAAATAGGATTGGTGTACATGTGCATAATTCCATCTGTTTCGTTGAAAGCAATAGAATCTGCTCTTCCTTGTGCATTTGATTTATAAATTCTTGCTTTTTTGAAAGCCCTCAAATAACTTTTCTTTTTGGTAATATCTGCAGTATCCGGTTTTTGGTAAGACAGAATTTTTTCGGACGAAAAATAAAGCGAATCTTTTTCAAAAATCTTTACCGCATAAGGCTCTTTAGTCATCATTGACGAGTCTTTCTTTTCGTAAATCTCACCATAGCCACCTTTAATGTATCTTTTCTCTAAAGGATCATCAAGCGTAACATTTCCTGTAGCTTTACCAAATCCGGTAAGTTGATTATAATACATCTCATCTCCGGTAAGAATCTTGTCATTATAATAAATCCTCGAGTTTTTTGTAAGAAAAGACTCTTTGGTATTCATATTATGAGTTCCTTTATCGGTAATAATTCTGTTCTTCGGATTTTTATTATTGGTAATTACGGTATAGCCGTTAATAGTAACGATATTGGTATTCTGATTCTGAACTACATTATCTCCCTCCAAAGTATAATCTTTGTCTACAATCTTCACTCTTCCTGTAAGATCAATCGTACGTGTGGTCAGAAAATAAGTAGCCGTTTTTGCGTAGGTTGTACTTTTACCGTCATTGATGGTTCCACCTGTATTAAAATAAGCCTGATTAGAAACCCTGTCATAATACATGGTTTCAGTTTTAATAATCGTTCCTTTCGGATCGGTTAAGACTACATTTTTTCGGGCGACACCTTTTTGAGTATTTCCGTCGTACTCCATTTCACTGGAAGTAATGATTGAGCCATCAGAGTTTTGAAGTCTTGTATTTCCGATTGCTTTTACAAAGTTTTCGGCTTCATACATCACCACTTCATCGGCGCTTAAAATAGAGCCTTGATGATCGATGACAACATTTCCTTTTAAATATTGATTACCATCATATTTGGCAGGATCTTTAATTATTTCATCAGCATGAATAATCTTCACCTTTTGTCCGGGCTTACTTTTCTGTGGCTGATTTTTTACAGGACTTTGTAAATAAGGGTCTCGTTGCGCAGGTTTCGGTGTAACCTGAGCCATAGTAAACGAGGAAATAAATAGGAATAGAAAAAGAACCAGTCTCATTGATTAATCATTCTTAGTGCCATAAAAATACAGCGAATGAGAATCAATTTTTACGCCAAAAGCTCCTTCTATTGCTTCTTTAATCCCTTGAATTCTAGGATCACAAAACTCGATGATTTCTTCAATTTCTTTGTCTGAATCTTTTTTGTAAATCACCAAATGATCGTGCTGCTTATCAAAATAAGATTTCTCGTAAGAAGATGAAGTCAATGTTTTTTCACCAAACTGGTGCTTACGAATTAAGCCTGCATCAAGGAAAATCTCGATGGTATTGTAAATCGTAGCTTTAGAAACATGATATTTTTTCTGCATCATCAGAAGATACAGATCATCTACATTAAAGTGATGATCCATATTATAGATCTCTTCTAAGATGGTGTATCGTTCAGGCGTGTTACGAAAACCTTTTTCAAGTAAATAATTTCGTAAAACGTCTTTTATTAAAGCTATATTTTTTTCTTTTTGTAAAGTATCCATTAAAAAATTTATCTTACAAATTTATTGATTTTTATTTAAATCAATATCATGCATTTAAGCTCTGTAATGCAAGTATTAAAAATTAGATCTTCTAAATTCTGCCTGTTGAATCTTACTGCTTGAGATCGTTTCTTCCGTTAATGGCGCCGATTCTACGACAACATTGTGCGAAGTAACACCCCAAGATTTGAAGTCATCACTACCGATATATTTAACAAAATTATAAATATTTAACGTTATTTTTTGTTTTACCGTTAAAAGAATATCGTTGATATAGGTGTTATCTATGATTACATACTTCAAATCTGGCGGAACATTATGTGCTCTCAAAGAAGGATGGCTGCTTCGTGAAGGAATCGTTCCGTCTGCCATTAAATCCTTTAAAACCATATTGAAATAATCATTGATTCTACGGTCTACCTTAAATCCTAAAAGGAAATTTATTTTATAGATTGTACCCGGTAAAATCTCATCTACACTATATTTAAAAGTATAAGGATCCTCCTGGTTGACAATACTCAGAATAAAATAATGATCTGCTCTTTTAGGCTGTTTTTTAATAATGGAATAAATAATTTTCGATTCTATTTCATCATTTCGCTTCGCGCGGCTCAGATACGCAAGATTGGTACAATATTTTGGTATTGTTTCATCCAATTTCATGTCTTTGATAATAGATACATATTTGTCGATCTTCACATAGCTCGTGAAATTGGCTTTTAGTAGTCTTCCGTTATACCAAGCGTACATACAAACTGCAATGAATCCACCAAGAACCATTGTTAACCAACCACCGTCGAAAAACTTAATCACATTCGCATAGAAGAACCCAGATTCAAGGAAAAGATAAATTGCCACGAAACCAAAAAGGAAGAATTTATTTAATCTTGTACGGCTTAACCAATATGTTAATAAGATTGTGGTCATCAACATCGTTATGGTAATTGTTAAACCATAGGCTGCTTCCATGTGTTCTGATTTCTGGAAGAAAACAACAACAATGAAACAGAAAAACATTAATCCCCAATTGATTCTTGGGATATACATTTGTCCTTTTACTCCTGAAGGATATTCGATGTGCTGGTTTGGCCAGAATGAAATTGACATCGCCTCAGAAAACATCGTAAACGAACCTGTAATTACCGCCTGACTTGCAATAATTGCTGCTAAAGTTGCCAAAATTACTCCCGGTAAAACGGCCCATTCCGGCATAATTCCGAAGAAAGGATTGACTCCTGAGAAAACTTTTTCATAATTATCTAATAACCAAGCTCCTTGTCCTAAATAATTAAGGATTAACATCAATTTAACAAAGATCCAGCTTACACGGATATTTTTTGCTCCGCAATGTCCTAAATCTGAATATAAAGCTTCCGCTCCGGTTGTACATAAAAACACCGCACCCATGATTACAATTGCACTTGGCGAATGGGTAATCAGGTTATACGCATACATCGGGTTGAATGCTTTTAAAATTTCGATATGATCAAAAATATGCATTGATCCGAAGCCTCCCAAAACCAAAAACCACGTCACCATGATAGGTCCGAAGAATTTCCCTATAGAAGCCGTTCCGAATTGCTGTACAACGAAAACGATAAAGAGAATAAATAGGGTAATAAAAACAACCGGTGTTTCTGGATTGTAGATTTTAAGTCCCTCAATTGCAGACATTACCGTAAGAGAAGGCGTAATCACACTATCCGCAACCAGGGTTGATGCACCAATGATGGCAACGACGTAGAGCCATTTCTTTTTTAGTTTTTTAACTAAAGAATATAAAGCTAAAATTCCACCTTCACCGCGGTTATCTGCTTTAAGAGCGATAATCACATATTTAAGAGTTGTCTGAAGTGTTAAAGTCCAGATAATACAAGAAAGCGCACCTTCAATATAAGTGTCGAAAGGCATCGTTGAGCCATCTTTCCTTGCATTGACAATTGCCTTCATTACGTAAAGGGGTGATGTACCAATGTCTCCGAAAACAATCCCTAGAGAAACGATAACTCCCACAAATGAAAGCTTTTTAAGGTCTATATGATGACCTCCTTCTGTAACTTCTGCCATGTCAGCTTATTATTTTTAAAAGCGCAAATTTATATTAAATTTATCAGCCACCGTCACATTAGTCATGCATTGTATAAATGAAAAAACTTCCTTTCGGAAGTTTTTTTCTATAATCGCATAATATTATTTCACGTACATCGCTTTTTTGATTTCCTCTTTTACTTTTTCAAGTTTAGGGAACCATTCTGCAAATAACGCAGATGAATAAGGAGCAGGCGCATCAGGAGTAGTAATTCTCTTGATTGGCGCATCCAAATAATCAAATGCTTTTTGCTGTACCATATAAGTAATCTCTGAAGATACAGAACCAAATGGCCAAGCTTCTTCTAAAATTACCAATCTGTTTGTTTTCTTTACTGAAGTTAAAACAGTATCAAAATCTAAAGGACGAACTGTTCTTAAATCGATAACTTCTACAGAAATACCTTCTTTAGCCATATCTTCAGCTGCCTGAAGAGCCAATTTCATGATTTTCCCGAAAGAAACTAAAGTAACATCAGTACCTTCTCTTTTGATATCAGCTTTTCCTATTGGTAAGTAATATTCTTCTTCAGGAATTTCCATTTTGTCTCCGTACATCTGTTCAGATTCCATGAAAATTACCGGATCGTTATCCTGAATTGCAGTTTTTAATAATCCTTTCGCATCATAAGGGTTTGAAGGAACTACTACTTTAAGACCTGGAACGTTTGCGAACCAGTTTTCAAAAGCCTGAGAGTGTGTTGCTCCCAACTGACCTGCAGAAGCTGTAGGACCACGGAAAACAATCGGGCAGTTCCACTGACCACCACTCATCTGACGGATTTTTGCTGCGTTGTTGATAATCTGATCGATCCCAACAAGAGCAAAGTTGAATGTCATATATTCTACAATTGGTCTGTTACCATTCATTGCAGCGCCTACAGCAATTCCTGTAAAACCAAGTTCTGCGATAGGTGTATCGATTACGCGCTTAGCACCAAACTCATCCAACATTCCTTTAGAAGCTTTGTATGCACCATTATATTCTGCAACCTCTTCTCCCATTAGAAAAATGGATTCGTCTTTACGCATTTCCTCACTCATTGCCTGCGCAATCACTTCACGAAAAGTATGTTCTGCCATATTTATTTGAAAAATTTAGAGTACAAAAATAGTGTTTTTTTATTATTTACATAACAAAAAAGACAACTCATTGCTGAGTTGCCTTAATATTTAATATTATTTTAAACTGATTAGTTTACTTTCTGCCAAACCTGTGTTCTTCCTAAAATAGAAACGCCCATATATCCTCTTACATTCAGCTTATCTCCGCTTTTTGTAATGGTACATTTGTAAGTTTTACCGGTTTTAGGATCTGTAATGGTACCTCCTGTAAACTCATCGCCATCTTTTGCCAAACCTCTGATGATCTCCAATCCTAAAATTGGTTTCCCTTTTCTGTCATCTTTACAGCTTGTACAATTAGGATCTGCAGGTTTTATCAATAACTGAGATACTTTTCCGTAATATTTACCGTCAGATTTTTTGTAGATTTCTACGATAGATTTTGCCTGTTTTGTTTCATCATCTATGGTTTTCCATTTTCCTTCGATTTGTGCAAAAGACATCACACTGAATAATGAAAGTACAAATGTTGCTAATAATTTTTTCATATTATAGAGTTTAATTTTAATTATAGATTCTTAAATTCTTAATTAGTTAAAAATAGACATAAATTTTAAACGCACAAACATTTTTATTATCCTTTGCATATATAACAACAGAAAGAGCATTTTTTAAAATTAAACAAATAAAAAATTAATTCAATTTTCTATTGATTACGCGGCTCATATAATCCTGATACCATGCTTTTGCCATTTGTTTTCCTTTTTCGGTTTCGGGAGATTTTATTTTATCATTCAGATTGTTTTCAAAACCTAAATCATTTCTATCATAAATACCAATAATATTTTTACCATCAAACCTATAAATATAATTTCCGTAAATAAACTGCTCTGAAGTTCCGTCTGAGTTAACAATCAAAGGTTGATATTTTTTTTCACTTACCAAACTTCTACCCCAACTTCTTATCTTTTTATTATATCCGATTAAATCTGCCAAAGTAGGATAAATATCTATTTGCTGTGCCAATTCATCATTCACTCCTTTCAACTGATAGGCCGGATTTGGAGAATAGAAAATCAACGGAACAGCAAAACGGTTCATCGCTTTTTCGTATTCAGAATAATAGACCTGATTGGTATGATCTCCTGTAAAGACAAAAATGGTATTTTTAAACCAAGGCTGTTTTTTGGCAGTTTCAAAATACTCTTTAATCGCGTAATCGGTGTACTGCATCGGTTCATGCATTTCAATGTTCCCTTTTTTAAACTTCCCGTTATATTTTGCAGGAATTTTAAACGGATGGTGTGAAGATGCTGTAAAAACGGTTGCCATAAAAGGTTTTGTTTTCCCTACATTTTTAGCAAAATACTGTAAAAACGGTTCATCCCAGATTGCCCACATTCCATCAAAATCTTCATTGTGATTGTATTCATCTTTTCCGAAATAATGTTTAAAACCAAGAATATTTCCAAAACCTAAAAATCCCATCGAACCATTCGGAGCACCGTGATAAAATGATGTATCGTAACCCATATCATTACAAACCGAAACAATCGACTGAATTTTCTGATTAGAATAAGGCGAACTCGTAAAAGCATCCATCAAACTCGGAATTCCCGCCAAAATACTGCTCATTCCATGAATTGATTGCCTTCCGTTGGCAAAAGTATTCGGGAAAATAAGACTTTCATTTGCCAAACTGTCTATAAATGGTGTGTAAGAAACATAATCTTTAATGTTTTTATCTTTATTAAAAGCTCCGGAATATTCTCTACCGAAAGATTCCACAATAAAAATCACAATGTTTGGTTTATCCTGAACTTGTCTGTCGTAAGTTTTATACGTATTGATATTTTCATCAATAAATTTCTGATCGACAAACTGAACTTCTTTAAAATTATTGGTTCCCATTGTTCTGAAAAACGAAAAAGTAGAGTTCAAAACCAAATTTCCCTGAAGCGGAGTTTTTACAAATTTATTGGCATCTACCAAATTAATTGGTCTTGTGCTATGTTTGAAATCACCTCTTATTCCGCCAACAATTAATACCGCAGAAATACACAAAGTCACCACAGACCAAATAAAGTAAGGAATGAGTTTTACCGGTTTTTTATAATTAATTTTAAATCTTTTATATAGAAAAACCCATGCAGCCATTAAAAATACAAACCAAATAATAACAAATGGATGCTCTATAATAGAAGCAGTGAATACTTTTAAAATATTCGTCTCATGTTTTGCTACCTGAAAAGCTGCAGAAGTAAGCCTTGCCTGAGAAAATTTATAATAAATAAAATCTCCGAAATTCATGGCATACGCAATTCCGTTGGTGATAAAATACAGCCAGATCATAAATTTCTGATACCCGCTTTTTGTATTGATGACAATCGGAATTAAACTTAACAAAATAAACAAAGCATTCACATACAAAATCGCTGTAAGATCAAAAGCAATCCCATGATAAGCCAAGCTCAGATAATCTACAATGCTGTCTACTTTTATTAAATCTTTATTGAAAAACCAAAACAAAAGTCTCGCAATCTGATAAAAAACAAAAGCCAAGAAAATCCTGTAACATAGAACGAGGATTTCTTCTTTTCTGAATTCTTTGAAAAATTTCATTTTTAAATAGTATTGTTTTTAAAAGTCTATTATTTATCGGTTGCAAAATTACATTAAATTCATATGTAGATATTTATTTTTTTAAAGGTCATATGCAATCGCTAATATATACTGACTTATCTTTCACTGTTAGTTATAGCGATTTCAAAGGATTGTAATTTTTAGTTGACATTAATTAAGGTTAAAATTTTTAAAAAATGTAATTTTGCTTCTATGAATTTCATTAAGAACAATCTGGCAAACGCCATTACGCTGGGCAACCTTTTTTCGGGTTGCGTTGGTGCTGTACATTTGATTTTAGGTGATTACCAAACGACTGCAATCTGCATTATTTTGTCTTTGGTTTTAGATTTTTTCGATGGTTTTGTAGCAAGAGCCTTAAAAGCCAATTCCAATTTAGGAACCCAGCTCGATTCTTTGGCAGATATGGTAAGTTTTGGATTCATTCCGGGATTGACGATGTTTAAAATGTTGGAACCTTTCGGAAATGAACTTTTCGGATTACAGCTTCCTTTTGAAATTAAATATTTTGGATTTTTAATCACGCTTTTCTCTTGTTTGAGATTGGCAATTTTTAATCTGGATGAAGAGCAGAAATATTATTTTAAAGGTTTAAATACGCCTTCAAATACTATTTTGATTTTTGGGATTTATTATATATCACAATCAGGCCCTCATCAAGTGCCACAATTCTTTAATATTTCAAACTTTAATATTCTTCAAATTGGGTTATTTCCATTAATAATTTTAACAATTATTTCTTCTTGGATACTTATCAGTCCGATTAAAATGATTGCCATGAAATTCAAATCGATGAAACTACAGAATAATTATCCGAAATTAGCTTTATTAATTGGTTCAATACTTATTTTAGCGATATTTAAAATCGTTGGAATCCCGATGGTTATTCTTTATTATATTTTTATTTCAATTATATTTCAAAAACAGCTGAAGTAAGAAGCTGGATGATGGAAGCTGGAAGTTTTATCCAGATTTCATTCTCAAATTAATACATTCTCAAATTATAAAAAATGAACTTAAAACTGCATAAACCTCTTTGTGTATTTGATCTTGAAACAACAGGAACCAACGTTGGAAAAGACCGAATTGTTGAAATCTGTATTTTAAAAGTAAATCCTGATTCTTCAAGAGAAAGCAAAACATGGAGAGTAAATCCCGAAATGCCCATTCCTGTTTCGTCAAGTGAAATCCACGGAATTTATGATGAAGACATCAAAGACGCACCAACTTTCAAAGAAATTGCTCCAAAAATTGTTGAGATGATTTCCGGAGCTGATTTGGGAGGTTTTAACTCGAACCGTTTCGATGTTCCTTTGTTGGCTGAAGAATTACTGCGTGCCGAATTTGATTTTGATTTAAACAAATTCAAATTAGTCGATGCACAAACAATTTTCCATAAAAAAGAGCCAAGAAATTTGGGTGCTGCTTATCAGTTTTACTGTGGGAAAACTTTAGAAAATGCCCATTCTGCGGAAGCTGATGTTTTGGCAACGTTTGAAGTTTTGGATGCCCAAGTTGGAAAATACGATGATCTTCCTAATGAAGTTGCAGAACTCAGTGAGTTTTCTACTCAGAATAGATTTGCAGATTTAGCAGGAATGATTCATTACAATGCAAAAGATCAGGAAATTTTTGCTTTCGGAAAATACAAAGGTCAGGTTGTAAAAGAAGTTTTCCAAAAAGATTTGGGATATTTCGGATGGCTGCAAAATGCTGATTTCCCTTTGTACACCAAGAAAGTTTTTACTAAAATTCAGCTTTCAAGTAAATTTTAAGTTTAATAATCTTTTAATTTTCTATAAGGTATGAAAATTGAGTTATAAAAAATTAAAAAAGGATGAGCAACTTAGTTAAGTTTAAATTTTACGAAACTGCACTTGAAGCCAATCGAGACAAGCAGATTCTTGCCGAAAGCAACATCAACAGTTTTATTGCAAACGAACAGCTGATTCAGTCGGATTGGCTGCTTTCACAAGCTGTTGGCGGAATTCAGCTACAGGTTTTTGAAGATGATTTTGAAAACGCCGAAAAAATCTTAGCTGATTATAAAGAAAACGAAAAGTTTGCCCTTGAAGTAGAACATACGATTGAACACCCGAAGTTTGATTTTGTCTGCCCGAAATGTGGCTCAAATCACATCTACAAAGACGACAGATCGACAAGCTTTTTTGGAATTTCTTTGCTTTCGAGTGATAAATATGTGTGTTACTATTGTGAGAATGAGTTTACACATTAATATGCGGAATGTTGGATGATGGAAGTTGACATGATTGAGAATAAATTTTGAGATTGTTTTGCTTCAATAAACTTAGCCCAAGCTAATTCCACTTTGCGTAATCATACATTTGAAATGACACGCTGAATTCCCCTCCTTTGGAGGGTGGAAAAAATTTCTTTGAAATTTTTTCCGGGGTGGTTTTCAACACAACAATTTTATTAGCCCCGATTGCAGTGACATCCTTTTGTGCAGCGCAGCGGAACAAAAGATAAAGCGGAAAGCGGGAAAAAGCTCCTTAAAAAATACTACTAATAAATAACAATGAGTGATTCTGAGATTGTTTTTTCGCTTCGCTCATCACAATGAAAATAAATTATGAAGATAATCTGCATAGGAAGAAATTACAGCGAACACGCAAAAGAACTGGGAAATGCTATTCCCGATCAACCTGTGATTTTTATGAAACCCGACACGGCGGTTTTAAAAGGAAACGATTTTTACATCCCTGAATTTTCAAATGATGTACATTACGAATTGGAAGTGGTGGTAAAAATCTCAAAAGGCGGAAAATACATCCAGAAAGAAACCGCTAACAAACATTATGAGGAGATCGGTTTAGGAATCGATTTTACAGCAAGAGACTTGCAAAGCGACCTAAAATCTAAAGGTCTTCCGTGGGAACTGGCAAAAGGTTTTGATGGCTCTGCCGTTGTGAGCAATTTCTTCAAAAAAGAAAATTATAATCTTGAATCTTTGAATTTTTCGCTTCTCAAAAATAAAGAGAAAGTACAAAACGGAAATTCAAAAGATATGATCTTCAGCATCGATGATATTATTGCTTTCGTTTCGCAGTATTTTACATTGAGAGTTGGTGATCTAATTTTTACAGGAACTCCGGAAGGTGTAGGAAAAGTATCTGAAAATGACGTTTTGGAAGCCTATCTTGAGGATGAAAAAATTTTAGATATAAGAATTATGTAACAATATCATTTGAGATTGGTCTGTTTTTTTCATATCTTTAAGAAGACTTAAATTACAAATTCAAACTTATGATTAATATTATTTTACCTGTAGATTTTGGAGAGAAAACAGATCAGCTTGTTGATGGCGCCGTAAAATTTGCCAAAGAAGTAAACGGAAAGATTTGCCTTATTCATGTTGCGCCAACAGATATTGGTTTTGCAATCGGAGATATGGGATATCAGTATTTTCCGGAAGTGGAAGAAAATGAAATAAGAGAAGAACTGGTTCTTTTAAATAAAATTAACCAAAGGATTCTCGCTCAGGATGTAGATTGCGAACATATTCTGAAACAAGGTATCGCAAAAGATATTATTCTGGAATATTCTGATCTTAAAAATGCGAGTTACATTGTAATGGGTTCTCACGGAAGAAGCGGTATTTACGATGTATTTGTAGGAAGTTTAACCAAAGGATTAACGAAAAGCTCGAAAATTCCGGTGTTGGTTCTTCCAATTCATGAATAATTTCAACTAAAAAAATAAAAAAGACCGATCAAAAATTTTGACCGGTCTTTTTCTATATAACCAATTAATTAACCTTCTTTTTTATAGATCGCAGGATCGTAGTAAGGATTCTTACCTTCTGTAGGAGAATAATATTCTTTGTCTTTGTCTCCACCAAGAGTTACCACCAAAACGTAGCACCAATACGTGAATAGTACGCAACATACTGCGAACAAAATCCAGTTTAAAACGTTTCCAAAAATATCGTAGAAACCAAATGCCCATTTGAATGCATCACTTAAGAATAGAAAGAAAGACGTCATTATTTTCCTTTTTTAAATTAACTTTGCACAAATTTATAAAAAATGTTTAGATTACTTTCAAAAGAAAGCAATATTTTTTCAATTCCTGTGTACATTGGTTTTCTGCTTTTAATAGTAATACTATTTAACATACTGAATTTCAATACTTACGAAGGGATTATTGCAGGAATTACTTTTGTAGGAATTGCATTGGGATATTTTTGTTTCAACGCCATTGATCTTAATTATCACACTCATTTGCCATTATTCCTCTACACATTTTTTATTTTCGGACTGTACGATGGCAATATCGACCTCGGAATTGCAGTCGCCATTCTGACCAATTCTTTTCTTTTGCTGCTTTTAACGAGTACCAATGAAGATGTAAGAAAGAAATCATATGTTTTAGTAGGTTCTATTGTTGCACTCAACTTTATATTTTTGCCAACAACATGGCCAATGATGATCTTTGTATTGATTCATTTAATTGTTACTTCCGAAAGAGTCGGTTTAAATATTTTCAGATTTTTGTTGGGAATTATCATGATTGGACTGAGTTATTTTTCAGTAATGTTTTTCTTTCAGTTCAATTCCTGGAATACCGATTACATTCCTTTCGGAAAAATGGAAATGATGACGGATTACACAGATTTATATTCGCTGATTCCAATTGCTTTATTGCTAATCTACGCAATATATGACCACTTTACCCATTATAATAAGAAAAGCCCTGTAAGCAGATATAAATATACTTTTTTACTTGTTTTTTCTTTAGCTCAGCTTATCAGCATCGTGCTTTATATGAATAAGAACTACGAATATTTATTACTTCTGGCTTTTCCATCCACGATTATTTTAAGCCGTATGATGAAATTCTTACCTAAATACTGGATGCAGGAAGCAAGTGTTTGGTTAACCATTGTAAGTTTAATTGCTTTTAAAGCAGGAACTCACTTTAATTTATTTTAAAAAAAAGATTATGATTCAAATAGACGATAAATTAATTTCTGAAGATATTTTTTCTGAAGAATTTGTTTGTAACCTTACCAAATGTAAAGGTGCATGTTGTGTAGAAGGTGATGTAGGCGCTCCTTTAGATAAAGATGAGCTTGTAATTTTAGATAATATTTATGATAAAATAAAGCCTTATCTTACAGAAGCCGGAATTAAAGCATTAGACGAACAAGGAACATGGACAACCGATCCTACAGACGGAATGTATGTGACTCCGATGATTGAAGATGCAGAATGTGCGTATGTAACTTTTGATGAAAGAGGCGTTACAAAATGTGGTATCGAAAAAGCCTACGAAGATGGCGCTGTAGATTGGCAGAAACCTATTTCTTGTCACCTTTACCCGATCAGAGTTACCGACTATTCTACTTTTTCAGCTTTAAATTATCATGAGTGGAATGTTTGCAGCGACGCCTGTACTTTAGGAAAAGAACTTCAGGTACCTGTTTATAAATTCCTTAAAACTCCGCTTACCAGAAAATATGGTGAGGATTTTTATGCTACACTGAGCGATGTTGCTGAAGAGTGGAAGAAAGAATATGGGAAATAGTTGATAGTTGATAGTTGATAGTTGATAGTTGATAGTTGATAGTTGATAGTTGATAGTTGATAGTTGATAGTTGATAGTTGATAGTTGAAAAATAAATGATTTTGTTATCATTATCATATTATTTTCAATGCATTTAAAGTCCCGAAGGGACGATTTAGCAAAGAATAGGATGAAATCCTATTAATGAAATGCAATTATCACAAAACACTTTAGCATTATTCTTAAAAAAAAACAAACCACCGCAGAAAAATTTCTGCGGTGGTTTTCATTATATGTAATCGACTAAGATTATTTTACTACGGTAGCTTTTACTGCTCCAGAAGTTTCCTTTTTAGGGGCATTTTCCCAACCGTCTTCAGGCATTAAAGTAGCTACAATTCTGTTTTTTGAAAGATATTTTTTAGCAACATCTTGCAAATCTTTTACAGTCAATGCTTTTACTTTTTCCTGATAATTTAAGATTTCGTACTTATCGCTTCCGTCTAATTGATTTTTAGAAATAGCATTCATCCAATAATTATTGTCTTTGATGTCTGTTTTATAATCATTCATCTCTCCTTCTTTGTACTTATCAAGATCTTTTTGTTCAGGACCTTTATCGATTAGTTTTTGAAGTTCTGCAATTGCACTTTTCGTCAGTTTATCCGCATTTTCAGGTCCACAAGGGAAGCTTAAGCTAAAGCTATAGCTGCCGTAGGGAACTTTTCCCATATAACCTCTTGCTCCACCACCGTAGATTCCGCTTTCGTCTTCTCTCAGTTTTTCAATAACTTTGATGGTTGCCACTTCACCTAATGCTGAAAGTGCCAAAGCTTCTTTCTCGTTATAAGGAGCTTCACCTGAATAAACAATCTGAACCATACTCTTCGGATCTTTACCTTTTTTATAGACTTTGGTATAATCTCCGGTGATTCCTCTATATCCTGTGTCTTTAAAATTGGTAGCTTTTCCTGTAGTCGGTAGACTTGCGATATATTGTAAAACTTCATTTTTAAATTTAGCTTCATCAATATTTCCTACAAAATAGAAGTGGAAGTTTCCTGCATTGGCAAATTTCTCTTTGTAAACATCATACGCTTTTTTGTAATCTGTCGCTGCCCAGTCTTTTTCCATTGGAATAATTCCGATGAATCTCGGGTTTTTCTGATTCGTAAACTTAGCATGTTCACTTGAAAAATAGAACTGAGGATTTGAAAGCAAATTATCGAGCATTGCAGACTGCTTTACCTTGTAAGCATTGAATGCTTCAGGACTGTAATTTAAACTTGTAAAATAAGCATAAACAAGCTCCATTGCAGTACCTAAATCTTTCTGATTGGTTCTTCCTGAAATCCCCTCCAAAGTACTGCTGATGTAAGGATTTACACTTACCTGCTTTCCTGCCAGATAATTGGTAAGATCAGCTTTTGAAGTACCGCTTACTCCCGCTTCGGTTAAAGCCTGATAAGCAAACTGAGTTTTATTGTAATCTGCATCATTCAATAATGAGTTTCCGCCTAAACTTCTTGCTGAGAAAACGATCTCATCATCTTTAAAGTCGGTTTTTTTGAAGGTAACTTTTGCACCGTTGCTTAGCGTCCAGGTTGTGGTTCCTAATTTTGCATCAGATTCTGTTTTAGCAATTTTACCTTCAGACTTGAATGGTTTTACTAAATTTTTAATGGTAGCTTTTTCTTCGTAAGGTTTAAGATCAGCCATTTTTACATCATCAAAAGTTTTTAGAACCAAAGCTTCTGTAGGCATCGTTACATTATCTTTTTTAGGACCTGTAATCACGATTACTCTGCTGTCTTCTTTTACCATTTTTTTGATGATATCATTGGTTTGAGCCAACGTTACAGATGGTAAGAAGCCTTTTACATCTTCATATTCCCAAGCAATTCCCGGCATTGGTTCCTGCTCCAGGAAGTTTCTTACGTATTCGTCTACCAACATATCGCTTTCCGTTTTGTCGCGGTTGTTGTAAGATCTTTCCATATTAGACATAATCTGAGATTTTGCTCTGTCTAATTCACTTTGTGTAAAACCAAATCTTTTTGCTCTTTCAGTTTCTTCTAAAAGCACTTTTAGAGCATTAATCTGATTCCCTTCTTTTACCATCGCAAATCCCTGGAAAGCTTCCTTAGTTCTTGCATACGTTCCGCCGTGATAAACAGATCCGAAAGTAAATGGTGGATTATTAGAATTCACCAATTCTCTTAATCTGTTGTTCAGCATTTGCGTTGCTAAGTTTTCAACCAAACTTTGATTGTATTGTTGAACGGTAACATCCGGTGTATAAGAATCTGCATCCTTCATGATGAACTGAACCATAGAATTAGTCGCATCCGGATCAGTTTCTATCGCCACTAAAGTTTCTTTATGATTTGGAAGATCAAAAGTTTTTCTTTCTCTCGGCTTAGATGGATTTTTGTATTTGCTGAAATTGGTTTTAATTTTCTTTTCTACCTCATCTACATTAATGTCTCCTACCACAACAATTGCCATCAGATCCGGTCTGTACCAGTCTTTGTGAAATTGTCTGATTACTTCAGGTTTAAAGTTTTCCAGAACTTCTTTTTTACCGATGGGAAGTCGGTTTGCATATTGAGAATTGTAAAGAAGCTTTGGTAAATATTTATCAGACATTCTTTTGTCTGCTCCTAAACCTAATCTTAATTCTTCTAAAACAACTCCTCTTTCTTTATTGATTTGCTCATCGGTTAATGTCGCATTGAAAGCCCAATCTTCCATTACTTTCAAACCAGAATCCAAATTCCCTGGTTTGTCTAAAGGAACGGGAAGCATATAAACAGTTTCATCAAAACTTGTGTAAGCATTAAGGTGTTGACCGAACTTCACTCCGATTGACTGTAAAAAGTCTACTAATTTGTTGTCTGGAAAGTTTTTTGTCCCGTTGAAGTTCATATGCTCCATAAAGTGAGCAAGACCTCTTTGGTTTTCGTCTTCAAGAATAGATCCGGCGTTGATTGCCAATCTGAAATCTACTTTTTTCTCAGGTAAAGTGTTTTTTTTGATGTAGTACTTCATTCCGTTTGGAAGAGTACCGGTTCTTACAGAAGGATCCATCGGGATATTCTGTGCAAAAGCCATAGACGACATTAAAACTATTGCCGCTACTGACGATAAAATTTTTTTCATACAATTTGATTTTTAATTTCAGATAAATTTAAAAATTAATCCCAGTATGAAGAAATTTAACCCTTATTTTTTTAGTTAAACTTGCGTTAAAGTTTAAAAAACAAAAAAACCGGCAAAAGCCGGTTTAAAATATATAATCAGTAACAATTACTTAAAATCTGCATCAGTAACTCCAGAGTTAATGGTAACTTTTGTTGTTTTAATAACTACTTTTTGCCCATTTCCTTCAGCTTCTATATCTCCCGGAAATTTGATTCCATCTACAGTAAGGTAAGATTTTATTAACGCATCCCCCATTTCTGTATTTGATTTATATAAAAGACCTGTAGCAACATCAAAATAAAATTTTCCTTTATCTGAAGTCAATACATTGTAATCTTTACCGTCTAGTTTTTCTACGGTAACTCCGCTGAAATTAGCAGCATCATATCCTAAAGCATCAATGGTCTTTCCTTTTTTTAATTCCGGAATTACAGTTGCAGGAAGGTCACTTTTGTTCCCCATTTGATTAACGTATCCTTTTTCGCCATCAAACATCTGAGTAACTTCCTGACCCATTACTGACTGTACAGATTTAAACTTGTTGCCCATTTTTTTAGTATTCATTGCAATTTCCATTCCCTGAAGAGACATTGTATTTTCTGTAATCGTTGTTTTTACAGCCTCCAGTTTACTTTTCCCACCCAATGCATTCAGGTAGCTATCGATAACCAATTGAGGAGAAACTTGAGATTTTACTACCGGTGCAGTAATAGCCGTTTTTGTCTGCGCATTTACAGTAGTGGTAAACAATGCTGCACAGAAAAACGGAATGATGATCTTTTTCATATTGAAATATTTATTGTTTTAAAAGCTTGTGAAACCTCATTATTTCTTTCGGTTTCATTGTTAAATTAGGAGTGGTAAAGATAATCATATTGCATAAAATGAAATGATCTGCAGAATAAATTCTTTAAAGACCAGAGACATTTATATAAAAATTAACTTTATTTAGCTGAATTTCTGAATTTGACGGACTTATAAGTCTTATTTTTTTAACTAATACTACATCGTGCTAATCTATCAGTATTAAACAAAAGTGAAAATTTAAATCTATCGATCTGTTATAACAAAAAAACCTCCGAAGATTCGGAGGTTCTCAAATATTTATATCAAAATAAATTATTTTTTAAGTTCTTCTAAAAACTCGTCGTGAGAGATTTCAGTTTCCTTTTTAGTTGCTTTTTCAAGAATAACGTCTTTCAACTTAGCCATTGCTACTTCAGAAGAGATTTGTCTTACCTGCTCTTGGTCTTTCAACATTTCAGCAGCATATTTTTGAATTTCTTCGTCACCTAAGTGGTGAATTCCGTAGATTGCCAATTGATTTTTTACTAATTGTTCAGCCTGAGCCAAAACATCAGCATAATCTAATTGAATATCGTTATCAGACATCAATTTACCTTCGATGATCTGATATTTCAATTGAGTTTTCTCAGCTTCAAGAATTGCTTGCGCCTGCTCTTCAGACTGAATGTTCTGGTTAGAGAAGATCAACCACTTCGTCAAGAAAGACTCAGGAAGTTTTACTTCTTCTTTTTCAGAAACCTGCTCCAACACTTTGTTTACAAAGTGTACGTCTGCATTCTGCTGGAAGTACTCGTCTAATTCAGCTTTTACTTTTTCTTTAAGCTCTTCTTCAGTTTTGATGTTTCCTTCACCATAAACTTTATCGAATAATTCCTGATTAAGTTCTGCCAAGTTTAAGCTATAGAAATCTTTTACTTTAACTTCAACTTCAGCGTGGTGTAAATGCTCAACTTCTTCTTTAGAGAAACCTAATTCTTTAGCCAAATCTTCGTCAGCAGCAAGAGTTTCTTTAGAAACTTTTACAGACTCATCCATCTTCAAACCTTTAAGCAATTTGAAAGCTGCTTTGTTTTCTGCTGTAATGGTAGCGATTTTTGGTGCATGATTGTGCTCTCCTTCTGCATCTTCTTCTACAACCTGAGTAATCTCGAAGTTGATGTAAGAATCTTTAGTGATCTTATCTTGAGGAACCTGCTCAGCAAAACGCTTCTGCATATTTTCGATGCTCTTGTTGATTTCTTTTTCAGAAGCTGAAACTTTGTAGTGAGGAGCTTCATATTTAGCCAAGTCAATAGTAAACTCAGGCTCGTAACCTACTTCGAAAGCTACTTCCAACTTCTCTGCATTATGATTGAAATCATTTACAGGCTGTGGAACCGGCTGACCAACTAATCTTAGTTTGTTTTCGTTGATATAGTTATTTAAAGCATCAGAAACTTGTTTGTTGATTTCTTCGAATGCAATCCCTGCTTCATATTGCTTTCTAACCATACTCAAAGGCACTTTCCCTTTTCTGAAACCAGGAACTTGTGCATTTTTAGCATAATTAATCAATTGCTTTTCTACTTTTTCTTTGTAGTCAGATTTCTCCAATGTTACTGTAAGCAATGCACTTACATCATCATGGTTTTTTGCGGTAACCTTCATTATTGATTAAAATTTTAGGTTGCAAAAATATGAATTTTTTATTAAAACAAGACATTCCTTTTGTTATAATACGTTAAAATAAAAAGACATTACCGAAATAATGCCTTTTTATAATATTAAAAATTTGTCTGAGCTAACTTTTAGTGTGCGTCAACGGTAATATCTACATCAGTTTCACCACCCGTAGTCTGACCTAATTGATTGGTTGCTGAAGGATAATTCTGGTTAACCGTTGCAGGACCGTGAATCAATTTGATGTTCATCTTTCCTGTTGGTTGCGTAGAATTGATTGTCCATTCAGTTCTTAAACCTAATTTTTGCCCGTCTGTTCTTACAATATCATTCGCTGCTCTCAAGACTGTAATATCTGCGTTTGCAGGAGCATATGTAATAAAGTGATGGTCTTTTTCTTCCTCAATTTCATCAGACGAATGATAATGATCATCGTGCTTAATTTGGAAATCAAGTTCGGCTAAATAAGTATCTCCTGCATGTAAATGTAAATGACCATCTGCAACACCAGAAATTACATTCAAAGTCTGTATATCTGTTGGATCTGTTTTATTAGTCAATTTTAAAACCACTTTTCCAATCTCGTCATGCTCATGAACATCTTCTGGAATTGTATCATCATCTGATCTACATGAAAATACTAAAAGTGCTGCAAAAAGGACTAGTGTAATATTGATAAATTTTTTCATTTTAATTTTAAATTTTAAGTTGTAAATAAATTAGAAATTGTATTTAAGAGTCACGACGAAGTTCCTTCCAGGCTCGTACATATAATATCTGAGTCTGTTCAGATATTCGCGATACTCCACATTAAATAGATTGTTAATTCTGAAATTTACATTCAGATTTTTAAATAACTCTGCTCCCACAGAAGCATTAAATAAGGTAAACGCAGCAGGTGTAGAACTAAAATCAACGATTTCATTTCTTTCCACTCCGTCTTTAATAAAAGTTACCGGCAAATTTCTTATTGGAAAACGATTTTGCTTAAATGTATTTTCGTTTTCTAAAGTAACATAGAAATTCTTAGGTTTATTCAGATTCAGCTCGATAGAATTTCTCAGTTTTGCAGGCATCATCAAAATCAGTGGTTCATTATTCGAAAGATCGTCACCTCTCAAAATACTGAATCCTGATTTCCATTTTAAATTATCTAAAATTGATAACTCTGCATCGGCATCAACTCCGTAAATTCTCGCTTTAATCTGCTGATAAGACCAAACCGGGAAAACTCCTCGGTTGGTATTCAAAACACTCGTTGGAATTTGGTTCACAAAATTATCAGACATCATCAGATAAGGATTGGCTTCGATGTGAAGACCTTTCAACACATCAAAATGACCCGCCAATGAAAGATTAATATTGTAAACTGTTTCTTTTTGAATGTTTAAATTCCCTTCTTCCATCACTGCTGCTGAATGATGCAAACCATCTGAAAACAGCTCTGCAGCATTCGGACTTCGATCTGCTCTGGATACATTCAGCTTAAATTCAAGATTCTGAATCGGCTTATAATCTAAACCTACATTCGCCGAAAAATTATGATAATCTAAAATTGGTCTGGTTAAAGTTCTGCTTCCTGATTCACTCACAAAAAACTGTGGGAAAACATCTGCATAATTGGCATCCCATTTATCAGAATCATAATATTTGTAAGCATCATATCTGCTGAAATCATATCTTGCTGCAGCTTCAACATTCAGTTTTGAATTAAAACGGTATTTAAAAACAGAAAAAGCTCCGCCATCATACCTGTAATAATCCGGAATCAAACGTCTTGCTTTGGTTGCAGGATCAGGAAAATTATCCTGAAAAGCAGCGGAAATTCCGCTTTCCAAACTCCAGTTTGTACGCTCGATTAAATGCACCAAACTTGCAGAATGGGTGATTAATCGTAAATCCATTGATGGCAATTCGCTCAGTTCTCCCCTTCTGATATCATATTCCTGTCTTCTGTTTAACTGAAAACTATATTGAAAAGTCAACTTACCAAAATCTGCAAAACGTTTGTAAGCAGAAAGTTTTGCAATATGATGCTCTACTTTCTGCTTCGGATTGTCGATGTTGTGTGTAAACTGATCAAGATAGAAAGGCTGTCCGAAATTCACCGCATTATAAAAATCTTCGGGACTCGACAAATGTGCACCTCTGTAAATCCCGAATTCTTGGTTAATTCCGCTATAAGACACATCAAAACCCTGCAAAAAAGAATGTTTCCCGAATGAGAAATTAAAAGAATTAAATTCCATTCCTGTATTTTGCAACGTATGATGCGGAACATACTGATCGCCAGTTTTTCTGTAACTCCCTCCGGTTTTTACAAACCATTGGTTTTCCCAAGATTTAGCGACATTAGCAGCAATTTCACCTCCTCTTCCACTGGAAATTCCTGAAAGTTTCAGGCTTCCCATAATGGTGTCTTTTTTCGGTAAAATAGCCGGTTCCAAAACGACAACTCCGCCTACTCCTTCATTTCCGTACTTCAAAGCAGATGCACCTTTAATGACATCAATGTGTTCAAAATCATTGACATCGATATTTGGAGCGTGCTCAACTCCCCATTCCTGCTCCGCCATTTTCACACCGTTATTCAGGATAGAAATTCGGCTTCCATATAAACCACGGATTACAGGTTTTGTAATATTATTACCTGTTTTCAACGCGGTAACACCAGAGATTTTCGATAATAAATTCCCCAGGTTTTCCGTAGAATTTCTATCAATTTCTGTTTTATCAAGCGTTCTCATAATCACAGAACCTTTTGTTTTGTGACTTCCGTGAATGGTTACGGTTTCTATATCACCTATATGATGTTCCAGCGTGATTGCTAAGTGCAAATTTCTGTCGACTCCCACATTTTCAGTATAATCGTCGCACAGAGCATGTTTAGCAATGAGCTGATAATTTCCTGCAGGAATATTTTTAAATGAAAACTCACCTTTTTTATTGGTATTGGCTGTAAAATCTCCAATTTTCACCACCGCATTTTCAAGCATGGTTTTATCGTGAAAATCCTGAACAGTTCCTTCTACCGTGTAAGTTTTCTGTGCGTTTGTAATTGCAAATCCACAAAGGATAAGCAGAACACTATATATCAATTTCATTGTAAAATAGATTGATTGAGTATTTTTTTTAAGCTGATTTTTTAAATAATGAATCGCTTAAAAAAACACATTCGTTAAAATTTTGAATTGGATTTTTTTTACTTGAAACTAGGAATCTTTACGCTCAATTTTGAACCATTAAGATTTTATTTAAGCAGTTTAGAATAATTAAGTTCAGCTTCGCATTTTAAGAGATACCTAAAAAATTTATATGATTTTTCTTAATGAAACTTAACTCCTCAATTTACCTTAAAGGTTAAAAAAACACGGCTAGTTTAATTAAAATACATCATGCATTTAAAAATTATTCAAATCTTGAAAAATTTAAAGCAAAAAAATCCGAAAAGAATCTATTGATTATGAAATTGCGGGAGGTCCCCGAAGTTGAAAAGAAAATTTAGTTTGTGACCAGATTTTTTCCTGTACAGCAAAAACCTGCTCTACCTCATGAGTATGTTTGATCAAAGTGAAACTAAATTCATCTGGTAATAAAGTATTCCCTGTTGCTAAGAAGTGACAAGCCAAACAATCGCCAGCTTTTTCTTTTGCGTCAGTTTTTGAAATAGCGTTTTCTGTTTTTTTAAGATTAAAATGCTTAAAATCTCCAGACTCGTGACTGTGAAAGCTTGAAGAAAAGAGCGCAAAAAAGTAGATCCCAAGCATCAGCTTTGAGATAAAACTCTTTAATTGTCTACTTTCCTTAAAAACCATTGGGCAAAATTATAAAAAATAAATGAAAGGCTTTTCAATAAACATTAATTTTTGAATAATAAAGCATTATTTGTGGAAGATAGCATTCCTACGGAATGCATTATTTGGCTACAATATTATCTTCTACACAGATATTGCTCCGATGGAGCAGATTCTATTATTAGTTTCAGAAATTTCAATTGTTAACATTGATTATGATATAAAGGTCTCGCTCCTATGGAGCTTGCTGTTTTTGACAATATTCTTTGCTACAAAGGTTTTGCTCCTACGGAGCAAATTACATTTCACAAAAAAGGATGAGTTTAAAAACCCATCCTTTCTATTTATTTTTCTAAAGAGATTAATCTAATTGCGTTCCCAAATGTTCCCATTCCTGTAATGCAAGATCGAGCTCTTCTTTGGTTTTATTGTATTTTTCTAAAGTTTCTTCAGAAGGATTTTCTTTAGTAAATGTAGCTTCAAAAGTTTCGATGGCTGTTTCCAGTTCAGAAATCTTTTCTTCTACTTTCTTTAATTTATTCTGAATACTTTTCTGTTCTTTACTTACGATAGTTGTTTGGCTCACAACAGGTTTTTCTTCAACTTTCTTAACCTCAACTTTAGGTTCATCACCATGAAGCTTTGCTTTTTCAGCAGAAATTTCTCTGATTGATTCTTTCTGTCTGAATTCAAGATATTCATTGATATCACCTAAGAATTCTTTCATTTTACCATCACGGAATTCATAGATTTTATCACAAAGACCTTGTAAAAATTCTCTATCGTGAGAAATCACAATTAAAGTACCTTCAAACTTCTGTAAAGCCAATTTGATGATCTCTTTAGACTGAATATCCAAGTGATTGGTAGGCTCATCCATAATTAATGTGTTGAACGGACGTAAAAGCAATTTACAAAGAGCCAAACGGTTTCTTTCACCTCCGGAAAGTACCTTTGTTTTTTTATTTACCGCTTCACCCTGGAAAAGGAAAGATCCAAGTAAATCTCTTACTCTAGGCCTTGTTTCTTCAGTTGCTGCATCTTCAGCTTCTTCCTGCACGGTTTTATTTGGAGTTAAAACCTCTTCCTGATTCTGAGCGAAATATCCAATATTTACGTTGTGACCTAAGTTCCAGTTTCCTGAATAATCTTTTATATCTCCTGAAAGAATTTTAGCTAAAGTTGTTTTTCCTTGTCCGTTTTGTCCAAGAAGCGCAATTCTATCACCTCTTTGAACGATAAAATCTACATCATCGAAAATCTGTTTTTCACCGTAAGATTTCCCAAGATTTTCGGCTTCGAAAATAACTTTTCCAGGAACCTGTGACTGTACGAAACGGATATTGAATTTAGAAACGTCTTCGTTATCAACTTCAATACGTTCTATTTTATCTAATTTTTTAATCAATGACTGCGCAAAAGAAGCCTTAGTTGCACTTGCACGGAATTTGTTGATGTTATCTTCCATCTGCTTGATTTCCGCATCCTGATTCTTTTTAGCCTGAATCAGTTTTTCACGACGGTCTTCACGCATGATTAAATATTTAGAATAATTGGCTTTATAATCGTCTACTTTTCTATTGTTTACATCAAAAGTACGGTTACAAACAGCAGTCATAAACTGTTTATCGTGACTTACCAGAAGAATTCCTCCGGGATAATCTTTCAAGAAATTTTCCAGCCAGATAATCGATTCCATATCCAAGTGATTGGTAGGCTCATCGAGAAGCATCAAATCATTTTTCTGAAGAAGCAATTTTGCCAATTCAATTCTCATTCTCCAACCTCCGGAAAACTCGTCAGTTATTTTTTGAAAATCATCCGCTTTAAAACCTAAACCGAATAAAACTTTTTCGATGTCACCTTCCAAATTATAGGCATCATGGTGCATTAAAAGATCATTCAGATCGGTCATTCTGTTAATCAGATCTGTATAAGAATCGCTTTCGTAATCGGTTCTTACCGTCAATTGATGATTAATTTCTTCCAATTCCTCTTTCCAAGCATTAATCTGCTCAAAAGCCTGCATGGTTTCATTCCAAACGGTTCTTCCTTTCACAAAATCAAGATCCTGTTTTAGAAATCCGATGGTAATATTTCCTTCAGGAACTACGTTTCCTTCATAGAAAGTGATTTCGCCGGAAAGCATTTTCAGAAGCGTAGATTTTCCCGCTCCGTTTTTACCAACCAAACCAATTTTATCATCCTTTTTGATGGTGAAATTTACGTTTTGAAATAAATAATTACCTGAATGATGTAATCCTAAACCCTGAACCGAAAGCATTTGAAATGAATATTAAAAGTGAATATTGAATGTGAATCTTTTTCGGGTGCAAAAATACGGAAAAGAAATGAATGACAGTAAAATAAAAAAGAGCCGTCTTTGTGAGACGGCCCTATCCTAAATTTTAACAAGAATATCTACCGTCCTAGCTTCGCTTCGTCGGGCGTAATATTTTCTTATAATATTCTTTTGTATTCATTATTCTGTGATATTCTGAATACAATTCAAAGTAACGAGAATAAAACAACAAATACTATCGTAGAAATAACTAAATAAAAATCCCGTATTTATACGGAAACTGCTTTAAGCCGGGGAGTAAATATTGTTGACGATAGCGTAAATTACAATTCCTACCGTGTTTTTCGCGCCTATTTTTTCGATGGCTCTTTGTCGGTGACTTTCTACAGTTCGTGGACTGATAAAAAGCTTTTCGGCGATTTCGTGATTGGTAAATTCCTGGCAAATCAGCTTCACAACATCTTTTTCTCTTTCGGAAAGGTCATGATCCATACTGAAAAGTGATTTTTTCTTAGAAGTATTATTCATGTAAGAAAGAAGCATTTCATGATCTTCATTCGTAAAGAAAATACCATTTTCAAAAACTCTTGATATGGCTTCTATAAACAATTTTTTGTCGGAATTTTTTGGAAGAAACGCAGAAACTCCCAACTTGACCATGTAGCCTAAAACCGATGTTTTGTAATGAGATGAAAGAATAATAATTTTTAAATCAGGATATTTATCTTTTAAAATTTCAACCAATTCGAAACCATTCATTGGTTGCATCTGAACATCAACTAAGGCAATATCGGGGAAATCTTCTTCGGCACACGTCTCAAGATTTTCTAGAAATAGGTTTCCATTATTTGCCATCATCGTTACCGAAAAGTTTTTTTCTTTTGACAAAAGCATTTTTACTCCTTCGAGAATTAGCTGTTCATCATCAACCAAGGCAATTTTTATTTGGTCACTCATTATTTTTCTGAATTTTAAAGATTAATCTGCTTCCTTTATTTATGATACTTTTCCATTTGAATTTGGCATCCATCGACTGCATTCTGGATTCTATATTTTTGATTCCCATTCCTTTTTTGACCTTTTCATAATCAAAACCCTGCCCGTTATCAAAGATAACAATTCCTGTAAAATCGTTAAAATCTTTGATGAGAATATCAATTTTGTCTGCACTTGAATGCTTGATCACATTCGTTGTAAACTCCTGTATTATTCGATATATCTGAACTTCAACAAACACATCTTTTTTATCATATTCTGCAGAAACATGGAGTGAAATGTTAATTCTTGCCGATAAATTGGTAATTAATTCTTCGATATATAAAATCAAACCTAACCTTTCGAGGTTTACAGGATAAAGAGAATGTGAAATATTTCTCGTACTATCAATTAACTCTGAAATTTGGCCTGAAATAACTTCTGATGTTGAGTCATCTTCAATATCTAGATTATTCAGCCATAAAGAAAGAATATTTAATCTGTTGCCAATGTCATCATGAACCGAAACCGCAATTCTTTTACGTTCTTCTTCCTGTACTTTGGTATTTTCTAAAACCAATTGTTTCTGATGTTGGATTTCGGCTAAATTCTGCGCTTCTTTTTCTTTTAAAATACGATCTACAAAGGTTTTGTACGCCAACAATATAAAAAACACGATAACTGCAAGTGTTACAATTATCAGAATAAGCAGATTGATATTTAAGGTTACTTCTTTAATTTTAAAAAGGTATATACGATTGAACAATAAAGAAAAGTTGACAGAACATTATTAACACCCATGATTAAATAAACACTTTCTGTAGATAAATTAACAAATTGTGACAACACTACAAAAATAAGAACAGAAACCGAATAATAAAAGAAGATACTTGCGTCAACCAAAATAAACCGGTCTATATTTTTTCCGCTTTTAATCTGCTGAATAAGAAATGTTGCAACAAGACAGATGATGACCAGATTGGAAATAATTTTTGCCAAATCATAATTAAAACTAATCTTTAAACCATAAATCACAAATAAAAAACCAAGAGAAAGAAGTCCTGAAATAATCAAAAAAAGTTTATTTAGATTCAGTTTCCTTATAAAAAGTCCTGTTAAAAGGTAAAATTCTCCTGCAATAAAGAAATGGTATAAAAACGAAGTATCATCTGACTCTAATATATAAGGCAATGTAAAACTGCAAAGCTCAATTAAAAAAAGAAAAACAATATAATAAGTATATTGTTTTTCTTTCTTATTTAGAATGGTAAATTTCCAAAATATCAAGAATATGATGGCTAAAAGCAATCCATAATTGATAAATAAAAATGTTTTGTAAAATTCTACCATTTTTAGTAATTAATCATCAGTTCCAAGATCTGGTATTTTACAGATTGGAGGACACGGCTTTGCATAGTCATAAGTATTTGAGATCGTTTCTACACTTCCTCCGTTTCCTAAATTTTTATGGAAAGCAATAAATATTAATGCCGGTAATTGTTTTTGATAAATCTCAGAATATTTTAACCCAAATGAACAAACAAAGCTAAGATCTGCATCTGCATGACAAATTTTTTCTGAAGGAACATAGAATTTATTAAAAATAGTTCTTGCTTTATCTTCTTTATATTGAGCATAAAACCAGTCTTGTCCGTTACTTTGCCAAGATTCGATAGAATTTACCGCTTTATCCTGCTCCATAATCGGTTGGCTTGTAATTGGAAAAAACATATCAGAATCGTTATCAATCTTACGCATATCTTTTGACAACAACGCATTCTTAACAACAGTATAAGTCTGAACTTCAGTTAACTTCAAATCACTTTCTAAAGCTTCAAAAGTACAATAAGGAAATTCACCAACGGCTACTTTAGTTCCTTTTTCATCCAATGGGCATAAGATTATAGCCAATTGACCTTTAATAACTCCTATTTCAACACAAAATTCTTTGTTAGAGTTATTTTTCTTAAGCCATTGCACTTGTTCAGGTGATAGATTGAATACATAATTTGGCGGAAAAAGCTCTGCAATTCTTTTAATGTCCTGCTTTGCCATAATCCAGCCTTCCAAAGCCATGGAATATTCTTCTCTGTTTAAATTATTCATAAAGATGGTTTTTAATTTCTGTGCATAAAATTATTGAATCTGCCTAAACTACGCAAACATCCCATGAATAAATAATAATTATTTAATAGTTTCTCACCGTCACATGAAAACAGCTCTGCTGTTTTTCTTTAATGTAATAAATGCGCCCTGCATCCGCATAGTATTTCAACACCTTTTCTAATGCAGCTTCCATTTTTGGATTATTCTTTAAAACACCATTAAATCTTACATAAGAAATATCGAATGAATTACCGTAATTATGCGAACTAATCCCTAAACTTGCGTTAGAATTTACTCTTCTCAACCTGCATTGATCTTCAAGTGTTCTGGTAATCGATGAAACTGTAAAAGTATGACCTTTTGTTTCTTTACTGAATTTTGCACCGATTTTTTCTAAAGTTGCCTTTCCTTTAGAAACCATCCAGGCTCTGCTGTAATCTAATTTCTGAACCTTAAAGCCTTTTCCAGATTTTTTGATAGAATGAAATTTCCCGCTATTGATATATTTCTGAACGGTTGCTGTTGTTTTCAGAAGTTTCACATTAAAACTTTTTGAAGCATCTAAATGGGGTTTATAAAGCGGAGTCGGCTCAACTTTTAAAACTTCCGTAAGATCATAACAGGGCAGCGTTTTTTTGGATTGCTGACTAGAAAAAGTATGATGGAAAAATAAAAGGATTATAAAAAGATACTTCCTCATTAAATATCATTTAAAATGTGAAACGAATAAATATTGGTTTTCTTACATTCAAAGATATTAATTTCAAGGAATGGCATAATATTTTACATTTAAAAATATTAACTTAAAAAAAGTTAATTAACACAATTATCACTAAAAATAAAACCACAATTACAATAAAATAAATATTTAAAATAAAAAATCATTGAATTATTAATTTTTGTAAATTAGCTTACTAATTAAAAAATACAATAGGAGATGATTTCAAAAACCTCAAAATTCGTTGCTGAAATGTTCGGCACCATGGTCTTAGTTTTAATGGGTTGCGGAAGCGCTGTAATTGCAGGAGCAGATGGAACCACAGGAGTAGGACTTCTAGGAATTTCTTTCGCATTTGGCCTTAGTGTTGTTGCCATGGCTTATGCAATTGGTCACATTTCGGGATGCCACATTAATCCTGCAATTTCAATTGCGATGGTTGCAGCAGGAAGAATGAAAATGGGCGAAGCAATTAGCTACGTTATTGCTCAGATTATCGGAGCCATCATTGGAGCCGGAATTCTTTACCTGATTTTTACCAACCATCCCGGTGCAGAAATGAAACCGTGGGCTTTAGGATCTAATGGTTGGGGAACCGGATATCTTGATCAGTATAATACAATTGCAGCTTTTGTTGCTGAATTCGTTTTCACTTTTATCTTTTTGATGGTGATTTTAGGATCAACTTCTACAAAAAACATCAATGGTGGTTTTGCAGGTTTAGCAATTGGTTTTTCTTTGGTTCTAATTCATATTGTTGGAATTAAAATAACCGGAGTTTCTGTAAACCCGGCAAGAAGTATTGGTCCCGCAATTTTCGCAGGTGGAGAAGCGCTTTCTCAATTATGGTTATTTATTTTAGCTCCCGTTTTAGGTGGGGTTTTCGCAGCATTCACTTACAATTTATTGATTGAAAAGCCTGAAGCGGCAAAATAGTAAAAACACATTTTCATATAAATAAATCCTGTCTTTTCAGACAGGATTTTCTATTTTATTTTCTTAATTTCAAAAGGATTTTTAAAGATGAGTTCTTCATGCTTTCCTTTCACCTCCATTTTTTTTGATAATAAATTGAGCGCCATTTTTCTTATAAAAAGATCTTTATCAGTAAGATTCCAATAAGAATCTTCGTGGACTCTTGCAGGTTTTCTAATCAAATAAAATTCAGTTTCCCAAGAATCTACATTATGATAAAACTCAATAATTCCGCAATGTTCAGGAATAACAGAATGCTCAATCATTCCCATTGGCAAAAGAAAACTAAAAGAATTGCAGATGTAATCTCCACAGCAAATCTTATCGTGTTTTAAGAATTTCTCACCTGTTGCAGTATTGACGTAAGATTTTTTAAAGTCATTTTTAAAATCGCTTTTAGACAATTTAATTTCAATTTCATGGCTAAAACCTTCTGCATTTATAATTAAAATATCAGCTTCCCAATCTGCCTGAAAATGGTTGGTCAACACAATTTCTTTCTCAAAATCACATTGAGAATGAATGTATGCATGAACAAGCTCTTCTATTTTTAACATTAATTACTTTTAAGAAACAATTATTAAACACTAAAATTCTCACATTCTAAAACTCTCCAATCCAATTAGCTTACCAGCAAGCTGCAACCACGAATATCAGAATGGTCAATTCTTCCCAAAACCTGAAATTTATCGCCAACAATTTTTCCTAAATCCTGAGTAGCAATAAATGAGCAAGAATGAATATTAGCTAAATCAATAATATTAATGGCACCGGTTTTTCCTTCCTTTTCATAACTGAATGGGTCTTCTACATTTCTCATTAAAACACGCATCCAATTCGGACACTGATATTCATTTTGACCCAAAGAATATGCTTGCGAAAGAAGCTCGGTCATAGAATATTCCGAATAAATTTTGTCAGTTTTAAAACCGTCCTGTAAAATCTTCAGCAATTCATCTTTGGTCATTTCCTCTTTCCTACCTTTCATTCCTCCCGTTTCAATTACAGTCAGGGTGTTGGAAAATTGGAAAATTTGAGAGTTTGAATTACAGAAATCAAGGAAATCTAAAAGCGCAAATGAGACTCCGAAGAGAATGACTTTTTTATCTTTTAAGTCATTTAAAAGTTTAAATAAATCTTCATGATTGTAAAGAAAATATCCGTTTTCAGGTTTATCGGATTTTTTCATTAAATAATCAACCATATAGATTAAAGAAGAATTTTGTTTTTCAAGATAACTTGGCAACAATCCAAGAAAAATAAAATCTTCCGGTTTTCCGATAAACTGTTCAAAACTTTTGTAAATACTTTCCTGATAAATATTTTCATCGGCAATGAAATGCTTAGACAAATTCGTCTGAGTTGTTCCCGAACTCTGAAAATATAATTCTGTAGATACATTTTTGTCTAAAATCTGATGATTTTTAAACATCTCAATCGGCAAAAACGGAATTTCATCTAAACTTTTAACTTCTTCCGGATTGATTTTCAAATAGTCAACAAACTTTCTATACACTTCTATATTGTCATATTGATAACAAAATGTCTTGAGTGACGCAGCCAAAAAGTCATCTTCTGTCTTTATATTAAATATATTTTCCAATGATATAAATATTTTTAAACCTGTTATTAGCTCAAAATGAAGCATTTGTTATACCAAGCATAACTTTTAATTATTTTTTAATGTTAAAAATTAAAAAATTGGTCGGGTTTTTGTAACTTCATCCTCGGAATATGGATTAGTAATAAAGATTTTAAAATCTTTATTCAGGATTACCTCATTTATGGGGTAATTTTTTTTATTCCTGTTTTTCAAAAGTTTTCAGTTGAAAATCGTGCTCGAAAACTCCATAGGTGAAATAGGAAATCCAGTCTCCCAGATTGATGTATTTTGAATTTTTCCCTAAATCTAAAACCATCGGCAAATGTCGGTGACCATAAATAAAGTAATCAATATTCTCTGTTTCAAGCTTCTTTTTAGAATAGATAATCAAAAACTCTTTATCTTCTCCTAAAAAGGCCTTGTCTTCATCTCCAGAAATCATTTTATTTTTCTGCGACATATACAAAGCAATCTTCATCGCAATGTCGGGATGCAACCATTTGAAAAACCATTGTGCAATAGGATTTGTAAAGACTTTTTTCATTCTTTTATACCCTTTGTCTCCCGGTCCTAATCCGTCCCCATGAGCTAAAAGAAACTGTTTTCCTGCAATTTCAAAATATTGTTTTTCATAAAAAACAGTACAGCCAATCTCTTCTTCAAGATAATCTTTCATCCACAAATCGTGGTTTCCTACAAAAAAATAAACCTGAACACCGTGATCTTTTAATTCTGCAATTTTTCCTAGAACACGTACATAACCTTTTGGAATTACATGATTCCATTCGTGCCAAAAATCAAATAAGTCACCCATCAAAAATAAAACCTGGGCATCTTCTTTGATCTCATTCATCCATCGGATAAATTTTTCTTCACGCACTTTACTCTCCTTAGGATTAGGAGCTCCAAAATGCTGATCCGAAGCAAAATATACTTTTTTTCCCGGCTCTAAACTGATGGTTGTTTTAATCACCTTTTATATTTTAAATTCAGTAAAAAAATATTAATTATCTTCTGCAAACCATTCTCCGTAAGAGTTTTCGGTTTCATGAAGTTTAAGATAAGCTAAAGAAATTCCTTCCGGAAGTTTTGATTTTACTTTTGCAGCAATGGCGTACAACATATTTTCGCAAGTCGGCTGAAAAGTACAGTAGATCACTTTATGACCCTGACTTTCTAAACCTTCGCCCAATTCTCTGTGCGGAGACACTCCGTTAATCAAAACAGCATGATCCCAAACATCAACAATTTCAGATTTTACAATATTTTTAATATCGCCAAAATCTACCACCATTCCGTTTTTAGGATTTTCAAGATCATTTATCGGTTTTCCTTTTACTGTAACGAAAAGTTTATAGGAATGTCCGTGCATATTTTTACATTTCCCGTCATAATTGTACAAAACATGAGCAGTTTCGAATGTAAAAATTTTTGTAATACGTATCATAGTGCAAAGATAAGGAAATTCAATTCTTCAGATTCTAAATATATCTTATTTATATATTCCTCTTTTCTGTATTTAAGCTAGAGTTCGAATTTATTGCTATAAAATGGTAAATAATTAAAAAAATTACCATAATAACAATTAATATACCTACATTTATAATTAATACGCAATTAATTTAACATAATATTAATAATATCTCAATCATGTTATATTCATCCAATGTAATACCATTCATTCATACAATAAAATCTGAATTTATAGAAGACGAGATGTCTTTTATGACAAAACAGCTGAAAAGAGTTAAAGAATCGAAACCCTATAAAGGATTTTCTATTCTCCAGAATATTCCTTTCACCAAAGAAACTCTTATAAAAACAGAAATTCTTATTGAGGGAGGCGCTGAAGTCACGATTACATCACCTAGTTTTATGGATCCAGACCCAGTATTGGTTGATAACTTTAAACAATCGGGTGGAATTTTTATTGAACAAAAAAAATTAAAAGACAGCATTTTTGATTTTCATTTAGACTGTGCAGCAGAGTTACTTTCTTTTCAACCTCCACGTATTGGGACAGTTGAAATTACAGGAACGGGAACAAATAAATACCGCGATGCAAATGCAACGTATCCGATTATTTCTATTGATCAGAGTGTTATAAAAAATCTTGAAGGGGTATTGGGAACGGGAGAAGCTTTTTTAAGAGCGTTTAAAGAAATTACCCTTCAGGATGTAAGGAACAAACAATTTATGATTTTCGGATATGGCAAAGTCGGAAAAGGTATGTCGCATTACCTCAAAAATGAAGGAGCAAACGTTACAATAGTCGATTTAGAAGACTCTGTACTGGACCAAGCAGCGAGTGCCGGTTTTAAAACAATTCACGCAAAGAATAAAACTACCGTGGAAAGTGCCGCAAAAGAGATGTTTTGCATTGCCACCGCAACTGGTAGGGAAAATATTATTTCAGATAACTACAGCACTATAAATTTTAAGAATAAATTTTTGGCAAATATGGGCGGCGATGATGAGTTTGGCTGCAATTTTAAAGATGATGAAGTGCTTTGCAAGAAAAGACCAATCAACTTTTTTATTTCAACACCAACTCTCATGCGCTATCTCGACCCGGTTTTCTATGCACACAATATGGGAATAGACATACTGTTGTATTCTAATCTCAAAGACGGACTCTACCCTTTTCCTTCCCATATAGCTGAAGAAGTCGTATTGGAATGGACGGGAATTTTTAATGAAAAAATATTTACTTAATCATGCAAGAACTTAAAGAATTAATCAAACGTTGTAAACATAAAATTTTAAATGGGGGAAAGTGCCCGATGCTGGTAGAAATCAGAGATAAATACCTAAACCATTACGGGATTTCAAACAGACATATAAAACCTTACAAAGGGTCAATGAATGACAAGGTAGGGATTAAAATAGCCAATGCCTACGAAGAACTGGAACATTCTCCGGACAATTTTTTGGTTAAAATCTGCTATGAACAATTGGCAAGAGAAGTATTAAATCAATTTGATTTTTTAAATGAGAGAGAAAATATTATTTATGAGCCGTTTACTTCTGAGGGAGAGCCTTATGAGAATAGCTATGAAATGCTGAAAGATATTCATCAAAATCATTTATTTTTTTTCAAAACAGAATCAGGATTTGGAGAAAACAATTCTTCGGAAGCCAATAAGATGCTTGAAAAAACAGATTTTAAATATAATGGTTATGAATTTGTAATAAATGATATCTTCAGGATTGTTCATGATATATTTGGTCATGCCATGAATGGCTACAGCTTCGGTCCAAAAGGTGAAGATATGGCTTGGCATACGCATATGCAAATGTTCAGTCCATTAGCAGCAGCTGCGATTACCACTGAAACAAGAGGCCAAAATTGTTGGGTAAATTTCGGCCCTCATATGAGAAATAAAAGGGGTGAAATTTTTAATACATATGAATCAGGCTATATTCCTCCTCAAAAAAGACCTTTTGCACAACAGAAAATGGGTTTATTGCCATCCGATATTTCCGGAATTCAAATCATCGAAAAGAATGGCGTTGCCGTTGCTGAAGTTCTCACGGATTGGAATTTTTTTTAGTTCAAGAAACAGGAATAAGCAAACCTGCAAATTGCATAGAGAAAAAGCAATAATAAAGCCTTGTCGCTTTGAAAAAATATAATCCTAGAGAGCAAGTAAAATAAACATATTTATTAAAAATCAAAGTAAGCTTAGCCAATTCTCATCCAATCTTTTAATTTTCTGAGTTTCTTTATCAATAAAAACCCAAAGTGTAAGAGAATCTACAACCAAAGTATCATTGCAATAGAATTCTACTTTTCTCGGTTGCCGAATTCCTTCCGGAGATTTCGGATAAGTTTTTATAGTAATTACATCTCCTAAATAAACTTGCTTTTTATACTGAATATGATGATCGAGAAGCATCCAGATATCATCTGGAAAACCCAGTTTATTTTTTACAGAATCCCAATGTTCACCTGCAATTTCTTCTACCCATTTTACATATTGCACATTATTGACGTGATTATTTAAATCGATATGTTGCTCCGCAATTTTTATTTGTTTTTCAAAAATCAAACTCATCTTCTTCAAATATTTATTCAAAAATAAGATATCAAACAGAACCTTCCCAAAAATTGAGAAGGTTCTTAACAATTAAATTTAGTTAAAATGAGCTTTTTAATATTTTTTCCTGTTGGAAAACGCAAAGGCGCAAGGAAACTTACAAATTACATGTTTTAAGACGCAAGGATTTTATCTTCGATAAAATTGACAACTTTTAATATTAAAAATCTTTGATTTTCTTGCGCTTAAAAACACTATAAATTTTATTAAGCTTTGCGTCTTTGCATTTTTCCAACAAATTATTTCTAATTAATTCTTTTAATGAAACTGTGCAGTTTCTGTAGAATCTTTCATCGCAACAGTCGCCGAAGAACCTCCGGTAACAATATTCTGAACCTCATCAAAATATCCTGTTCCCACAAAAGTCTGGTGTTTCACTGCTCTGAAACCTTTTTGCTGCAAAGCAAATTCTCTTTCCTGTAGTTCAGAATAACCCGCCATTCCTTTTTCTTTATAAGCTAAAGCCAATTCAAACATCGCCGTATTTAATGCATGGAAACCAGCCAATGTAATAAACTGGAATTTGTAACCCAATTTCGCCAATTCTTCTCTGAAATTCAACATTTCTTCAACACTTAGTCTTGCTGCCCAGTTGAAAGAAGGCGAACAATTATAAGCCAACATTTTTCCCGGATATTTTGCATGAATTCCTTCTGCAAATTGTCTTGCCTGCTCCAGATCAGGATTTGAAGTTTCCATCCATATTAGATCTGCGTAAGGAGCATAAGATAAACCTCTGTCAATTCCCTGTTCTACTCCATTTTTCACCACATAAAAACCTTCGGAGGTTCTTTCACCAGTTACAAATTTTTTATCTCTGTCATCAATATCTGAAGTCAACAAATCTGCTGCATCCGCATCCGTTCTTGCAATAATTAAACTTGGAACGCCCAAAACATCCGCCGCCAAACGAGCTGAAATTAATTTATTAATCGCTTCCTGAGTCGGAACCAATACTTTTCCGCCCAAATGACCACATTTTTTCGCAGAAGACAACTGATCTTCAAAATGTACCGCTGCAGCTCCCGCTTCAATCATCTGCTTCATTAATTCATACGCATTCAAATTTCCACCGAAACCAGCTTCTGCATCAGCAATTATCGGAACTAAATATTCCTTTTCACCATTTCCGTTTACTGATTGTATTTGGTCTGCTCTCAACAAAGCATTATTAATTTTTTTCACAACAGAAGGCACTGAGTTCGCAGGATACAACGATTGATCAGGATACATTTCACCAGATAAATTCGCGTCTGCAGCAACCTGCCATCCTGAAAGGTAAATCGCTTCCAATCCTGCGTCAACTTCCTGTACAGCTTGGTTTCCCGTTAATGCACCTAGTCCTGCAACAAAATCCTGAGAATTCAGTTTATCCCAAAATTTCTTTGACATTTCTGTTGCAATCGTATAATCTAATTTATAAGAACCTCGAAGTTTTAATACCTCTTCTGCTGTATAAGGTCTTTTCACACCATTCCAACGTGGGTTTTCTAACCAGTCTTTTTCTATTTCCTGAATTTGATCTTGTCTTGTTTTCATAATATTTTTTGTTTAGTTAATTGTTGATGTTAGTTGTTAGTTGTTGGTTGTTGGTTTTTAGTTGATAGTTTATAACTCTCAGACACTAAAACCCTCAAACTCTCCCACTCAAATAAATGGATATGCTTTTAAGGTTAAAAATTCTTCGAAGTTTTCGCAGAAAATCAATTCGTTGAAAAGCTCTTTTGCCAGATTGAATTTTCCGTTTTTGAAACGTTCTTCACCTACATATTTTTCGATGCGTTCTAATTCTTCAAATTCCCACTGCAAAATCATTTCTCGCGTCAATTTTCTTTCATCATTCAAAATAGCATCATTTTTCAGCCATTGCCAGATTTGAGTTCTTGAAATTTCCGCTGTAGCTGCATCTTCCATCAGATTGTAAATAGCTGCTGCTCCAACGCCCATTAACCACGATTCTATATAAAGAATTCCGACGTTGATGTTTTTTCTTACGCCTTTTTCAGTGACCTCACCTTTGGGAATTTCCAGTAAATCATTTTCTGTAATTTGATAATCAAACTTTTTGTCAATCTGATTTTGTGAAGGCATAAATTGGTCGAAAATATCTTTCGCCACAGAAACCAAAGCCGGATGCGCCACCCAAGTTCCGTCGTGACCATTTTTAACTTCCCTTTCTTTATCATTTCTCACTTTTCCGAAAGCCTGACTATTTGCTTCATAATCATTTTTAATAGGAATTTGCGCTGCCATTCCGCCGACTGCATGAACATTTCTTTTGTGGCAGATTTCAATTACCCTTTTAGAGTAAGCACTCATGAAAGGTGAAGTCATGGTCACCTGATCACGATCGGGAACGATAAACTCAGGAAGATTTCTGAATTTTTTAATGAATGAAAAAATATAATCCCATCGTCCGCAATTCAAACCAGAGCTGTGTTCTTTTAATTCAAATAAAATTTCGTCGATCTGAAAAGAAGCCGTAATTGTCTCAACTAAAACTGTTGCTTTAATAGAACCTTGCGGAATCCCAATATAATTTTGAGCAAAAACAAAAACATCATTCCACCAACGAGCTTCTTTGTAATGCTCTAATTTTGGAAGATAAAAATAAGCTCCACTTCCGTTTTCCTGCAATCTTGTTATATTTCTGAAAAAGTAAATTCCAAAATCGATTAACGAAGCAGAAGTTTGTTTACCATTAATTTCAATATACTTTTCATTTAAATGCAAACCTCTCGGCCGAACCAACAAAACAGCCGTTTTTTCATTCAACTGATAAGATTTGCCCTGCTCATTCGTAAAATCAATTTGTCTATTGATGGCATCAGAAAGATTGATTTGTCCTTCCATACAGTTTTTCCAGGTTGGCGAATTGCTGTCTTCAAAATCTGCCATAAACGTTGAAGCACCAGAATTGAGAGCATTGATTATCATTTTTCGATCAACCGGTCCGGTAATTTCTACTCTTCTGTCGAGCAGATTTTCAGGAAGCGGAGCGCAAATCCAATTTCCATTTCTGATTTCTTGTGTTTCAGATAAAAATTTCGGAAGAATTCCTTTATCAAATTCCTGCTGAGTTTTTTTTCTTTCTTCTAAAAGCTCTAATCTTTTAGCATTAAAATTTTGATGAAGTTCAACCAAAAAATCGATCAAATCATTGGAGAATACTTCTTCAAACTGCGGTTGAGTATTTATATTTAATTGTGTTTTAGTTTCCATAACGTCTTGATTTTGTGATTTGACATTACAAACCTAAATAAAAATTCTCACATACAGCGAACGTTCGCTAAATTTATTTTAAAAATTATTATGCGAAAAATCGCTTCTAAATATTATATTTGAACTATGAATTCTGACAGTGACTTTATCAAAACGGTTTTCGGACTTAAACTAAAACAGCAGAGACAAAAGAAAAATTGGTCTTTGCAGGATCTTGCCGTAAAGACTGGATTGTCAAAATCTTATCTTAATGAAATTGAAAACGGTAAAAAATACCCGAAACATGATAAAATTATTCAGCTTTCAGAATCTTTAAACTGTACTTTTGATGAATTAGTTTCAACAAAACTTGATAAAAGTTTAGCTCCTTTCAATGAAATTTTACAATCAGATTTTTTCAAAGAAATTCCACTTGATCTTTTCGGAATCAATAAAAATAACCTCATCAGTATTATCAGCGACGCGCCAAAAAAAGTGACCGCTTTTATTAATGCTTTGATAGAAATTTCTCAGAACTACAATTTAGGAAAAGAACGATTTTACTTTGCCGTTTTACGTTCGTTTCAGGAATTAAACGATAATTATTTCCCTGAAATTGAGGATAAAGTTTTGCAGTTTGCACAGGAAAATCAATTGAAAATCAATAAAAATTTACAAACTGATATTTTAGAAAAAATACTGACTGAAATATTCAATTACACGATTCAATCAGAAGATTTTGAACAATATGGAACGTTGGATAATCTTCGGTCGTTATTTATTCCTGAAAAAAAATTATTGCTTTTAAATAAAAAATTAGAGCAAGATCAAAAGACTTTTATTTTTGCGAAAGAAATAGGCTTCAATGTTTTGGAATTAAAGAACCGTCCAAACACTTATTCATGGCTAGATTTCGGAAGTTTTGAAGAAATTCTGAATAACTTTTATGCGTCTTATTTCGCAGGAGCTTTATTGATCTCTAAACAAAAAACGATTGAAGAAACTTCTGAATTTTTCCTGCAAAACGATTGGAAACCTACCAATTTTGAAGATTTAATTAAAAAGTTTACTCATTCACCTGAAACGTTTTATTATCGTTTGACCAATATTCTTTCTTCAGAATTAGGAATCAAGGATCTGTTTTATTTATGTCTGGTTAAAAAGAAAAATTCAGATAAAATTCAGATATTAAAGGAATTACACCTTAATCATCAACAGGCTCCACATGCTAATGCAAAGAATGAACATTACTGCAGAAGATGGATTGCAATTAAAAACCTGCATGAATTAACTGAAAATGAAACATTGACAGATGCTCAGATTTCACATTACAAAGATCAAGGTGTAAGTTATTTGGTGATTTCCACCTCGCAGAAAAATCCATTTTCGGATGGAAGCAACAGAAGTTATTGTTTAGGAATTTTATTGAATTCACAGACCATTAAAAAAATTAATTTTATTAAATCTGAAACTTTAAAAACTATCAATGTTGGTGTGACTTGTGAATCCTGTAGCATTGCAGATTGCGAAGTAAGACAGTCACCACCAATTCGTCTTGAAAAGGAATATTTTAATTCAAGTATGAAGAATGCGATTGAGAAGATTCGGAAGGATTTTTAGGTTTGGAGTTGGAAGTAGGATGATGGAAGTTTAACGCATTGAAAATATTTCTAACTCACAGATTTTAATTTCAAAGCGTTTCAATTAATTAATAGAAAATTAAAACGCAATTTTTAAAACTTCCAGCGTCAAGCATCCATCTTCCAGTCATTTTCACTATCTTAGTTACAATAAACACACAAATGATTTTAGATATTTTCTTTCCGAATCGTTGCATTCACTGCAACCGGGTTATTGACGGCGACTTGCTTGTCTGCAATGTTTGTTTTGAGCAAATTCACTTTACTCATTTCAACTTTTTTGAGGATAATTATATTCTGGAGAAATGTAAACTTCTTTTTCCCATTGAAAATGCTTTTGCATTAATGCAGTTTGAAAAGGAAAATTTAAGCCGAAAAATCATCCACGAATTAAAATATAAAAGCCGTGAAAAAGCAGGAAAGATTTTAGCAGAATGGACGACAGAGCGTTTAGATTTCAAAAATAAAAAACCGGATGTATTAATTTCTGTTCCATTGCATCCAAAGAAATTAAAAGAGAGAGGTTATAATCAACTGCATTTGTTTACAGAAACATTATCGAAGTTTTATGAGATTCCTTTTAGTCATGATTTAATTAAAAGAAATCATTATTCAAAAGCTCAGGCTTTGAAAGACAGACAACATCGTCTTGAAACACAGAATATATTTTCAATCACAGAACACATTTCAGGAAAACATATTTTATTGATAGATGATGTTTTCACCACCGGAAATACAATTGCTTCAATTGCCTGGGAAATTTTGAAAGCAGGAGACAACAAAGTGAGTGTTTTGGTAATGGCAATGGATGAATGATTTTTAAGTCAGTTTAAATAGCTTTAGATTTAACCACAAAAGCAACAAAAGACATTCATAAAGCTATTATTAGATAATCAAAGTTCTCAAAAGAATAAAAATCAAAGATTTTTTAAAGGATTTTTTTCATTAAAAAAGCCCCAATCATTACAATTGAGGCTTTAAAAATTTTTATTAATCTATTTTTTTTCTTCTAAATTCTTCGAAACTATCTTCATATTCTTCAGATCCTCTACTCGACTTCATCATTCCATTATTTTTAGACTTATAATATTTGTTCAGAAAGGCAAGATATGCATTCATTGATTTAAAATTCATCGCCATATTATAATCAAATGAGAACTGACCAGGATCAAAACTTTCTCCTTTCAAATTTCTGTTATAACGTAGAAATTCGGGAGTGTTATAATTAAAGAAAGTGGCACCCTGATTTGAAGACGGCAAGAGAAACGATGAGATTTGCTGTTGCGACGGCGCATGACAACTCATACAAGACGTCATTGGCAATCTGGCAATTGTATCTGTTTTCTTTACGCCTTTGTTGGTAACATCAACCACACCTTGCAGCGCTACAGCTCCGTCATTCGGACCGCTTAATCTTCCTCCCCATCCTAGAGTTTCTCTGCTATAGTAAGGAGCATTATCATTAATCCAGGTTTGCGTTAATTTGGGGTTTTGTACTTCTACAGTTGCAAAATCGGTATCAACTTCCGGATCCATCCCCCACATCGCACCCAACGGAACAAATTTATCTAAGATATTATTGGATTTAATATTTTTATCATACACAAAAGTTGTAAAAACCCAACCTGTTTCCGGAGCAGCTTTAGAATCTTTAATCACAACATCTATCTGAAACAAACTTACCTTTTTATAGTCAAATCTGTTTCTGTAAGGATCTTTAGATTTAGCATCCAATTGGTTATAAATGGTAAAAAGAGGAGCATCTTTCATATCTGACCATTGATCACCATTCAACTCTGAAAAAGCAAACTTCACGATTACCGAACCTTCTTTGAACTGACCTTTATCTTTATTCAGATCAACGCTGATAAAACTATTAATAGGTTTTGAGCTTTTAAAATAAGCCGAATCTATCTCTAAAGGAACATTTCCGTTCTTATCAAAAACTTCACCGATTGTAAATGCCGCCAATGGATCGTACAATACCAATACAAAACCTTCCTGGTTTTTGTTTACGCCTTTAAAAGTTCCTGCAGAATTAGGATTTCCGGGATAGGTTCCCATGATAGGATCTCTTTTACTTCCCATCCAAGGTTCGTGAAACCAGCCGACATCTTTTGCACTGAATTTATCTTTCTCATTAATCATTTTGGTAATTAATGGCGATGCATAATCTTTCAGTCCAGAAACATACTTTTCTGCATTTTGTACAGTAATTTTTTCATTAAAATCATTAATGAGTTTAAATCCTACATCTGGTTGTGTTCGAGGATAATCTGCATTTAATTTAAAAAACTCTGTTCTGTCTTTCGGGATAGAATCGGAATGATTCTTAAATGCTTCTTTTCTCACCAGTTCATCCGGTGGTAAATTTGATTTAGTCTTTTTCTCTTCGCTACAGGAGCATAGCGCAAGCGAGCCTAAAGTAAGGCTTAAAAAAAATGTTTTCATTGAATTAGTTTTTGGTTATTAGTTTTTAATCATCATTAAATTTCCACACTCAATAATGATCAATTAAATATATGAAATTTTTAAATATAATTCAACATAAAACCCAAAACAATATAAAATTAACATTAACTTAAAGAAATATTACAGAAAATTTATTACAAAAAAACCTTAGAAAAATCTAAGGTTTTACATATTTTAATTAAAAACTAATGTCTTTCAAAACTTATCTCTGAAGTTTTTCTCCGTAGCTTAAATCTCCGGCATCACCTAAACCTGGTGTAATATATCCTTTTGAAGTTAAGTTTTCATCAATTGCTCCAACCCAAATTTTCGCATTCGGGTAAGCTTTTTCGATGGTTTCAACACCTTGCTTTGAAGCAATTGCTGCTACAATATGAAGCTGAGTAGGCGTTCCGTTAGTTAGCAAATCTTTGATTGCCTCAATTAAAGAAGCTCCGGTTGCCAACATAGGATCTGCAACAATTAAAGGTCTTCCGTCAATATTCGGACAGGTAAGATAATCTTGTTTGATTGAAAAATAATCGTTGGCATCGTGTTTTCTATACGCAGCTACAAAGCCGCAATCTGCTCTATCCAAATAATTTAAAATCCCTTCAAACAAAGGAACTCCCGCTCTTAAAATTGTGGTAATTACAGGTTGAACAGCAATTTCCTTTACTTTAATCGTATCTAAAGGAGTCTGAATTTCAACTTCTTTCTGTTCTAAACTTTTACTGATTTCAAATGCTGCAATTTCCCCGATTCTTTCCATATTTCTACGGAATCTCATTCGGTCGTGCTGAATTTCTACGTTTCTAAGTTCATTAATCCAAGTATTAACCAAAGAAAACTGTTCTGATAAGACTGTAACCATAATCTTAATTTGAAAATTAGGAAATTTGAAAATTTGAAAATAACTCTAAAAAGCTTAATTAAAAAACAATGATTTTAATTTTCAAATTAGACCATTATCAAATTTTCAAATTGATATTATTTTTGTCTGAAATACACTTCGATAGGAACTCCGGTAAACCCGAATTCTTTTCTCAATTGGTTTTCAGTAAATCTCTTGTATGGTTCTTTTACATATTGTGGTAAATTACAGAAGAATACAAACTGCGGTGACGGCGTTGGAAGCTGTACACAATATTTGATTTTAATGTATTTTCCTTTGTTTGCAGGTGGTGGAGTTGCTTCAAAAATCGGAAGCATTATTTCGTTCAATTTAGACGTCTTAATTTTCTTCTTACGATCTTCGTAAACAGTCATAGCCATTTCTACAGCTTTCAAAATTCTCTGCTTCGTTAAAGCCGAAACAAACAAAATTGGAATATCACTGAACTGACCGATTTTATCTCTGATTGATTTTTCGAAATCTCTGATTGTATTTGTTTGTTTGTCTTCAATTAAATCCCATTTGTTGACAACAATTACAATACCTTTTCTGTTTTTCTGAGCAAGACCAAAGATATTCATATCCTGAGATTCCCATCCTAAAGTAGCATCAACCATGATGATCACCACATCAGAATATTCGATTGAACGAATAGATCTCATTACAGAGTAGAATTCTAAATCTTCATTTACTTTAGATTTACGGCGCATTCCTGCAGTATCTACCAACACAAATTCATGTCCGAATTTATTATATAACGTCTGAATACTATCTCTTGTAGTACCTGCAACGTCCGTTACAATATTTCTTTCAGCATCAAGCAATGCATTCGTCATTGTAGATTTTCCTACGTTTGGACGACCTGCAATGGTAATTTTTGGCAATCCTTCAAAAGGATCTTTATAATCTGTAGTTGGGAAATCTCTTACAATATCATCCAAAATCTCACCTGTTCCAGAACCTGTTGCAGAAGAAATAGTATAATATTTTTCGATTCCTAATTGGTAAAATTCCGTAGCATCAACCTCTTCTTTCGCTGAATCTACTTTATTGATTACGATATAAGTAGGTTTATTTGATCTTCTCAGCATTTCGTGGATCTCGTGATCCGTATCGGTAAGACCTTCTTCTACATTCAACATAAAAATAATTGATGTAGCTTCGTCAATCGCCAACTGTACCTGCTTAGAAATTTCTCCCTGGAAAACATCATCGTTATTAACATCATAACCTCCGGTATCAATTACAGTAAAATCTACACCATTCCAGTCAGATTTTCCGTAATGACGGTCTCTGGTTACACCAGCAGTAGAGTCTACAATAGCCTCTCTTCTTTCTAATAAACGATTAAATAACGTGGATTTTCCTACGTTGGGACGCCCAACAATAGCAACAATATTTGACATAAAAAATGTTTAATAATCCTTCGACAAAGCGATAGGACAAGATTATCAATGAGTTACTCCAACTTTTGGAGCTCAATTTTTTGCAAAGATAAGCTTTTATTATTTAAGCAATAAAAATCTCTCTGATTGTGAATTTGATATTTTTAAATAGTTGATTTTTATCATTCTAATTTTTTAATAAACTTATACTTAATCACCATAATGACTAAACAAAAAAAAGACAGTCAAACGACTGCCTTAAAAAATTAGATGATTATAAAAATTAGATTAAATCAAATCGGTCTAAGTTCATTACTTTCGTCCAAGCTGCTACAAAATCTTTTACAAATTTCTCCTGAGCATCCGAACTTGCATATACTTCAGCTAATGCTCTTAATTCAGAATTTGAACCGAAGACTAAATCTGCACGACTTGCTGTCCATTTGGGTTGTCCGCTTGATCGGTCAGTTCCCATATATAATTCGTTATCTTCTGAAATAGCTTTCCACTGCGTTCTCATATCCAAAAGATTTACAAAGAAATCATTGGTTAGAATTCCGGGACGCTGGGTAAATATTCCGTTTTTAGAACCATCGAAATTGGTATCTAAAGCACGCATTCCACCAATCAAGACCGTTAATTCCGGCGCAATAAGCGTCAACAATTGTGCTTTATCAATTAATAAAGATTCTGTAGAAACAGAGAATTTTTTCTTTAAAAAATTTCTAAAACCATCCGCTGCAGGCTCCAAATATCCCATTGACTCTACATCTGTCTGCTCTTGTGAAGCATCCATACGACCTGGAGCAAAAGGAACAGAAACATTTTGTCCGGCATCTCTTGCTGCTTTTTCAACCGCTGTACTTCCTGCCAAAACAATTAAATCTGCTAATGAGACTCTTTTATTTCCAGATTGAGAACTATTAAAATCATTCTGAATATTTTCCAAAACAGATAAAACTTTCTGCAACTGAACAGGATTGTTCACTGCCCAATCTTTTTGTGGAGCCAAACGAATTCTTGCTCCGTTTGCGCCCCCTCGTTTGTCGCTTCCTCTGAAAGTTGAAGCCGAAGCCCAAGCTGTAGAAACCAATTCTGAAACGCTTAATCCAGAATTTAAAATTTTTGATTTTAAAGAATCAACATCAGAATTATCTACTAATTCATGGTTCATTTCAGGAATCGGATCTTGCCAGATTAATTCTTCACCAGGAACTTCAGAACCCAAATAACGAACTTTTGGTCCCATATCTCTATGTGTCAATTTAAACCAGGCACGAGAAAAGGCATATGCAAAAGCATCAGGATTTTCAAAAAAGTTTCTTGATATTTTTTCATAAATAGGATCAAATCTTAACGAAAGATCCGTTGTAAGCATAGTTGGTCTGTGTTTTTTATTCGAATCAAAGGCATCAGGAATAATGTTGGCTCCGTTTTTCGCCACCCATTGATGAGCTCCAGCCGGACTTTTAGTGAGTTCCCATTCGTTTTCGAATAAATTTTTAAAGAAAAGATTACTCCATTCTGTTGGTTTTTCAGTCCAAGTTACTTCTAATCCGCTTGAAATTGCATCAGGACCTTTTCCAGATTTATAAGAACTGTTCCATCCAAATCCTTGTGCTTCAATTCCAGCTGCTTCCGGCTCTTTGCCTACATGATCTGCAGGACCTGCACCGTGAGTTTTACCAAATGTATGTCCACCTGCGATTAACGCAACTGTTTCTTCATCATTCATTGCCATTCTTCCGAAAGTATCACGAATATCTTTTGCTGCTAAAATCGGGTCAGGATTTCCGTCCGGTCCTTCAGGATTTACATAGATAAGTCCCATTTGTACCGCAGCCAAAGGTTTTTCAAGATTTCTGGAATGATTAACTTCAGAATCATCTTCTGCGGGAAGAACACCATGACCTTCAACACCCGGAGAACCGTGCGCATAACGAAGATCTCCTCCTAACCAAGTTTTTTCTGTTCCCCAATATACATCCTGATCCGGTTCCCAAACATCTTCACGACCTCCTGCAAACCCAAAAGTTTTGAAACCCATTGATTCAAGAGCAACATTTCCCGTAAGAATTAGAAGATCTGCCCATGATATTTTTTTGCCATATTTTTGTTTGATTGGCCAAAGTAATCTTCTTGCTTTATCTAAACTTACATTATCCGGCCAGCTGTTTAGCGGCGCAAAACGCTGTTGTCCCGCTCCTGCTCCACCTCTTCCGTCACCTACACGATACGTTCCTGCGCTGTGCCAAGCCATACGAATGAACAAAGGTCCGTAATGTCCAAAATCTGCAGGCCACCAATCTTGCGAATCGGTCATTAATGCATGAAGATCTTTTTTTACACTTTCTAGATCGAGACTTTGAAAAGCTTCAGCATAATCAAAATCTTTTTCCATAGGATTTGATAAAGACGAATGCTGTCTTAGAATATCAACCCTTAACTGATCCGGCCACCAATCTTTATTGTTGGTTCCGCCTCCTGCAACGTTTTCTTTTTTCATCGTTCCGTTATGAAACGGGCATTTACTAATGTCGTTTAAATCATTTTCCATTTTAGTTTAATTTTTTATGTTGGTTTAACGCTTTAATAATTTTATCTGCTTTACAACTATGCAAACTTACAATGCTTGATCAATAAACACAATCTATCAATAAAATTTTTACAATAGTCAAAAACTATAACAATGACTTGACTATCGATTCCAATTTGCAAAATCTAGAAAATACATAACAATGCAATTAAGTTAATAAAATTTGGCATTACTTTAGATAAAAACCAAGAATAAGTACCCGTATTTAGAATTATTCAATTTAAAACCTCTGTTTCAAAATTGATCATATTAATACATTGATAAAAATTTAATATCTTTATTAGTTTAGAAACTCAAATCTCAGCGTATGAAAAAAGTAATGATCGTTCTTCTTGTCGCTTTTATAATCATCCAGTTTTTTCCAATTGATAAAACCAACAAGCCGTTGAATCCGGGAATGGATTTTTTAAAAATCAAAACCCATACTTCTCCGGAAATAGCAAAACTGATTACCAACTCATGTTACGACTGTCATTCTGACGAAACTAAATATCCATGGTACACCAATCTTGCTCCGGCTTCCTGGTGGATAAAAAATCACATCGATGAAGGAAGAAAGCATCTTAATTTTTCTACATTTGCTACTTACGAACCGAAAAGACAGATCCATAAAATGGAGGAATGTGTAGAAATGCTCGAAAAACATGAAATGCCTTTGGAATCTTATTATTTGGGACATCAAGACGCGAAACTAACCGAAGCTCAAAGAAAAGAGCTAATCACTTATTTTAAAAGAGAGATTCGGGAAACAAAATTTAAAACAGAATAATAGAAATCATGCCGGAAATTTGGGAACAAAAACACATTGTATTTTTTGACGGCGAATGCGGTGTATGCAATTTTTGGGTGCAATGGATTCTTGAAAGAGATCAAAAAGATCAGTTTATGTTTGCTTCCCTGCAATCAGATTTCGGACAGAAATTTTTATCGGAAAGAGGTCTGGAAACAAAACAGTTCAACACACTCTATCTTTGGAAACCTCATCAATATTATCTCATTAAATCTAAAGCTGTTTTAAAAATCGCCAATCTTTTAGGCGGAATCTATAATTTATCAGTGATCGGAAAATTGATTCCCACATTTATAAGTGATAAAATTTACAACAAAATTTCCGAAAACAGAATGAAGCTTTCGGCTCAAAAGTGCTTCCTACCCGATCAACATCAGAAAAAGAAATTTATTGAAGTCTGATTTGGTTCAGAATTTGGTATCAGATTACTATAAGAAAATCTTAAATATTTTTATTAAATTTTTATAAACATTTAAGTTTTTCGAAGCATTATTTTTATTAATCCATATATTTGCAGACTATGGAATACAATACCCAAAAAACTCATCTCAATATGCCAGAATATGGCAGAATTATACAACAGTTGGTTGAGCGTTGCAAAGAAGTTTCAGACAAAGACGAAAGAAACGAAATGGCAATGGCAATCATTGATTTTATGGGTCAGAGAAACCCACAGCTCCGCGACGAAGAAAATTACAAACATAAACTTTGGGATCACCTCTATATTCTTGCCAATCATGATTTAGATGTAGATTCCCCATATCCTTTCCCTACAAAAGAAGAACTTGCAGAAAAGCCAAAAAGAATGGAATACCCTAAACTTCAGGGAGATTTCAAATTTTATGGAAAAAGTATTCTTCAGTTGATTGAAAAAGCAATCGAGCTTGAAGCAGGCGACGAAAAAGAAGCCTTAATCGAAGTGATTGCCAACAATATGAAAAAGTCTTACAATGTTTATAATAAAGAGCACGTAACAGATGATGTGATTTTCCGTCATTTGAAAGAACTTTCACAAAACAGATTAGACCTTACCGGTATTGAAAGCTTAGAGAAAAGCAAAATCTACTACGCTACCAATAACAACAGGAATAACAACAATAAAAACACAAACAACAAAAACCAACCCGCAAAAAGAAGATTTAACAATAACAACAATAATCATAAGAACAGAAGGTAATGAGTGGAACATTTCAAATAAGAGGAGGAAAAAGACTGCAAGGTGAAATCACTCCACAGGGAGCGAAAAATGAAGCTCTTCAAATTTTGTGTGCAGTTTTGCTAACTGATGAAGAGGTAAGAATTAAAAATATTCCAGACATCCACGATGTCAACAGACTCATTGAGATTTTAGGGGACTTTGGTGTAAAAGTAACCAAAAATGCTCATGGTGATTATACTTTCAAGGCAGATAATGTCAATTTTGATTATATAAAGTCTAACGAATTTAAAAAAGACGGTGCTAAACTGAGAGGCTCAATTATGTTGATGGGCCCCATGTTGGCTCGTTATGGTGAAGCTTATATGCCGACTCCGGGAGGCGACAAGATAGGTAGAAGAAGATTAGATACTCACTTTCAAGGTTTAGTAGAGCTTGGAGCAGAATTTAATTATAATGAGGAAGAATATTTCTATTCATTAAAAGCGAAAGAGCTTAACGGAAAATTTATCCTTCTGGAAGAAGCTTCTGTTACAGGAACTGCAAACATCGTAATGGCTGCAGCTTTAGCGAAAGGAAAAACAAGAATCTACAACGCAGCCTGCGAACCGTATCTACAGCAACTTTGTAAAATGCTGAACAGAATGGGTGCGAATATTTCAGGAATCGGTTCAAATTTATTGACGATTGAAGGAGTAACTCATCTAAACGGAACAGAACACACGATGCTTCCGGATATGGTAGAAATTGGTTCTTGGATTGGTCTTGCAGCGATGACAAAATCTGAAATTACCATTAAAAATGTAAACTGGAACCAGTTAGGAGTTATTCCAAATACATTCAGAAAATTGGGAATTCAGTTGGAACAAAGTGGTGATGATATTTATATTCCTTCTCAGGAACATTATAAAATTCAGAAATTTATCGACGGATCTATTCTTACGGTTTCAGATGCGCCTTGGCCAGGATTTACGCCAGATTTACTTTCTATTATTTTAGTTGTGGCAACTCAGGCAAAAGGAAGTCTTTTGGTACATCAGAAAATGTTTGAATCGAGGTTATTTTTCGTTGATAAATTAATCGATATGGGCGCTCAGATTATTTTGTGTGATCCGCACAGAGCTACCGTGATCGGTTTAAATCAGGAATCTCCGCTTCGTGGAACAACCATGGTTTCTCCGGATATCAGAGCAGGAAATGCACTTTTAATTGCAGCACTTTCAGCAGAAGGAAAATCAATCATTCATAATATTGAACAAATTGACCGTGGATATGAAAATATCGATGGAAGATTGAAGGCTATTGGAGCGGATATTGAGAGAATTTAATCTAGTTATTAGTTATTAGTTATTAGTTATTAGTTATTAGTTATTAGTTATTAGCAAAATTAATTTTTACTATTCAATTTAAAATATAAAAAGCGTTCAGAATTAATTTTCTGAACGCTTCTTTATTAGCAATGTAAATGCTTAATCTTTAAGCCTTGTCAAGGTTTTGAACCTTGACAAGGCTCTTTATTTAATTAAGAAGAAAGAGAACTAATTTATTAAATCAAAATCATTTTTTTCAATGCTTTTAATGAAGATCGGCTACCAACCGCCGCCTCCACCGCCTCCGCCACCTCCGCCGGAAGATCCACCACCAGAAGAACCGCTGGAACTTGATCCACCAGAATAAGATGATGAACTTCCTGAAGAACTCGATGAAGAAGATGAAGAACCGCTACTCACCGGAACTACTGTTGTTTCGTTAAGCGTACTTGTAAAAGCTCCAGCAAAGTTGTATCCGAAATTATATTGAACATTTTCATAAGGTTGAGCAGAATCAATGGTTTCCTGCAGTTTATCTCTAAACCTTTTGCCCCAGATTCCTTCAACTCCAAAAACAATAGCATACGGAAGAAATTTCTCATATACATCTGAAGTCATTTCCGGAGGATTATGAAATTGAAGCTGATTTTCTTCAGTAGCACTCAGGTACATTTTGAAGCCATCAATCTCAGATTCCATTTTCACTTTTTCTTCGCTTGGTTTATTTATTAAATAACGAAATATTAAAATCGAAATAATTCCGAATATTAAAAATTTAAAACAGTTCGATTCAAAGGCTGTAATATCATCAGAATCTGCAAAAGCCATGAAAAACATCGGCACTATAAATGTCATAGAAAACATCAGCACAACAAAAAAGATAACCTTATTTCCTTCCTGCCAAGTCAATACCAATACTGCAGCAAAAAGACTTGCAAAAACAGTCATCACAGAACCTATGAGTAATGTTTGAAAACTCCATGTTATTAAAGAACTTATGACTAATGCTAGAAAAAAAGTTATAAGAATAATCTTCAAGGCTTTGTAAACAATCTTTTTGTTGGAAACTTTTTCTACAAAAATTTTATTTTCTTCAGAAATAAATTCTTCAAAATCGTCAACCGCTTTTTTAATTTTAGAATTATAAGTACCGTTTACCGAAACTTCCTTTTCTTTTCCAAATAGCTTTTTTAAAAGCCTCTTTTGATCGCTCTGCAAACTGTTGTTTTCTGATCCCAGCTTTTTTAAAGTGAACATTTTTGAAAGAAAAGTTTTTTTAATGTCTTTTACCTCATCAATATCTACAAAACCTTTTACAGCAAGATCAACAAGATTTGCCGTCACCAAATTGGCATCAAATTCACCTTTATCGATGTATCCTAAAGATGCAGGCGAAAGATTATTTGGTGCATTAAACTGTGGAATCACTACAGGTTTCTCCGGATCTCTCCCGTATTTCTTCCAATTTTTATAGTAGAAAAACAACAGATAAAAACCAACGATAACCAATGAAAGACTTGGCCAATTTCTATTGATCCATTTAGAAAAACCTGAAGGTTCTTTTAAAACACCTGCTTTAAAACCTACAGCTATCGTAAGGTTTTCGTGTTGGTCTAAATTCTTAGCATTAAATTCAATCTGTGTAGATGATATTTTTTTGCTGGTGCAATTCTGGTCTTTACTTCCTTCTACACCTGTATAACAAGAATTCTGAATAATATCGGCATTTTTTGGCAAATGAATTATTGCCTGAATACTTTCAACAGGAAAACTCCAATCGGTTCCGTTTACATTCCAGTAAAACTCATCATATCCTTTGAATTTACCAATCTGATCCTGCGTTTGATAAACAATTTTGTAGGTATAAAAACCTGAGGCAAGTTGCTCATCTTTATTCCCGATATAAATCGTAAAAATACCACCCTCCTTTTTGGCATGGTAAGATTCTTTTACACCATTTCTTTCAATAGCAACGACTTTGTAAAAAACACTTTCTTTTCTGCCGTTAATGTTTCTTACGGTTGGTAAAGCACGAAAAATTCCTCTTTTAATTTCATTTCCATTCGCAAAAACTTTGATGGTTTCCGTTACCGTAACATCAGCGTTTTCGGCAATATGAATATCAGAACGAAAAGAAATAATTCTCTCCCGCTGCATATTATTTTGTTCAAAATCTAAAGAATCTTCCTGAACGACAGCCAATGTAGCGACTTCATTCTGTGCAAAAGCAAAAAGGCAGAAAAATAAAGCAATGATTTGTATACAATTTTTCATATCTAAAATTTTACCAGCCACCGCCACCGCCGCCACCGCCACCGCCACCGGAAAAACCGCCGCCACCAGATCCGGAACCAGAACTGCTTCCTGAACTTGAAGGTTGTGTCGCTGAAGACTGTATAGAATTGGTTAAACTGGAATTGAGCACACTTGCCATTGCAAAATGATTCATCGATGAACCAACGTACCAATTGCTTTGATATTCATAAGACATTTTTTTGAGCAGATCATCGAATTTTTTGCCCCAAATTTCATCAACACACAAAACCATTGCAAAAGGCAATAGTTTTTCGAAAGACTGTGGCGTCATTTCCGGAGGATTATGAAATTTAAGCTGTTGATTTTCGGCAGCTCCCATGTACATTTTGAAACCATCAATCAAAGATTTTTTTCTCAACTTCTCTTCTGAAGGACGTTTAATTAAAAACTGATAAATCACCAAAGACATAAACCCTAAGACAATAAAAATATAACAAATATTAAAATTATTGTCGATCGTAAAATCGCTTCCTTTATAAATAAGCATTCCTAAAAGGACAAAGGCAATGACTGGAAAAACTAAGAAAATCTTAAATAAACCAGGAAAAAATTTGAACAAAATAATTGCAACCACAAAAGCCACCGTTAAAACAGCAAGAAGGAAAATTCCTAAAAACACTTTTTCAAATTCCGGGAAAATGGTGAAGCTTATGAAAAGCCCGAGAAAATAAACTCCTAAGATCACTAAGATCGGTAAAATGAGCTTTTTAGAATTATTCCCTTCGTTCAACATTTTATCATGCTGAAATTTAAGCGTTGATTGAAAACTTCGAACAGCCTGTTCTATTTTAGAATCATATTTTCCGTCAAATTTCATACTGTCTGAAATATTAGAAAATAGATTGTTCATCAAATTAATTTCCTCTTTTGGTAGATTCTGATCTGGGTTCTTCAGTTTTTTTACCGTAAACTTTTTCGTTTTAAACAAACCAAAAATTCCGGGATCTTCATCTTCAACAATCTGAACATAACCTTTTATGGCCAAATTGACCAAAGCGGCGGTGAGGTATTTATTTTTAAAACTTTCATTATGAATATAGCCTAAAGAAGCCGGTGACAAATCATCCGGTGAATTGAATTGTGGATAAATAGTAGGCTTTTCAGGATCGACTCCATATTTTTTCCAGGTTGAATAATAATACAACAGCAATCCTAAAAAAATGATAATTCCGGCAATCAGAATTCCAAATTTTTCAAGAAAAGTTGGCGGCGGTGGCGGAACCATAATTCCTTTTTTGAAACCAACCGCAATTGTGAGACCTTCACCAGATCCCAAATCTTTTGCACTCCATTCAATTGAATGCTCAGAAAGAACTTTAGCCATACAATCCTGAGAAGTGCTTCCGTAACCACCTTTATAACAAGAATTCTGAATAATTCCGGCTCCTTGCGGAAGATTTACCGTTGCTGAAATACTGTCAACAGGAAAATTCCATTCGTTGCCATTTACATTCCAATATAATTCATCATATTTTTCAAAAAAACCAATTTGCTTTTCGGTGGTATATTTTATTTCGTAATTGTAATCTCCCGGAGACAAAATGACATCCTTATTTCCCACATACACTTTAAGATAACCATCCTCAATTTCTTCGTGAAAATCTTCATCAACACCATCTTTCTTTACCGAAACGATGTTGTATTTTACTTTTTGAGTTCTGTCATTCAGATTTCTTACCAAAGGTAATGAGCGGAAAATTCCTCTTTTAATATTTTCTCCAAGACTGTGAACTTTTATTTTTTCGGTAATGCTCAGTCCAGAATTTTTATCGACATCAATGTCTACATGAAAAGACAGAATCTTTTCAGGACCACTTACAAAACCGGTCTGCTCTTCACCAACAGCTATAGCTCCTTCAGCATCCTGCGCAAAACCCAGAGAAAAGAAAATAAGAAAAAGAAATGCTATAAGCTTTTTCATTCCTTAAAATTTTACATTAGGAACTTCTCTTTCCGCAATATTTTCAAGCTCGAAGAATTTAGACTTTTCAAATTTGTACATATTGGCAACAATATTGCTCGGGAAAGATTCTACCAAAGTATTGTTTTCTCTTACTGTTCCGTTGTAATATCTTCTGGATTTTTCTATATCGTTTTCAATTGAACTTAGCTCAGCCTGCAGTTGCTGGAAGTTTGCATTAGCTTTCAGATCGGGATATTGCTCTGCAACTGCAAATAAATTTACCATTGCCTGGTTCAGGTTTTTTTCTGCCGCTTCTTTAGCTTCCACAGAATCTGCTCCCACTGCCAAATTTCTTGCTTTGGTAACATTTTCAAGAGTTTCGCGTTCGTGAGTAGCGTAACCTTTTACCGTTTCAACCAAATTTGGGATCAAGTCGTGACGTTTTTTAAGCATTACATCAATACTACTCCAAGCTTCCTGAACGAGATTTCTCAATTTTACGAGGCGATTGTAGATAGATACTCCGTACAATAAGGCAATAACCAAAACACCACCAATAATAAGTGTAATCATAATTTTGTAATTTAATTTAGATTAAAAATAATCTTTTTCTCGGAGAATTGAATAAAAAAATCACACTCTACATTTGCAATGAAACAAAAGGTAGCAAAAATTCAAGACGAAAATATTTCGCTAAAAACATCATTTAGTCTACTGTTCATTTTATTGACATCATCTTAATTTACAATTAAAACAATTGTATTTCTTTGCTAAATGAAATGCCATTGTTTATCTAAAAAAAATATTTATTGTAAAAAACTTTGTCTTTCATTGCGATAAAAAAACGCAAGGCTATACAAGGAATTATAAAAAAGTGTTGAAATAAAGATAAACAAAGCCGTTTCACTTATTTTAGAAAAACAAAGATTCAAAATGCGCAAGGGATTAAACTAGAATTTTCATCATCAAATTTTTGAAATTTCTTTACTTCACAACTTCCTAAATCAATAAAATCACATGTTTCAACATAAAATCCAATAAAAAAGCGCTCAATAAATTGAACGCTCCTCAAACTATATGGACGTACAGCTTTATGAATACTTTCTGCAGGTATATTCGACAGTGGTATTCAAGAGTTTATTATGATTAAGGAAAAATTCTAATTCCTGAGATTCTTCATCTGTTGCATTGATGTATAGCTGAAATGAGCCAAAATTGTTTCCGTTCATATACTCCACATTTGCGCTTAATACTTTGTAACAAATTCCCATCTGCTGATAAATAGCATTTAAAAGATGATCGAATTTCATTTTCCCGTTCAGTTCTACTTCAAGGATCAGTTCTTTTCTGATAAGGTTTACATTTTTCGGCAAAGCCTGCACATTGGTTGTAATCATAACTAAAACATTTTTGATTAAATAATACTTTCTGAATTACATATTTTTAAATATTTTCTCATTAATTCTTTCACAAAAGTATAAAAAAATATTAGTCCACCAAATTAGTAGACTAATATTTTTTAATTTTAACATAAAAAAAGAGAAGCCTTTCAGTTTATACAGTTTTTATAAGACTCTAATAAATATAAAAAAGCCACGAATGCACGAATATCATTCATTCTAGTTGAAATTAAATTCGTGTATTCGTGGCAAAAAAGATCATTATAATTCTTTTATTCTTTCAATTTTATCTGAAGCCGCTAAACCATTTGGGTTACAACCCAGCTCTCCTTCCGGTACTTTTAGATTTTTTTTAGCATAAAATTCTTCCCAAAACACATTTATTTTTCCTGTTTTAGGATCAATGAAAGTCATTGGTTCTAATGTGAAGATTTTATCTTTTCTAAATGCTCTTTCGATATAATCTGAACAGTAATAGGAATTTTCATCTAAAATATAGTTGAAATTATAAGGCTTTCCCAACATAGAATTTGCCTTTTCGATTGCGTCAGGAATATTTTTCTGATACTGAGGTTTTAATCTGTAGGCAACAACTTTTTGTCCGTCATTCGCCTGATCTTTTAGAAATTCATTTAAATTCTGTTTTTGAGAACCTCCTTTTGGTGCTGCGTGAAGAACAAAAACACCCGTTTTGTCTTTCTGTAAGATTCCGATATGATCAAACGAAGCATTTTTCTGTTTTTGGGTCACATTATTGATCGCTCCCGACAAACCGCTTTCTTTTGCCGTAACAAACAACAGGTCTCCATTTTTCAAACCTAAAGTCTGAGAATTTTTACAGCTTACAACAAAAAGTAAAATTGAAATTAAGAGAACTAAGTTTAATAAAAATCTATTTTTTAAGATTGCTTTCATAAATATTGATCCATTCATCTACAGTCATTTTTTTACTCAGTTCAGCAATTAATTCAAAAGGAATTTCATCCATTTTTTTGAAACGGATACAAGATTTTCCCATATCCAGTTTTCTTTTTGAATGTTTAGGAAACTCTGCCACAAACCAGTCTAAAAGTTCAGGTTTTGCATACATTCCCATATGATACAATGCGATGAAATTTTTCTGCGAAGCCATTCCCATAAAAGGAAGCGCCGAACCGGGTGTGCAATGATAACCTGCAGGAAAAGTCTCTAAAGGAACATTCCAACCGACCATTCCATAACTGACACCTTTCTCAAAACCCTGAGGTAGATTATCATTAACTGTATCAAACATTTTTTTGAAAACCGCCTGTCTTTCTTCAGGAATTTTTGAGATATAATCTTCTACTGATGTTGATGGAATTTGCATTGTTTCAATTTTTAACAAATTTAAAATAAAGGTTTTAATTAAATCGAAATCTTTAGAAAAATAAAAACAGCCTTACATAAATGCAAGGCTGCTAAAAAAAATAATTCAAAAATAATTTACTTTTTAATGGCTTTCACAGTAGCCTGAGAACCATCTTTAAAATATGTTGTAATCAAATACAGCCCTGATTTTAATGAGCCTAAACTGATTTCTTTTGAAGGATTTTCAATAGTTTTCACTACTCTTCCCGCTAAGTCGAATACTTTTACTGTTTTCAAATCTTTAGTTTCAGAAAGATATACTACATCGTTGAATGGGTTTGGATAAACAGAAATTTCTTTATTCTTTGTTGCAAGATCTGAAGTTCCTAATACATCTACTACCTGAAGTTTAAAATCAAGATACTCTCCTCTAGTAGTTGGCCCACAAGCATTAGAAGGCGCCGTTGCATTGTAATCACACATTACTCTCATTCTGTAATTTCCTAGAGCCGTTCCTGCCGGAATAGTAATTGACGCGGTAGAAGGTGTAGTTGTTTCATATGTACTTGTAACATACATTCTTTCAGTAGAACTGAATACTAGATCATTATTCCAGTCAACCCAAACTGCCATTCCACAAGTTGGTCCGCCCGCTGTCATAGAAATTGAAGTTGTACTTCCTGCAATATTTGCAATTGTATTGGTAGTTGCAGATAAATTTCTATACCCATTCGTTCCGGTAGCAGCAGTAGCAGAAGAATATGCCATATTTGTAATTGCTCCTGTCGAAGTAAATGCAGATATCCAAGAATTTTGGTTAGAAGAAGATGGTAAACAATATCCAGTAAAAGCATTAACCGACCCCACCCAAACACTTTGATCTGTAGCCGAACAATGAGATCTTACCCAGAAATAATAAATTGTTTCAGAAGCCAATCCCGGAACCGTAACTGTGGTTGTAGAAGAAGTTACAGAGTTGGTAGCATTCAAAACAGTACTTGTAGTAGGAGCTACATTGGTTGTGCTATAATAAATATCGTAATTATTTACAGGAACGGTTGCTGTATCAGTCCAAGATAAGCTTACCGAAGTCATATTTTGTCCTGTAACCGCAAATGAAACTGGCTCTACACAAGAAGGAATAGCCTCCACCGTAATGTCATCAAGATAAATTGTTCTGTAAGTTCCTCCCAAATTATGTCTGAAAGCTAAATAAGAACCTCCTCCCGATGGAATATTAACAGTATACTGAGCATGATTTGCCGTAATAGTTGTTGTATTAAATGAAACGAAGGTTGACGGATCTGAAGGATTAGTCAAAGTTCCTACTTGTAAAGTATAGTTTGCGCTACCTTTTGCATAAAATTTCACTCTCTTAGTTCCATCAGACAAAGCAACTGTTTGAGGCGAAACTAACATTTGATTACCTGTACTTGCCGAAGTATTAGATAAATAATAACTATTTGTTGGTGAGTTTGAGTTGCTATTGGTAACATATCCATATCCTGCAAATCCACTTGTTTCTAAATATGACCAGCACATTGGCGCATTGGTATTCGAAGTAGATCCAATTGATGTGGTATCAAAATTTTCAGAATAAGGTACTGTAAAAGTTGAACAAGGTGTTGTAAAAGTTGTTCCATAAGCCCATTCTCCCACAGATCCACCACAGTTTGATCTTATCCAGACATGATACTTGGTCATAGGCGCAATTCCGCTAGTGATATTTGTAGTAAGTCCGGTAACACCAGATACTGTAGGTGCTGTACTGCTATTTGGCGCAACTGTAGAAGAAGTATAATAAATATCGTAATTAGTAGGTACTGTAGCAGGAGCAGTCCATGTAAGAGTCGCAGAACTCACCGTAACCGCTGAAGCTGTAACTGCAGTTGGCGCCAGACAAGTTGTAAATCTGTTTGCTGAAACACCAAAGATATTGATAAAACCAGTTCCAGAAGTTTTACTAAAAGTAATATTCTGTACAGTTTTAGATTGATTCGTTGCCGATATTGCTAAAGGAATCTGATAAATTCTAGGATTTGTACCTCCTCCATCTTCTAATGCATTAGTGGTAATTTTGATTCTGCCAATTCCCTGTATTGCAAAATTTGTTTGATCGTACCAATCCCCAACTGATAAACTTGTAAAGGTCTGGTTGGTTCCATCTGTAAAATTAACAACAGCACTTACAACACCTGATCCACTTCCGCCTGTTGCCAGAAAATACAAATTAAATGCTGCGGTTGGTGTATTAAAAGTTAAGGTTCCGGAATCAGAAACAGCGTTTAGCTTTAAAGCATTGCTGCTATTGTAAGATGCTAATTGATACGTCAATCCCGGAGTTGTACCGACAACACTCATAAATTGACCCGAAACAGGAAGTCCGTAAGTAAGCGCAGGACTTGTTGCTGTAGCTTTAAAATCTTTTGAGACATAAGCGTAATCAACTGCGTCTACAGAAGCCGTTGTACTAGAAGAAGCATTTCCTACTCCATTAGCAATTACATCTTGTGTAAATCCGCTTACAGCAACAGGGTGGTAATATTGAGCAAACACCATAGGTGCATAGAAAAGCGCACATAGATTAACCAATCCAAAGAGTCTTTTTCCTTTCATAGAATATTTATTTTATTTAGTTCGGCGTAAAACTATGAATTAAATCTAAAAACACAATATTAATTTTGAATTATTTTTAATACAATTAAAATATTAACACATTATAATCAAAACATAAATGTTTATATAATTTTAAATTGCATTTTTTTTGAATTATTAACACTAATAACATAATTAATATCTACCACATAATATTCCCAATATCAGTTCAGATATATTCTTATGAGCCGAAATATTTTGTTATTTTTGTGCATACAAATTTTAGACAATGCCAAACATTTCAAACAGAGCACAACAGATGCCGCCTTCACCGGTAAGAAAACTGGTTCCTTTTGCCTTACAGGCTAAACAGAGAGGTACAAAAGTATATCACCTTAACATCGGACAACCGGATATCGAAACTCCTGAAACCGCTTTGAATGCTTTAAAAAACATTGATTTAAAAGTTTTGGAATATGCTCTTTCAGAAGGAAATATCGAATACAGAAAAGCGCTTACAGAATATTATCATTCTTTAGATTTTACAGATCTTACTCCAGATAATTTCATAGTAACAAACGGTGGATCTGAAGCTTTAAACTTTGCCATTTCTACTCTTTGTGATGACGGTGATGAAGTAATTATTCCAGAACCATATTATGCAAATTATAACGGATTTACAAGCACATTCAATGTGAATGTAGTTGCAATTCCTTCTTCTATTGACACTGGTTTTGCACTTCCTCCGATTGAAGAATTTGAGAAAAAAATCACTGCAAAAACAAGAGCAATCGTTATTTGTAACCCTGGAAATCCTACAGGATATCTTTACACCCGTGAAGAACTTCAGAAGTTAGCTGAAATTGCTTTAAAATATGACATCGTTGTTATTTCTGACGAGGTTTACAGAGAATATGTTTATGACGGAAAACAACAAGTTTCAATGCTTGCTTTTCCTGAATTAAGCGAAAACTGCATCATTATCGATTCTGAATCTAAGCGTTATTCTATGTGTGGTGTAAGAATCGGATGTTTAATTACCCGTTCAAAAAAGATTCACGATGCTGCAATGCTTTTTGCACAGGCAAGATTAAGCCCAGTACTTTTGGGACAAATTGCTGCAACTGCCGCTCACCAAAATGACGGAGCTTACATCAGAGCCGTAAGAGAAGAATATACTCACAGAAGAAATGTTTTGGTTGATTTGCTAAATGCAATTCCGGGAGTTATTTGCCCTAAACCAAAAGGAGCATTCTATTGTGTTGCCGAACTTCCGGTAGATGATACTGAAAAATTCGCGCAATGGCTTCTTGAAAAATACACACTGAACAATGAAACCATTATGGTTGCTCCTGCAGGAGGATTTTACAGCGATCCTGAATTAGGAAAAAAACAGGTGAGAATTGCTTACGTTTTGAAAGAAGAAGATTTAAGAAAAAGTGCAGAGATCTTAAAACATGCGCTTGAAAAATATAAATTAGAGTTCAATCTTTAATAGTACAAATATGTCAGCAGTAAAAATAAGTGATTTGAAAATTTTCGTTTCAATGTTTTTACTGCTGATTTTTTTTTCATGCAGTGAAAAAGCTGCTGATAAAAAACCAGATTCTAAAACCGAAGAAATCACATTTATTGGTTTATCGGAAATTGGTGGTCAGTTAGGTTTTTACAGAGTGATAAAAGTAACGAAAGACTCCATTCATTTTGAAACCGGGGCAACTTCAACAAAGAAGCACAAAGAATGGCACTCTGCCATCAAACCGGAGAGCTGGAAAAGCATGACTTCTTCTTTTAAAATCAGGAATTTAGATGGCATCGAAAGCTCACCAAGTATTCAACCAATTGATGGTATTGACGAGAGTTTTCAGATTAAAACCAATAAAAAATCTCATGTTTACGTCAACGCACAAAACGATATTCATTACAATCAGTTTGCCCGTTTCAAGCAAGAGCTTTTAAAAATTATTCCTCAGGAATATCAATAAAATTTCATTTTCAAATTAATTCTAAACATTTACTAAATCCAATGCAGGAAAATTTTTCACTAAAACCTTTCAATACTTTTGGAGTAGAAGCAAAAGCAAAATATTTTGTTGAAGTAAATACTGTAGAAGAATTAATTGAAACTCTAAAACACTCTCACACTCAAACTCTCCCACTCCTATTCTTGGGTGGTGGAAGCAATATCTTGTTTACAAAAGATTTTGACGGTTTAGCGATACAATTAAATTTAAAAGGAATTTCTGAAGAATTTTTAAATGAAAATGAAGTTTTAGTAACAGCAAAAGCCGGAGAAAATTGGCATGAATTTGTCATGTATTGTCTGAATAAAAATTATGGCGGACTTGAAAATCTTTCTTTAATTCCTGGAAATGTAGGAACCTCACCCATGCAGAATATCGGAGCTTACGGAACTGAAATAAAAGATCATTTTGTAAGCTGCAAAGTTTTGAATTTACAGACATTAGAAGTTGAAAATTTTGATCTGGAAAAATGCAGATTCGGGTACAGAGATTCTATTTTCAAACAGGAAGGAAAAAATAAATATGTGATTTTGGAAGTGAGTTTTAAATTAACCACTCAAAACCACACCATTAAAACCGAATACGGCGCTATAAAATCTGAACTGGAAAATTTAGGAATAAAAAATCCTACAATTCAGGATGTTTCAAAAGCCGTTATTAATATTAGACAAAGCAAACTTCCCGATCCGAAAAAAATTGGTAACGCTGGAAGCTTTTTTAAAAACCCCACTATTCCTTTAGCACAGTTTGAAGATTTAAAATTAAAATTCGACAACATTCAGGGTTATCCGAACGGAAATTTCGTAAAAGTTCCTGCAGGCTGGCTGATCGAACAATGTGGCTGGAAAGGAAAACAAATCGGAAACGTAGCTTCCCATCAATTACAATCTTTAGTGATTATTAACGCAACGGGAGAAGCTTCCGGAAAAGAAATTTTTGGTTTCTCAACATTAATTATTGACTCCGTTAAAGAAAAATTCGGGATTGAATTGGAAAGAGAGGTTAATATTTTATAGTCTAAAAAGTTCCCTTATATCTTGTCTGACATTTGTCAGTTATTTTAATTTGTTCTAAATAAATTTCATATCCGCAAATTTAATTCCTACTTTTGCGGTCGATTTTGCATTCGACAAACTAAAATAATGATGATCAGGCTTTTAACATTTATAATACTTTTTTTCTTCGGCTCTCAACTTTTATTGGCTCAAAACGAGAAATTACAATTAAGCATTAGTATTTCAGATGAAAATCAGCAAAAACTGAAAGGCGTTACTGTAAAAAGTTCTCAAAACTCAGCAGTTACGGATGAAAATGGAATTGCAACATTAGTTTTAAGTGAAGGCAAACATCATTTAAAAATCATCCACTCCAATTATCAGGAAAAAGAGCTTGATGTAAATCTAAACAGTTCAAAAACATTAAACTTCCAGCTTCAACCCGTAGATAAGCTTGAAGAAATTGTTATTTTCTCGAAAGAAGGTAAAGGTTTAACGACAAAAACCATCATCGACAGAAAAGCAATGGAACATTTGCAACCCTCAAGTTTTACAGATTTGATGGAGCTTTTACCGGGTGGATTGGCAAAAACACCTAATCTAAGCATAAACAACAGACCTATGCTTCGTGAGAACAGAGGTGATCTTTCTTACAGAACCACAGAATACAACACGAGTGCTTTGGGAACTCAATTCATGATTGACGGAAATGTGATTAACTCTAATGCAGATATGCAGGTTTCGCTAGACAACAGACAATTTGGATATTCACCTGAAGCTAGAGAAACTGCCACCACCGGAGTTGATATGAGAACCATCTCAACCAATGATATTGAAAAAGTTGAAATAATCCGTGGAATTCCATCCGCATCTTATGGAGATCTAACATCCGGAGTGATAAAAATAGAAAGAAAAATTGGCGAATCTCCTTTGCAGGCAAGATTTAAAGCAGACGGTTTCAGCAAGCAATATTACGTAGGAAAAGGTTTTAAAATTAATGAAAACTGGCAAATCAGTGCCGGTGCAGATTTTTTAGATTCTAAAGCAGATCCAACGGATAATTTCGAAAACTACCAGAGAATGACCGCTTCTATTCGTTCAAAAAAGAAAGGATTATTATGGTCTAATCCTTTAGAATGGCGTTCAAACATCGATTTTTCATCCAATATTGATTCCAAAAAAAACGATCCGGATAATGGTGTTCCGGATATTGATCGTTATAAACAAAGCAGAACAAGAATTAGTTTTACCAATAACTTTTTATACAGTTTAGATAAAGCTTCTTTTTTTGATAAAATTATTTTAAATACTGCAATCAGACAGGGATTTGAAAAAATAGATCAGACAAAACTGGTACAATTGTCGGGACCGAGATCTTTTTCTTTAGCCACAGAACAGGGAGAAAATGTAGGCGTTTTTCCAGCTCTTCGTTATATAAGCGAATTCAGCACAGAAGGAAAACCACTTGACATTACAGCGCTTCTTCAAACTACAGGAACAAGAAATACTTTTGGAATCAATCATCAGTATGAAGCCGGTTTAGACTGGAGATATTCTAAAAACAACGGACGAGGTTTAATTTACGATATGAACTCACCTTATGCTGCTGAATTAAACAATTCAAGACCGAGACCTTTTAATGACATTCCTGCATCGAATCTGATGGCTGCATTTTTAGGAGATCAGATGAGCTATGCGGTTGATGAGCATAAATTTACCTTATATACAGGATTAAGATTCTCAAAACAAATGGGAATTGACAATTCTTATGCTATCAGCAAAAAAGTTTTTGTGGAACCTAGATTAAATCTTCAGTACAACCTTCCACATGTAATGATTAATAATGCTCCATTAAAAATGGACGTTACACTTGGATACGGACAGTTTTATAAACAACCTACTCTTTTGATGTTGTATCCTAATAGAAAATATTGGGATTACACTCAACTTAATTATTATCACAATGATGCTCAATATCGTTACGTTAATTTTATGACGTATGTGCAAGATCTTGAAAACAAAAATCTTGAAGCAGCGAAAAGCATCAAAAAAGAAATAAGACTTGATCTTTCTTATAAAAACCACAATTTTTTCTTTACCTATTTCAAAGAAGACATGACGAATGGTTTCAGACCAATGAAACATACTGTTCTTCACACCTACAAACAATATGATGCATCGCAAGTAGATCTTTCACAATGGAATAACGGACCAAATTTAGCAATCACTCCTTACATTGACCGAAAAACCAACGCAGAATATGCACTTACTGAAAACGGAAGTGCAACCATCAAAAATGGTATTGAGTTCGGATACACTTCGCCGCGTTTCAAATCGATTAACACAAGATTTACTTTAAGTGGAGCTTATTTTAAAACACAATTAAGAAACTCTGTTCCTGTTGTCGAAAGACCTTCTGCATCAATAGGCTCAGACGGATTCCCATATTATGGAATTTACCAGAATGATGATGGTTATGTAAATTCTAATATGAATTACAATCTTTTCATTGACACTTATCTTCCTAGTTTAGATTTAACAATTTCTGCATCATTCCAAGGAAGTGTGTTTAACCATCAAAGAAAAGATCAAAGAATTGCCGAACCTATTTCTTATTATGGAATCGATGGAATTGTGCATCCTTTCACCGAAGCAGATAAAACTGACACTTATAAACAATGGTTGGTAAGAAACGTTTCAGTAACCGATAATATGCCGACAGACTACACATTTACGATTGCAGGAAACTTAAAAATCACTAAAAGTATTTATAAAAACATAAAAACATCCATGTTTGTGACAAGGATTTTTAATTACAGTGCACCTTACTATTTCAACAATCTCAAAATTGAAAGAAAAGCAGCCAACCGTCCTTATTTTGGGATGGAACTTACTTATAATTTTTAATATAATAATTTAATATAAATTGACATGAAGAAAAGAGTATTAATACTAAGCTTAGCAGCAGCAATGGTAACCGGCTTTACGGTAACATCTTGCTCAAGTGATGATGATTTCGGAAAATCTGTTTCTCAGACAGGAGTTTTAACAATGAATTTCACAGGCGAAGAAATAGCAACTTACAAAACTTTAGATATTTCAATTAAAGAAATCAACACTGGAGCTGTAACAGAATTTACCATTCAAAATACTAATGCGCATTCTCTTGAATTACCTTTCGGATCGTACAATATTACTGTAAACGGAACTGTTATAAAAACAGATTCAGAACAGATTAATGTAGGTGCAACTGCAGTTACAGATATTAAAGTAAATGCTACCAATATTACCATTCCGCTTTTAGCAAAAAGATTTGGTAACGATTTTATAATCGAAGAAGTATTCTTCACAGGAGTAAGAACATCAGATAATAAAAACTACAACTCAAGCAGATATTTTAAAATCACCAATAATACAGATAAGGATTTGGATGCTGCAAACCTGATTATAGGACAATCTAATTTCTTAACAACATCAAACGATAACCCTACTCCATACAATGCAAATGATTATTTCCCGGTAAAAGGAGTGATGATACTTAAAAGTTCAAGCCCGAAAATTATTCATCCGGGAGATTTCATCGTTGTTGCAGATAATGCAGTTGACCATTCACAAAATACTTCAACTGCCTATAATTTACAGAACGCAGATTGGGAATTCCCTTCTACAAACCCAAGCTTAGGACAAGTGGACAACCCAAGTGTACCAAATGTAGATATTATTTTTACAACAATGGGGTTTCCAGATATGTTTTTCCTTCACAACAGAGGTTTTGAAAGCTATGTAATTGCACGTTTTCCTGCAGGAGAAGATAAAAATACATTCCTTCAAAATCAGAAATACAATTATTCTTATGTGAACAGTGCAGGAAATGTAACACCCAGAAGTGCATACAAAATTCCAAATTCATGGATTATCGACGGGGTAAACAACAGTATACCAACCGATTTCGTACAGACACTTACTTCAGCAAGTATTGATGCAGGTTGGACTTCAGTTGGTTCGATGAATAATGATGCAACACGTTATGGAAAATCTGTAAGACGTAAAGTAATTGGGAAAACTTCAGAAAACAAAAACGTATATAAAGACACCAACAACTCATCTTTAGATTTTGTAAAAGACTCTCAACCGAGTTTAAAAAACGGGATTGTACATTAATCTCGGTTTAAAATTTATTTAAAACATATTTATGTTCAATATTAAAACTTCTTTCGCAACACTATTTGTCATTTGTTTTTCTTTGTTGAAAGCTCAGGACAGTATTGATTTTTTTAATAAATATCGCAATCAATACAGTGCGGAAAGAAATTTAAAATCTCAGTTTTACTATAATCCGGCTTCCATGTCGGATTATAGTTCTACTTCTTTCTCAGAATTCGGAATTGGTTATCATTCAGAAAAAAAAGATATTTACAGAGAACAGCTTGGTTCTGGAGATAAAGGTTTGAAAATTTACGTCGATTCTTTTCAAAAGCTTAATGAAAAAAGAGCGGTTTGGGGAAAGGCAAGCTACGAAAGTCAAAAACAATTAAAAATTAAATGGAACGAAAATCTGGATTTTGACCGTGTTGCACCTTATGTTTTGGCAGATTCTGTAGGCGGAGATTTAAAACTTGAAAGATATTCTTTTGCAGGAGGTTATTCTGAGAAATTCAACCGTTTTACTTTAGGACTTGAAGCCAACTATACCGCACAATTGGGCTACCGCTCAAGAGACCCGAGAATTAACAACACAACCTCTGATCTTTATGTAAATCTAGGTTTAAATTACAACGTTTTCAGAGAATATGAAGTCGGCGTTTTTGCAAGATTTAATAAATATACCCAAAACAGCAGCATTTCATTCGTGAGTCTTTTAGGAAATCCTTACCTCTACCAAATGGTAGGATTAGGATATTCTAACAACTTTTTTAACGGAGGAAAAAATGCTATTGCATTTGAAGAATTAGGTTACAAAGTAGGAGCTCAGATTACTAATAAAGAAGGAAAAGATTTTTATATTCAAGCCATTGCTGGAAATTCTAAAAACATCAAAAATATTCAAATAAATAATCAATTTTTTGAAGCATCAGACTTACAGAACGAGCAGTTTATTTTCGAAGGTGCCAAGTTTTTCAATCTAAACGACCATCACAGATTCGGAATTTTTGCCAATTATTCTGCTTCTGTAAAAACAGGGACTGAGTTTGGTTATTCTATCAACACCCAGCGTACAGAACAAATTTTTCAGAGAAAAGCTTATCGCAATGAGACTTATGCTTCTTTATTCAAACTGATGTATCAATTCTCAAAAGATAATTTTACGTTAAATGCAACCCCATTTTTCAGTCATCAGGAAATTAAAGAAAGAAGATTATATCCGGTTTCAGGACAAAAATTTGTTTATAATTATTTTGGAATTAATGCAGATTTTCAGCAAAAATTAAACAAAAACCAAGTGTTGAGTTTTAGTCCTTATTTCACAAAAAGAGTTGTAAATAAATCAATTTCTGCAATTACATCAGTTGGAAACACTGCCATCAATGATTGGATTCTTCAGGATTACCAATTTCAGGCAAGCGACATCAGCACTTTTAGAGCATCTTTAAGATACGACATCAAATTGGAAAAACTTCCGGCATTCTTTGTAAGTGCAGAATATCAATCACAGAAAATTCAGAAAAAAAACAATAATTTTGTCGGCGCAAGTTTAGGAATTACATTTTAGAAATTGAAAGACTAAAGCATTAAAATAGTAAGAGATTAAAGATTTTATGAAGTAGTCCTTAAAGCGAAGCTCAACTTAATTTGTCTCAACTGCTTAATGAACCTTAATGGTTTAAAAATTAAAATAAATTTATAATAGAAAAGTATCAAAAGAATATTTAATTTAAAATGAAAAGAGGAATTTATTGGAGTTTAGGATTGATTTTATTTATTCTTTGGAGCTTCACTTCAAAAGTCGGAAATGAGTTATCAAATATTCAGGAGCCATCTATTGAGGACATCGTAAAAAGCTACAAAAAAGCAATCACAGAATGGCCAAAACCCAATATTGACCACGGTGTAAAATGGCAGGAATTTGCAGCCATCAAAACAGATTCTGCTTATTTCACAGAACAAGATAAACCGAATGTTATTTTAGGAAAAATGCTTTTTTTTGATCCTAAATTATCAAGATCCAACCAAATTTCCTGCAGCACTTGTCACGACCCTGAAATGGGATGGCAAGACAGAAGACGTGTTGCCCTTGGAAACGATCACCTTTTAGGAAACAGAAACACTATTTCTCTTTACAATATCGCCGAAAGAACTTCTTTTTTCTGGGACGGAAGAGCTAAAACTCTTGAAGAGCAGGCTTCAGGACCTCTTGGAGCACATCACGAGATGGCAATGGATGTGAAAACACTTCCCGCAAAAATTCAGAATATAAAAGGATACAATTCGCTTTTCAAAAATGCTTACGGCACCGAAAAAGTAACGTACGATAAAATCGTAAAAGCCATTGCTGATTTCCAGAAAACCATAAAAAGCCAGCCCAGCCGTTTTGATAAATTTCTTGAAGGAAAATACAGCTCGTTAACAGATGAAGAAATCTACGGAATGCATATTTTCCGTACGAAAGCACGTTGTATGAATTGTCACAGCGGAAAATATCTTACAGACGAATCTTTCCACAATATCGGATTAGCTTATTACAAAAGAAAATATGAAGATCTTGGTTTGTACAATATCACCAAGAAAGCAGAAGATGCCGGAAAATTCAAAACTCCACAGTTAAGAGATTTAACGCTTACTCAGCCTTGGATGCACAATGGTCTTTTCGACAGTCTTGAAGGGGTTGTTAATATGTACAACAGCGGAATGCATCAACTCGATCCTAACGCAGAAAAAAAATTGGCAGATCCACTTCACCCTTCAACAGACCCTTTATTGCAAAAACTAAATTTAAATAAAGAAGAAGTAAAGGCGTTGGTTTCTTTTCTTGAATCTCTTTCAGGAACAAAATACAAAATGAGAAGACCGGAGTTTCCTGTGGAATAAATTAATTGCTTTTTAAAACCAATTCTTCGTTCGTTTTAGCAGAATAGCTTATTTTAGTTCAAATATTTCTAAAATAGCTATGGCAGATAAAATGCATTCTGATAAAGAATTAAAGAAAACGATTCAGGATCACCTCAATAAAACCCATTATGTAAAAGTTTTCTTTTCCGAAGAATGCCCGGAAGAGTTTACGTCAGGCTTTATTATGAATGTATCTGAAAAATTTTTAATGGTTCAGGAATCTCATAATTTTACTTTAGATGGGATTAAAATTATCCCTTTCAATAAAATTTCAGGCACCCGTCACAAAAAATTCGAAAAAACTTCTGAGAAAATATTTTCAGAAGAAGGTCTGATCAATTTCAATCAAAAAATCATCAGCAATATTTCGTTAAAGAGTTTTGAATCCTTATTTAAATCTTTAAAAAAGCAAAATTTCCACTGTATTGTCGAAAGTTCCACAAAAAAGAAAAATATATTTTCTATCGGCGAAATTTTAGAAATAAATGAAAAATCTGTAGTGATTAAAAACTATGATGCTACCGGAAAAATTGAAAAAAAATCTGATAAAATTCTATTTAAAAATATCCATTTTATTACTTTTAATGACCGTTATTCTCTAACGTTCAGAAAATATCTAACCGAATAAATAAAAAACACAAATATGAAAATCGCCATCATCGGAGCCGGAAATATGGGTTTATCTTTTTCAAAATCATTTTTGAAATATGAACTCATTAAACCTGAAAACCTTCACCTGATTACAAGAAGCCAGTCTAAAATATCGAAAATAAAAGAAGAGTTTCCCAAATCAGAAATTTCTGTATTTGAAGAAGTGAAAAATTTGGATGCAGATCTTATAATCATTGCCGTAAAACCACAGGATTTTCAAAAAGTAGCGGAAAGTTTTCAGTTTTCATTAAATGAAAATCAGATGATTTTGTCGATTATGGCAGGAATTAAAATTGAAAAAATTCAGAACTCATTAAATCACAAATCTGTCGTAAGAGCAATGCCCAACTCTCCTACTCTTTTGGGAATGGGAATCACAGGTTACACTTCTGCAGAAGGAATTTCCTTTAATCAGCTGATGAATATCGAACGACTTCTGAACAGTACCGGAAGATCTGTTTATTTGGAAAACGAAGATTTATTAGACGGAGTTACTGCCCTTTCAGGAAGCGGACCAGCGTATTTTTATTATATCGTAGACGCGATGATTAAAGCCGGAACAGAAATGGGAATCGATGAAAATTTATCTAAACTTTTCGTAAAGCAAACGATGTTGGGCGCTTATCATTTGATCAATAATTCAGATAAAAATTTGGAAGACCTTATCAAAGATGTTGCTTCAAAAGGCGGTACAACGGAAGCGGCACTGAAAACTTTTGAAGAAAATAATTTTAAAGAAATTCTACAGCAGGGAATTTTAAATGCTGAAAAACGAGCAAAGGAATTGAATGGATAAATTTGAGATAATATCTCTCGCAGATTTTGCTGATTAAGCAAATTTTATTCAATATTTTAAATCTGCGAAATCTGTATAATCTGCGAGAATTTTTAAAATAAACAATTCTAAAAATCTCACTTGGATTCCTGCGGAATGACAAAACTTGACGTTGAATTACTCAACTACAAATTTGCTGAATTTAGTTTCTAATATTTTTTTCATTTGCCAACCCAGAAAAACGCCAAAAGTATTCAGCAAAACATCATCCACATCAAAGACTCCCAATCTTGAAAAATACTGCAGTGCTTCTACAATCACAATGGCAGAAACAAAAGTGATGATGAGGCTTTTTAAATTTTTTAACTGTGGAAAAATCCAGCCTAAAAAACCAAAAGGAATAAACATCACCACATTTCCTAAGACAATTCTAATAATATCAAGCCAGCTTATTGTTTTCTGAATAAACCAAATTGTTGAAACAATAGGTTTAATTCTCACAATATTATCTTCATACTGCAATCTTCCCATCCCGAAAAACATCAGATAGAGCAGAAAAATGGTGTACGGTAAAATGATGAATTTATAAAATTTCTTTAACATCATTTGCAAAGTTATTCATTTCAAAAGCATTAAATTTGGTGTGTTAAACTAATTTAATGAAATACGTCTTACTTACGCTCATTTCAGCGATGTTGCTGTCGGTTTCTTGGCCGACTTACGGAGTTCCGTTTTTTATATTCTTTGCCCTCGTTCCGCTTTTGATGATGGAACATGGCGTTTCTAAATTTTCAAACTACAGCAGAAAAAGTTGGATCGTTTTTGGTCTTTCTTATGTATGTTTTGTGATTTGGAATGTTGTTACCACAGGTTGGCTGTACGGATCAAAAAATCCGGATGGAAGTCATTCGATGATGGCGGTTCTATTTCCGGTTTTGGTCAATTCTTTTTTATATTCACTCGTTTTTCAATGTTATCATTGGTATAAAAATGCACAGGGAACGTATTGGGGAATGGCTTTTTTAGTAGCAATCTGGATGAGTTTTGAGAAATTCCATTTGAATTGGGAATTAACATGGCCTTGGTTGAATCTTGGAAATGCTTTTTCAGATTACCCGAAGCTGATCCAATGGTATGATACTTTGGGATCAACCGGTGGAAGCTTTTGGATCTTATTGGTCAATTTACTCATATTTTACACCATCAGAATTTGGGAAGCCGGAAGAAAAAGAAAAGATTTAATTATTAATGTTTCTGCAACGGTACTTTTAATAGGTCTTCCGATGATTATTTCATTAATAAAATTCAATAGTTTTAATGAAAAACCGATTGGTGAAGTCAGCGTTTTAATGTTGCAGCCGGATCTTGATCCTTATGGTGAAAAATATTCTAAAGACAGCATTACGATTCAGAATGATCTTTTAGCTTTAGCCGAAAACAACACCAAAGGAAAGATTGATTATTACATTGCGCCCGAAACAGCACTTCCCGGAAGAGGTTCCATTTCTGAAACTGCTTTTGAAAAAAGTGAACTTTTAAATAATGTAAAAGGTTTTCTTGCGAAACATCCCGGTTCTGTTTTTACAACGGGAATTTCTTCGCACAAATATTTTTTAGATAAAAATACTGTTCCAACAAATGCTTATCAAATTAATGACCGAGTTTGGGTAGAAAGTTATAATTCTGCAGTACAGATTATTCCGAATCAAAAAGTTGAAGTTTATCATAAAGGAAAGCTTGTTCCGGGTGTTGAAATTTTCCCTTACATGAGTGTTTTAAAACCTCTTTTAGGTAATGCGATGATTAATCTGGGAGGAACGGTTGCTTCATTGGGAACAGATAAAGAGCGTGTTGCATTTTCAAATCCTTATAATAAAGGAAAGATTGCACCGATTATTTGTTATGAAAGTATTTATGGTGAATTTGTAACCGACTATGTAAAAAAAGGAGCCAACTTCCTCGGAATTATGACCAATGATTCTTGGTGGGGCATTACAGAAGGTCACAAACAGCTGCTTTCTTATGCAAGAATGAGAGCTATTGAAACCAGAAGAGAAATTGTACGAGCTGCAAACAGCGGAATTTCTGCACATATTAATGCTAAAGGTGAAATCTTAGAAGACACTTTTTATGGTGATCAGACAACTTTATTCGCTAAAGTTAATCTTTATGAGGGCGAAACATTTTATGTAAGAACCGGAGATTTTCTTTCCCGAGTTTCTATTTTTGCTTTAGGATTTTTGCTGTTTTATTTCCTGATCAAAAGGTTTCAGAATAGAATGAAAAAGGAAAACAAAAAGTAAACTTTTAAATATTGGAAAGTTTACTATAAATAAAAAACCAGCCAATTGGCTGGTTTTCTCTGCTTAATTTAAGTTTAAAAAAATCAAATTCAAACTACTATTTACTTGATCATTAGTTTTTGGATCACCCAGTTGTTGTTAATTTTAATTTTCAGAATATACATTCCTTTTGGAAGATCAGAAACGGTTACCGACTGATCGCTGTTGAGCTGTACATTTAGTTTTTTCCCATCCATTGAATACATTTCTACCGCAGTTGCTTTTTCACCTTTAATGAATACTTTTTCAGAAGCCGGATTTGGATAGATCGACAGCTGTGTTTTCACTGAAAAATCATTGACACCCAATGTATTTTCAACAGACGGATCAGAATAAACTTTTGATGCATCAATTGATCTTATGCTCCAATATACTTGCTGAATAGACGGATCGAGCGTTAAAAACCAAGATGGCGTAGTTACAATATATTTTGCCACATCTTGTGCTCCCGGATTTGTTCCGACTTTAATTTCATATTGTAAAGCATTGACCGGAGTTTTATCATCCGTTGCGCCGCTCCATGTAAAATTGAATGTATTTCCGTTTTTGTTTAAATGTAAACTGGTTGGAGCAGTTGGTTTTAAATTGGTTACCGTAGACGTATTTTTATAAAGTTTGGTGAATGAATTTAAATCTGGATCAGCCCAATCGAAGCCCGTCATTAAAACATCCAAATGATTGTTTCCGTCGTAATCAAAAAGCCTTACATTTCCTGTTCCGCCAAGATTATACAAAGAAGTATTGGTTGCTTTTGTAAAAGATTGGGAAGCCGGATTGTAAAGGAAAACATTCACCGCTCCGTCATTATTTTTATCATCACCAATCACCACAAAATCGTAATATCCATCATTATTAAGATCTCCAACATCAACACTTGAAGCAGAAAGCCCTTCTCCAGAAATTGCATGTGTTGTAAACTGTCCCGTTCCGTCATTCATAAAAACGCCAAGATATTCATCATAATTTTCATCCTGACCAATCGCCACCAAATCTAAAAAACCATCTGCATTGAAGTCTGCATATGCTAATTTCCCGCTCGCTAAAGGCAGTAAAGTTTGAGATTCCTGAAGTGTACCATTCGAATTTAAATATACTTTAAAAACGGGATTTGTATCTTTATCATAACCGAAAATGACTACATCCAGAAGCTGATCATTATTCAGATCTAATACTTTAAAACTTCCATTCTGAGTTCCGGGAAGCCACGATTGAGTTAGTTGAAAACCATTACCTGCGTTTTTGTAAAAACTTAAATCATACACAAAACCGGTTCCTTGTACATATTGAGGTCCGTTGATTGCATAATCTTGTTTTCCATCATGATTAAAATCAAAAATTTCAATAGAGCCATACACTTTTCCGGCAGTATCTTCTACTTTTGAAAAACCAGTTCCATTATTCAGAAAACGATAATGTTTGTAATTAACAACATCCTGATAACTCAAACCAGTAGAAACAATATCTAATAATCCGTCATTATTATAATCTATAAATTTAATATCTCCTAAATGCGTAACATCAGTTCCTAAATCTCCATAAGCAGAAAAAACGCCATTATTATTAATATAAGCTTCATTAAAGGTAACATCTGCACCTCCGTCTGCATCTACATCTATAGCGCCATTATATACAACATCCGGTTTTCCGTCATTATTAAAATCACCGATATCACTGGATCCGTAAAAGAAATTTTTTATACTGCTGGAAACTTCAGAAAAAGTTTGAGCCTGAAACATCATAGGAATAAAAAAAGCAAAAACATACAACTTTTTCATTTTATTTTTATTTAGATTAATTAAAAACAAAGATAATATCAAATATTATTTCAGCGTTCAAATTGAGACTGATATTTATCACATGCCCACATCCGAGAGACTTTAAAGAATGCAAATGAATGGGTAAGTCATTAAAAATGATAAATATTTATTATAAAATTTATACAAAGACTTGTCTATCTAAAAAAATCTTCGTTATTTTGCAACCTCAAATATTATACAAATAAGAACATCGAGATATGTCAAGAATTTGCCAGATAACAGGAAAGCGTGCAATGGTTGGTAACAACGTTTCCCACGCTAATAACAAAACGAAGCGTCGTTTTGAAATTAACTTATTGGAAAAGAAATTTTACCTTCCAGAGCAAGACAAGCACGTTACGCTTAAAGTTTCAGCTCATGGATTGAGAATCATTAACAAGATTGGAATCGAAGAGGCTATCGAAAGAGGCATCAGAGAAGGATTGATTAAAAAGAACTAAAATCATGGCAAAAAAAGGAAATAGAGTTCAAGTAATACTTGAATGTACAGAGCACAAAGAAAGCGGTATGCCAGGAATGTCTAGATACATTTCTACAAAAAATAAAAAGAACACTACAGAAAGATTGGAATTGAAAAAATACAATCCTGTTCTTAAGAGATCTACCCTTCACAAAGAAATCAAGTAATTTATAAATATAATTTACCATGGCAAAGAAAGTAGTAGCAACCCTACAAAGCGGACAGTCTAAAAAAATGACTAAAGTCGTGAAAATGGTGAAGTCTTCTAAATCAGGAGCTTACGTTTTCGAAGAAAAAGTAATGAATGCAGACGAAGTTGAAGGTTTTTTGAAAAAATAATCCAGAACTTTATTTACAATACAAAAACTACTCATATTTTGGGTAGTTTTTTTGTTATCTTTGCTTTTAATACGCTGGGTGTAGGATGTCTGAAGCTAGATGTTTATAAAATTATACATTATTTTGTAAACATCCAGCTTCCATCATCCTGCATCTGACAATAACTAAATTCCGAAATTCATACAATGAGTTGGTTTAAAAATATTTTCAAAAAAGAAGAAAAAGAAACTTTAGACAAAGGTTTGGAAAAATCGAATCAGGGTTTCTTTGAAAAAATGACTAAAGCCGTAGTCGGCAAAAGCAAAGTAGATGACGAAGTTCTGGATAATCTGGAAGAAATATTAATTGCTTCAGACGTTGGTGCTTCTACAACCATCAAAATCATTGAGAGAATTGAAGAGCGTGTTGCCAGAGATAAATATGTCGGCGTAAATGAATTAGACCAAATTCTACGCGAAGAAATCTCCGGACTTCTTTTAGAAAATCCACACTCAGGAAGCGGAAATATTGACACAAGTAAAAAACCATACGTTATTATGGTTGTCGGTGTAAACGGTGTTGGAAAAACCACCACTATTGGAAAACTGGCGCATCAGTTTAAATCTGAAGGTAAAAAAGTAGTTTTAGGAGCTGCAGATACGTTTAGAGCTGCTGCAGTTGATCAATTGGTTATCTGGAGTGAAAGAGTTGGCGTTCCTATTGTAAAACAGGAAATGGGTTCTGATCCAGCTTCTGTTGCTTTCGACACTGTACAAAGTGCAGTTGCACAGGATGCCGATGTTGTTATAATTGACACAGCAGGAAGACTTCACAATAAAATTAATTTGATGAATGAACTTTCTAAAATCAAAAGAGTGATGCAAAAGGTTATTCCTGATGCTCCACACGAGATTTTATTGGTTCTTGATGGTTCTACAGGTCAGAATGCTTTTGAACAGGCAAAACAGTTTACAGCAGCTACTGAAGTGAATGCTTTAGCAGTAACAAAATTAGACGGAACTGCAAAAGGTGGTGTTGTAATTGGTATTTCAGATCAATTTCAGATTCCGGTAAAATATATAGGTGTTGGAGAAAAAATGCAAGATCTTCAACTTTTTAATGGTACAGAGTTTGTAGATTCGTTCTTCAAGAAGAGATAAATTCTTTTTGAAAACAAATCAAACAAATTTATTAACATTAAAAAATTAAAATTATGGGATTTATAACATGGATTATCTTTGGTCTATTGGCAGGAGCACTTGCTAAAGTGATTATGCCCGGAAAACAAGGCGGCGGTTGGCTGATTACGATTATCTTAGGTATCGTTGGAGCATTCGTCGGTGGCTTGATTGGAGTATATATTCTTCACTGGGGCGATGTAGATTCTTTCTGGAATTTCAGAAGTTGGTTCCTTGCCATTGGTGGTGCAATCCTTGTACTCTGGCTTTACGGAATGGCAACTAGGAAATAAATAAATTCTTTTAAAAAAACAAAATCCCGATTTGAAAATTTCAAATCGGGATTTTTATGAACAATATAATTTAGTCTATTTTGATTCTGTAAGGCATTTCCATTTTTACCTCAGATTTTAATTTCTCGCTGGTAAGCTGTTCTAAAATTTCATAGTTTGCTTTACCAATTTTATTTTTGATGACTCTTGCAGAGATATCGTCTTCATTCAGATCTTCAAAAATCTGCTCAAATGCAGTCATCTTTTTAGGATAAGAAGCAACATTGTAAGATTTCAGGTTTGCTTTTTGTGCAGCAAATTTCACTGCATCATTTAAAGTTCCCAATTCGTCTACCAAACCGATTTGTTTTGCTCGAACTCCGCTCCAAACTCTTCCGCCTCCGATGTTATCAATCTGCTCAAAAGTCTGTTTTCTGTTTTGAGTCACAAAATGTACAAATCTTTTATAAGTTCCTTCAACACTTCTTGTCATTAAATTCACTCCATAAGGCGTAAGACCGTGCAATGAAGAGTAATAAGCCGAGTTGGCATTGGTAGCAACAATATCAGAACGCACTCCGTTTTTATTGGCAATATCTTTAAAGTAAGGTAATACCCCGAAAACTCCGATAGATCCTGTTAAAGTATTTGGTTCAGAGTAAATTTTATCCGCTCCCATTGCAATATAATATCCACCTGAAGCAGCATAGTCACCGAAAGAAACAACAAGAGGTTTTGTTTTTTTCAACTGCTGAAGTTCAAATAAAATCTCATCAGAAGCATTTGCACTTCCTCCCGGAGAATTAATTCTTAAAACTACCGCTTTTACTTTTTTGTCTTCCTGAAGTTCTTTAATATACTTGATATACTTTTCAGAATAAATTTCATTGTATTCATCACCGCTATTAATAGAACCTGATGCATATAAAACTGCTACTTTTTCTCCTGAGCTATCTTTATCTTTAAAAGAATCGATATATTTTTGTAGCGAAACTTTGTTTAGTTTGTCTTTTTTAGCAATGCTCAGTTTTGTTTTGATTAACTGATCGTACTCAGTTTTCTGAATAAGCTTATCAGCCAGTTTATATTTTACCGTTAAATCTGGAATCATTCCGTATAAGCTGTCTACAACAGTTTTGAACTCTTCAGCTTTCATTTTTCTTGAGGCTGCCATTTTAGATGAAGTATTTCCCCAAATATCATTTAATAAGGTACTCAACTGCTCCTGATTTTCCGGAGAAATATCATTTCTTAAGAAAGGTTCTACAGCAGATTTAAATTTCCCGTGACGGATTACTTCAATCCCGATTCCATATTTTTCAGCAAAATCTTTAAAGAAAGTTACTTCTGTAGCTAAACCTTTAAGCTCAATTCCACCTGATGGATTTAAATAATACTGATCAGCAACAGAACCTAAATAATAGGAAGCCTGTGAAACCGCATTTCCGTAAGCATAAACAAATTTTCCGCTTTTCTTGAAATCTTCAATAGCATTTCTCAAATCATCAATCTGAGTAGTTCCTGCGCTAATATGGTCGGTTTCAATACTGATACCTTTAATATTATCATCATCTTTCGCTTTATGAATAGCTTCCACAGCATCATAAATCAAAATATTCTGATTCTTATCTTTAATATTAAAAATACTTTGCTGCTCTTCTGTAGGACTATCAATAATAGAAGTCTTCAGATTAATAGTTAAAACAGAATTCTTTTTTACATCCGCCGATTTCTCTCCACTCATTGAACTGACAGCAATCATGATAATAAAAAAGAAGAAAAACACGAAGCATAATATAACAATAGCTACTATATTTGCCAATACATTTTTAAAGAAACTCTTCATAAACAATCATTTTTCTATATGTCGCAACATAAGGTGGTTTTGTTACTCGGAAGTAACATTGGCAATCAAAAAAATAATATTGACCTCGCTTTAACCAAAATAAGTGAAGCTTGTACAATATTAAAAAAGAGTGAATATTTGACTTCAGAACCCGTAGAATTTGCCAGTTGTAATATTTTTTGTAATATTGCAACAATAATATCTACTCACCTATCACCTATTCAACTGCTTGATTACGTGAAAAAAATAGAAATTGAAATGGGTCGGCTTACTGATTCTTCGGTTTCGAAAGTTTACACAGACAGAATAATCGACATTGATATTGTGAAGTATGATGAGTTAAAATTTATATCAGAAAGGTTAGAAATCCCTCATAACAAACATCTTTTTGAAAGGGAATTTTCTAAGATATTATTAAAAGAATTTATTTAAAAAACAAACACATAAAACAATTGTATGAAATTAGGTTTATTATTATTGTCCGTTTTGCCTATGGCAACCTATGCACAGGACAGTATTTCCGTTAACTCTACAAACGAATATCCCAATACATTTTCTTCTGGTTCTGCAAATGTTCAAAAATTTGACAACAAAGCAAGAAGATTTAACGATTGGTCTATTTCTGTGGGTGGAGGTGCAGCATTTATGATGAACTCAGACCTTACGTCTATTTATGACAAAAAGGTAAACTGGGGATACAACAGTTACGTGAGTATAGACAAACAAATCTCGCACACTTTTGGAATAAGTATCGCCTATCAAAGAGGTGAAACAAACCAAAAAGGAATGCAGGAAGGCACACGTGGACAACTAGCCGGTGTAGGAGTTGCAAAAACAAAATACAATCAGATCGCTTTATTAGGAGATGTTAACTTTTCAAATCTTTTAAGAAGAGTTGATAATCACTCACCATATAGATGGGCTTTTCATGGTTATGGAGGGGTTGGCTTAATGAGCTTCAAAACATCTTTACATGATAATGATGAATTCAGATGGAGTAATTCACCTAGAAGAGTACCATTATTTATAGAGCAAAAACTTGATCTTAGTTCATTCTACTATCAATTTGGTGCAGGCTTAAAATATAAAGTTTCAAAACTTATTGATATCGAAGCCAGAGCAATGTATATTATCAGTGGTGATGATGAGTTCGATGGCGGCGGTTGGGCAGAGCCTGCAGATTATGTTGCAAGCAGCGCCAACTCTAAGTATAATATGATCAACGATAAAAGATCAGATAATATGTTAACGGTTAATTTAGGTGTATCATTTAAGTTAGGAAAACATATGTCTCATCTAACTTGGCATGATCCTTTGCAGGAAGTTTATTACAGAACGAATGTACTTGAAAATACAGCCAACGAATTAGTTGTATGCGAAAAAGGAGACAATGATAACGATGGCGTTTGTGATGACTGGGACAGAGAGCTGAATACTCCTGCAGGAGCAAGAGTTGACGGTGCTGGTGTAGCATTGGATATGGATCTTGACGGTGTCATCGATTTATACGACAAATGTGTTACCGTTCCAGGATCTCCTGATAACAATGGTTGTCCTGTGAACTAAGCATTCAATAAAAATTCATTTAATTAACTAAATAAATAAAAATACATACTATGAAATTAAGTTTAGCAATTGTTGCCTTAGCATTAGCTGTTCCTACAGTGAGCTATGCACAAGATTCAATAGCCGTAGTTTCTACCGACGAGTATCCAAATACATTTTCTTCAGGTTCTGCCAATGTCTCACCTTTCACTCAAAAATCTAAAAGATTTAATGATTGGGCTGTTTCATTTGGTGCAGGGGTTCCCTTACTGCAATCAGGAGATTTAACGTCTATTAAAAACGGTAACGGTAAAAACCTTTTTGGTTATTCTGCTTATGTAAGTGTTGACAAAGCAATTACCCATGCTTTCGGAATTAACTTACAATACGACAGAGGAGAAACCAGACAAGGTTGGTTTAATACAAAAGATCCTGCCCCTTCTGCTAATTTAAATGAAGTAGGTGCAAGAACACAATATGATGCAATCTCGTTATTAGGTGATATTAACTTTTCAAATCTTTTAAGAAGAGTTGATAACAAATCTACTTACAGATGGGCATTACATGGTTATGCAGGTGTTGGTACAATTGCCTATAGAGCATATCAAAAAGACGCAAACGGACAAAGATTAATGACAGAGATTAAACCATTTAAATTTGGTTCTTTCTTTGGACAAGCTGGAGCCGGTCTTAAATTTAAAGTAAACAGAAGATTAGATCTTGAAGGAAGACTAATGTATGTTTACACAGGTGATGATGAATTTGACGGTGGTGGAGCTCAATACAGCGCTATTAATCAAAGAGAAGAACAGGTTTCTGATAATTTCTTCAACGCTACCATTGGTTTATCTTTAAAATTAGGAAAACACGAATCTCACCTAATGTGGCACGATCCATTGCAGGAGATTTATTACAAATTAGATGTTTTGGCTAATAAAAACCAGGATATCGAAGTTTGTAAAAAAGGAGATGCTGATAATGACGGAGTTTGCGACGATTGGGACAGACAACTTGATACTCCTGCAGGAGCAAGAGTTGACGGTGCTGGTGTAGCTCTTGATGCAGATTTAGACGGAGTAATCGATCTTCACGATAAATGTGTAACAGTTCCGGGACCTGTAGAAAATCAAGGTTGTCCATTGACGCCAACTACTCCGGTAGGACCAATTGATGAAACGGTAACCAACATGGAAGGAATTGAGTTTGATTTAAATTCTGACAGAATTTTACCAAACAACACACCAATTCTTAACAACGCTGTAAACTATATCAATTCTTCAAACGGTACTTATACTGTAATTGGAGCAACTGATACCAGAGCTTCTGACGAATACAACCAAAAATTGTCTGAAAGAAGAGCAAACAGTGTAAAAAATTACCTAATCAAAAACGGTGTAGATTCTTCTAAACTAAACGCTGTAGGTAGAGGTGAAAAAGACCTTAAATACCCAGAGTGTGATCCTGCTACTAAATGTCCTGAGTGGAAAAACAGAGCAAACAGAAGAGTTTATTTCGAAGCTAAATAATAAAAACTTCTTATTATAAAATGAAAGCCATGCATTGCGTGGCTTTTTTTGTTTCAATACTTTCCTTACATTTACCTTATGATTTCCGCTAAAGATTTTAATGAACTTAAAAGTAAAACCCTTAAGCATTTTTGGGGTTATGATCAATTCAGAGATTCTCAAGAGCCGGTTATTGATTCTGTTCTCAACAGAAAAGACACCTTAGTTCTTCTTCCCACCGGTGCCGGAAAATCATTATGTTATCAGCTTCCCGCTTTATTACAAGAAGGGACTTGTCTTGTCATTTCTCCATTATTGGCGTTAATGAAAGATCAGGTCAACCAATTAAAATTCAGAGGAATTGAAGCCGAATATCTCAGCTCTGAATTGGATGAGTTTGATGCTGAAGTTATTTACAACAGATGCAAAGACGGTTTAACAAAGCTATTATACGTTTCACCTGAAAGACTCACCAACAAACTTTTTCTTCAGCAAATTGAAGAAATTCAGTTATCATTTATTGCGGTGGATGAAGCACACTGTATTTCAGAATGGGGACAAGATTTCAGACCAAGTTATCAGAATATCAAAGATTTTAGGAAAAACAATCCTGAAATTACATGTCTTGCATTAACAGCAACGGCAACTCCAAAAGTTTTAGATGAAATTAAAACTAAGCTTGAACTTAAAGATCCGAAGGTTTTTCAGAAAAGTTTTAAAAGAGACAATATTAAACTATTTTCTGAAGAAATTTCAGACAAGTATCAAAAGGTTTTTAATATCCTTAAATACGCTAAAGAATCGGGAATTATCTATGTGAGAACCCGAAAAGATGCAGAATTACTCACCGAATTTCTTCACCGCCATAAAATCCAGAATGTGGATTATTTCCATGCAGGATTATCAACAAAAGAAAAAAACGAAAGACAAAATTTCTGGAACAGCAGTGACCAAAATGTATTAATTTCCACCAATGCTTTCGGAATGGGGATCGACAAAGACAATGTACGTTTCGTTATTCACTTCTCCCCTTCTCAGTCGATTGAAAATTATTATCAGGAAATCGGTCGTGCCGGAAGAGATGGCAAAAAAAGTTATGCATTTATGCTTTGGAATAAGCAGGAAATTTCAAATTTTGATCAGATTTTAAGAAATCAAATTCCCAATAAAGCAGAGTTTTTAAAAATTATTTCTTATCTCTATTCTAAATTTCAGGTGGCAGAATTTGAGCTCCCCGAAAAGGTTTTTCAGTTAAACACATCAGGAATTCAGAGTTTTACAAAACTTTCAACAGCAAAAATAAAAAACGTTCTGAATTTCCTCCATACTCAGGAAATCATTTTTCACAACAGTAACAAAAGCTTATCATCACTTGAGCTTCTCATTAAACCCGATGAAATTGATCAGCTTCCACAGAAAGATGCTTATTTTATTGAACTTCTTCTACGTTCTATTTCAGGAATTACGACACACAAAGTAATGTTTAGCGAGCAGAATGTAAGCAATAAAATAGGCGTGAGTGTTCATCTAATTAAAGAACGCTTGAAAGAATTACAGCAGAAAAATTATTTGGAATATATTGATGGAGCTTTGGCGAGTGTAAAATTTCTGAAACCTCGAGACGAAAGAGCCATCAACGGATTATACTGGAATCTTTTTGAGCACATTCAAAAAAATAAAATCCAGAAATGGGAAGAAATGAAATTTTTCATCGAAGACAATCAATACTGCAAAATGAAATTGATTCTCTCCTATTTTGGCGAAAAAAACACTAAAAACTGCGGACAATGTACCGTTTGTGAAAAAAACAAACAATCTATTTTTGGCAAAAATGTTTCTTTGGAAATCATTAAAGTTTTAAATAAAAAGCCCGCAACCATTGAAGAAATTTCTATACAGCTACAGTTTCATTCTAAAGAAAATATTTTAGAAAACCTTATTTTCCTATTAGATTCCGGAAAAGTAAAAATGCTGAATTTTAGAACGTATAGTTTAGTGTAAACGCATCTTTGTGATTTCGACCAAGGGAGAAATCTGCTTTATGAGAGATGCTTCGACTTCGCTCAGCATGACACCGTTAGTAACATTCAGTTTTAAAATGTTTAAATTATTCAATCTTTAAATATTTAAATCAACAAAGATTATCTTTGCACTATGAAATCATTGAAAGTCGTTTTTTTAGGCACTCCAGATTTTGCAAAGACCGCATTGGAGGCCATTCACCAATCTCATCATGAAGTTGTAGGCGTTGTAACGGTTGCCGATAAAGCAAGCGGACGCGGACAAAAGATCAATCAATCTCCTGTCAAAATTTTTGCTGCTGAAAATAATATTCCTGTTTTTCAACCTGAAAAATTAAGAAACTCTGAGTTTTTAGAGGAATTGAAAAAATTGGATGCTGATGTTTTTGTTGTTGTTGCTTTCAGAATGATGCCTAAAGTTTTATTTGAAATGCCTAGAATGGGAACTTTCAACCTTCATGCTTCGTTGCTTCCAGATTACAGAGGTGCTGCTCCAATTAACTATGCTGTAATTAATGGAGAAGAAAAAACTGGCGCAACTACGTTTTTTATTAATGAAAAAATTGATGAAGGAAATATTTTATTGCAGGAAGAAATTCCGGTTTTGGAAAATGAAAACGCAGGAAGTCTTCACGACAGATTAATGGAAATGGGTTCAAAATTGGTGGTAAAAACTTTGGATGGATTGGCAGAAAATTCAATCATTGAAAAACCTCAACCCGAAGTTGAACATCCAAAAAATGCTTACAAAATTTTCAAAGAAGACACCAGAATCGACTGGACGAAAAATTCAAAAGAAGTTCATCAGTTTGTATTAGGAATGTCGCCTTATCCTGCAGCTTTTACCACTTTAAAAATTGGAGAAGAAGAAAAAGGATTAAAAATATACAATGGAAAATTCGAAGTTTCAGAGCACGGAAAATCTGTCGGAAGTTTAGAGATTTCTAAAAATGATTTTAAGATCTATACAAAAGACGGAATTTACTTTCCTTTAGAATTGCAATTGGAAGGTAAAAAAAGAATGAATGTTAAAGATTTTCTAAACGGCTTTAGAAATTTTGACGAAATAAAAATGGCTTGAGTAAATCAAGCCATTTTTTTATTGTGAATTGTGAAAAGTTAATTTTGCTTCGCAAGTGAATTGAAAACGCAATCAAAAAATTGACAACGAAGTGAATTCACAATTAATATTTCACTTTTAAAGTTGAACCATCTCTGTCACCTCAACATCATAACCTCCAACCTGAGGTTTTACATTAGGATTTTGAGTGATCACTTTAAATTTATTGATCCCTAAATTCTTTAGGATCTGAGTTCCGATCCCGTAATCTCTGTAATTAAATGCTGCAGTAGGATGTTTTTGTTGTCCATCCTGATAATTTAAAAACTGCTGTAATTTTCTTAGTGTATTTTCAGAATTTGAAACGTTATTGATGAAAATAATTGCTCCTTTTCCTGCTTCATTCACCATGTTTGTCACTTTTTCCAATAATGGTTTTTCACCGTTATTCAATCTGGTTAAAACATCAAAATAAGAATCAGAAGATTGTACTCTTACCAAAACTGGTTCATCAACAGTCCAAGATCCTTTTGTTAAAGCAAAGTGGATCTGGTCGTTTGAAGTCTCTCTGAAAGCACAGAAATCAAATTCACCATAAGCAGTTTGTACTTTTCTTTCCTCAATTCTTTCGATCAAGTTTCCTTTTTTAAGCTGATAATGGATCAGATCTTCAATAGAAACAATTTTCATATCATGCTTCTGAGCAAAAACATGCAGATCCGGCAAACGAGACATAGAACCGTCTTCGTTCATAATTTCACAGATTACACCACCTTCTTTTAAACCAGCCAAGCTCGTTAAATCAATTGCAGCTTCAGTGTGACCTGCTCTTTTCAAAACACCACCTTTTCTTGCACGAAGCGGGAAAATGTGACCAGGACGCATAAAATCTGTCGGTTTAGATTTTTCATCCATCAAAGCTAAAATAGTTTTCGCTCTGTCTCCTGCAGAAATTCCGGTAGAAGTTCCGTCACCCAAAAGGTCAACAGAAACCGTAAATGCAGTTTCTTTAGGATCACTGCTTCGGCTTACCATTACATCTAATCCTAATTCATCACATCTTTTTTCTGGAAGAGGCATACAAATCAACCCTCTTCCGTGAACTGCCATAAAATTAATTAACGCAGGTGTTGTCAATTCGGCAGCGCAAAGAAAATCACCTTCATTTTCTCTGTCTTCATCGTCTACCACTATAATTATTTTACCATTTTTAAGGTCTTCAATCGCCTCTGGAATAGTATTTAGTTTAATATCTGACATTTTTACTTTAAATTTTCGCAAAGATACTCAATAAAATAAGCATCAACAATTAATATGAGTGGTTTGTTTTAAGCCATAAACTTTAACCACAAAAGATACAAAAGCATTTTAACATGAGTCACATTAGTTTTTAGCTTAAAATTTTGAAAATGCTTTAGAACACATAAGATTTGAAAATCTTTGATTTCCTTTTATTCTCAAACAATCTGTGTAAATCCGTGAAATCCGTGGGAACTAAAATTAGAATAAAGAATCTGTTGCTTTTCTTATAATCTCATACGATTCCAGTCTTTTTTGATGGTCGTAAATATGAGAATTAATCATCAGTTCATCCACCTGATATTTTTCCTGAAAGTTTTTAATCTGTTCTGCAATTTCTTCCTGATTTCCAATAAAACTAAATTTCAATTTCTGTAAAACCATTGATTTTTCCATGGCTGACCACACCGTATCCATATCTTCAATTGGTGCAGGAAAAGGTTTCCTGTCGTTTCTGATAATATTGATGAACGCCTGAAACAAAGTTGTAGAAAGAAAATGGGCTTCTTCAGAAGTTTCTGCGGCAACTCCGTTCACACAAGCTAAAACAAAAGGCTTATCTAAATATTTTGAAGGCTCAAAATGCTCTCTGTAAATTTTAAAAGCCATATCCATTTGTTCGGGAGCGAAATGTCCTGCAAAAGCATACGGAAGTCCTAATTCTGCGGCCAACCAAGCGCTGTCTGTGCTAGAACCGAGAATATACATCGGAATATCTAAACCTTCTCCTGGAATTGCACGAACCAAAGCATTCGAATTTTCTTTCGAAAAATATTTCTGTAGTTCTAAGATCTGTCTCGGAAATTGTTCATTGATAATGGCAGGATTTCTTCCCAAAGCTTGAGCCGTTAAACCATCTGTTCCGGGAGCTCTTCCCAAACCAAGATCAATTCTTCCCGGAAAAAGAGATTCTAAAGTTCCAAATTGTTCGGCAATAACGAGCGAACTGTGATTCGGAAGCATAATTCCACCTGAACCGACTCTTATTTTTTTTGTTCCGTTGGCGATAAAACCGATCAGAACTGAAGTTGCGGAACTGGCAATACTTTCCATATTGTGATGTTCGGCAAGCCAGAATCTTTTATAATCTAAATTTTCAGTGTGATTTGCTAAAGACAAACTGTCCTGAAAAGTATCGTGAATGGTTTTCCCCTGTTTTACAGGAGCCAGATCAAGCACGGATATATTAAAATTTTTCATTTATTAAATTTAACCAAGCAAAGTTAAGGCTAATAAATCGCATTAGTTACTTTTTGTAATTGATGGAATTGATTGGTGTGTTGTGGGAAAAACTATTGATAATAATTTTTGTTTATAATTACAAATATTGTTAAATTTAAAAATGGAAGAAAACTTATCAAAAGAAGAGATTCGAGAGATTATTAATGATTCTAAAAGAGAAATTTATACTGATATCTCTTTAATACATCCCTCATTCAATAAAACTGACATAATAAAAATATCCCCAAAAGGACTAATTTTTTTTCATGGTAATCAGGATACTGGATTTATACACATTAATGAAAGGCATTCTAGTTTATCACAAAAACCATTTTGGAAAAATTCAAAATTACAAACTCAATCAAAATTTCATAGTTCAATATTTCCACTTCAATATGTAGAAATTGCAGATCAAATTTTTAAATCAGAAAATTTAAATCTTGAAAACAATACTTCAATAGAAAACATTGATTTGTACATAGGAACATTCAAAATTAATGGTATCCAAGAGAAATATCGATTAATGCTTTACAAAGACACAAAAATCATTCATAATTTATACCCTATCACAAAAGATAATAATTTGAAATTTAATAAAAAGTTTTCTCGAGGACCTCTTAATTTCAACCATTCACTTGACGATGATTTAAAATGTATATTTTTACCTTATTATAATGAGAATAAGGAAATTTCTTATAGTATTTACATAACATTTGATTTATCCAAGAATATTAAAACAATAAAGATTAGTAAATATTCTGCTCAGACCGAAGTTAGTAACAAAATATTTACTGAGAAAAAAATTATAGAAAGTACTTCTGATATTGACTTACGAAATTACCAGTATAAAGAATTGCTAGATTATGAAAAACAATTTCAAAATCTTTAAATCTTAGCTTCTATCTTTCTCCTTCTGATACGTAAAATGATTAATCAAAATCCTGATTTCATTAAATTCAAAATCATTTGGTAAAGCAGCTTTCCAATCGGTTAGATTTTCTTTAGGATCTCTGTGAAACATTTCCTTAAACGCTTTGATTTTATCGGAAGTAATCACTCTCGCAATATCCAACAAACCCTGTTCTGCAAATTTTGCCAAATGACCGATCACAGTTTCTTTTACCAAACCTCTTTCCATGGCAATTTCAGAAATCGTTTTTCCCTGTTCAAACAATTGGAAAGTAAGAACCTGAGACGGAACTTTTGCAATTTTCATGCTGACTTCCTTATTATTTTTTTCATCTAGAAGTTTGGTTTCCAACAAATAAATTTCCTTTAAACTGTTCAGATATTCTTCAATATCTTCGAGCCAGTTTTTAAGCTCTTCATTGTATTGTTTTAAACCTTTTGCGCCTTTTATTTCAGCATAAAATTCTTTCAACGGATTAAAAACTTTATCTCTTATTTCGGTAAAAAAGAAATTGACTGCACCTTTTGATTTGCTTTCGATCTCGCTCCAATCTTCTTTCTTTTCAATAAATAAATTGACTTTCTGGAAAATAATACGCTCCAGTTTTTCAAAGATCTTACCTAAATTCAAGACATCACGTTTCAACTGAAGATACAGCTGACTCGATTTTGTACGGTCGATACTTTTGGTAACAATCGACAGATTATTCCACTGCTCTACTTCTTTTAAAAACCATTGACAATCTACTGTACGAAGCACTTTTCGGATGCTGTAATCGTATTTTTCCTGATTTAAAATACTTTCAACATTATCATTTGCCTGCGTTTCGCCCTGAAATTTCAGAATTCGGTTGTCTTTAAAAATAACTTCAGGAGTAATTTTAGATTTTAAAACAATTCCTTCCAACGTTCGGCAACGCGACAAAGCCACATAAACCTGACCCGCCGTAAAACTTTTCCCGGCATCAATAATCACTTTATCAAACGTTAAGCCTTGACTTTTGTGAATCGTCACCGCCCAAGCTAATTTTATTGGAAACTGCTCAAAACTTCCCAAAACTTCTTCTTTAATATTTTTATCGGTATCGAGAGAATATTTTTTCTGTTCCCAAACTTCTCTTTTTACGGTAATTTCACGCTCGCTTCCTTCAAGAATAACTTTCACTTCGTTTTCATCTAAAGAAGAAATTTCACCTAATTTACCATTAAAATATTTCTTTTCACCCGTAATGTCATTTCTGATAAACATAACCTGAGCTCCTACCTTTAATTCTAAAAACTGCTCATTCGGAAACTGATTTTCTTTAAACTCACCAAAAAGTTTAGCTTCGTAAGACTTAGGACTTACTTTTATATCCTTCAGTTTTTCCTGATTGATATCGTCTGCCATTTTGTTGTGCGAACAGAGATAAACATAAGGCTCTTCTCCCGCTTCGAAGCCCGGATCATACCTTTCGTTCAGATGATTAAAATCGATATTGGCAACATCACCGTCACGAATTGCATTTAGAATTTCTAAAAATCCCTGATCGGTTTGACGGTAGACTTTCGTTAATTCAATCGTCAGTAAAGGAATATCTTTAATCGCCAAACTGTCGAAAAAGAAAGGTGAATTGTAAAACATTTTCAAGACATGTTCATCTCTCACCACCGGTGGAAGCTGATACAAATCTCCGATGAACAACATCTGAACGCCACCAAAACGCTGATTATTTCTAAGGATAAATCTCAAAGAAAAATCCATCATATCCAAAACATCGGCACGCAACATCGAAACCTCATCAATGATCAAAACCTCAACTTCTCTTAACAACTTAAGCTTATCTTTTCGGTATTTGAAATGCTGCTGAAGATCGATAATATTATTGGCCAAACTACTGTCAATACGGTCTGTTGTCGGCAAAAAAGTACGCAAAGGCAAACCAAACATCGAATGAATGGTAACTCCGCCCGCATTGATTGCAGCAATTCCCGTGGGCGCCACAACAATGTGCTTTTTTTTCGTTTTCTTTACAAATTCGTTTAGAAATGTAGTTTTCCCCGTTCCTGCTTTTCCTGTAAGAAAAACACTTCGGCTGGTGTATTCAATTAAGTCAAAAAAATGATTGTTCATCGCTTGCAAAATTACGGAAAATGTGAATAGGCATAAACTTTGATTCGCTTAAAAAAAATTAATTTATGAAAAACTCGATCATTAAATATTCAACCATTGCGTTAATCAGCGCATTTACAATCAGTTCGTGTGCCTCTTCAAATTCTGGCAACAACACAAATTTACCCATAGATATTGCAGACAGACCTGCAGATGAAAGCAGTAAAAAATATGATGAAGCCAATCTGGATAAATTAAAAAGCATCATAGAATCTGAAATCGCAAAAGAAAAATGTACAGCAGCGTCTGAATGGACTTTTGCACCAATGGGATCTAAAGCTTGCGGCGGACCTGTTTCATATATTGCTTATCCTAAAAAATTGGAAGCTTCAGTTCTTAGAAAAATTGAGCATTATACACAAACCATGTCTGATTTCAATAAAAAATATGGTATAACATCAGACTGTATGATGGCAGCAGAACCTACTGGTGTGAGATGTCAAGCTGAAAAAGCAGTTTTGATATATTAGTTGATAGTTGATAGCTAACGGATTGAAATTTGAATTTCAAATTTCAAATTATATAAAGAAATTAAAAAAAGGTCTGGAAATTATTGTGTTTCAGACCTTTTTCAAGTTTTGGCTAAAGCCATCTCTATTAATAAGAAATATTATTTAGAATAAGTGAATACTAATCTTTATACCAAGAGGAATATTTCACATAATTATCTGCAATTCTATTCACTTCACCTTCCAGAAGTGCCGCAGAAATATCTTTAATTTTTCTGGCAGGAACACCGCCCCAAACTTCACCAGACTTTATATGCGTTCCTTGTGTTACCACAGAACCTGCACCCACAATAGAATTTTCTTCAATTGTACAGTCATCCATCACGATAGAGCCCATCCCAATTAATACATTGTCGTGAATTCTGCAACCGTGAACAATTGCGTTGTGACCGATTGAAACATTATTTCCAATCTCTAAAGGAAATTTTTCGTACGTACAGTGTAACATCGCATTATCTTGTACATTCACTTTATCACCCATCGTAATATAATGCACATCACCTCTGATTACTGCATTGTACCAAATGCTACAATCTTTTCCCATCGTTACATTCCCGATAACCGTTGCTGTTTCTGCTAAAAATGTATTTTCACCAATTTGTGGTGCCTTTCCTAAAAGTTCTTTTATAAGTGCCATTTAAAATAATTTGAAAATTTGAAAATGAGCCAGTTTGAAAAAATTAATATTGAAATCACAAATTGCAAATTACAGTGATAGCAAAAATCTAACTCTCAACGTCTGGCTTCTAACTTCTAAATCCGTATTTTTGTACTCTCAAATTTAACGAAAAAATGCGTACGATACTTATAGAACCTACCGAAAACCCAAAAGTGATGAAATTTGTAGCTGATTACAACTTGATTCCGGGGTCTTTAGAGTTGGACAGAGATTCAGATATATCAGAAATTCCTTTGGCACAAGAGCTTTTTAATTATCCTTTTGTTGAAAGAGTTTTCATCACTGCTAATTTTGTAGCAGTTGCAAAACAAGATACTGTAGAATGGGAACATGTTGCAGAAAGTCTGAAAAATGTAATTGAAGACGAGCTTTTGGCCAATCCAAGAATTTATCTTCAGAAGAAAAAAGAAATGTTTCAGATTTATGCTGAGATGACTCCGAATCCTAATGCAATGAAATTCGTTTCAAGCAAAATGCTGATGGAGGGTTTCGTGGAAGTAAAATCAAGAAAAGAAGCTGAAGGAGTTCCTTTAGCACAAGCGATTTTTACTGAATTTGATTTTGCTCAGGAAGTCTTTATTTCAGACAATTTCGTAGCTGTTACCAGAGATAATTCTGTGGAATGGCACCAAGTAATGATGGCTGTTCGTGGTTATATTGCAGAATATCTTCAAAGCGGAGGTGAAATTTCTAATATTGAATCTCAAAGACACGAAAATCCTGTAGAAAAGATCATCAACAGAGAATATACTGATGACGAGCAGAAAATTTCAGATATTCTAAATGAATATGTTGCTCCAGCTGTAGAAAACGACGGTGGAAAAATTTCTTTGATGGAATACGACGCAGCCAACAAAACGGCAAAGATGTTGCTACAAGGTGCTTGTTCAGGATGCCCAAGTTCAACCGCTACATTAAAAGGAGGAATTGAAAATATTTTAAAACAATTCGTTCCTGAGTTAGTTGAACACGTAGAAGCTGTAAACGGATAAAAATATTAGTAATGAGTAATGTGCAATCAGCAATGCATTACTCATTACCAATTACTCATTACTTATATTTATGAAAGGAATATTATTAGTCAATCTCGGCTCACCAAGATCAACGTCTGTACCCGATGTAAGAGAATATCTTGATGAGTTTTTGATGGACGAAAAGGTAATTGATTACCGATGGTTTTTCCGTGCGCTTTTGGTGCAGGGAATTATTTTAAATACAAGACCCGCAAAATCTGCAGAAGCCTACAAAACGGTTTGGACCGATGAAGGTTCTCCATTGATCGTGATCACTCAGAAAATTCAGAAAAAACTTCAAAAGCTGGTTGATGTTCCGGTAGAGATCGGGATGCGATATGCACAACCGAGTATTGAAGCAGGAATTCAAAAATTAGTTGATCAGGGAGTTTCGGAAATTGTCCTTTTCCCTTTGTATCCGCAATATGCGATGAGTACAACAGAAACGGTAATTGAAAAAGCCGAGGAAGTAAGAAAAAAGAAATTCCCCGGAATTAAGATCAATTACATCCAGCCTTTTTATAACAGAGAAATTTACATCGACTGTCTTGCAGAAAGCATCAGAGAAAAACTTCCTGAAAATTTTGACGCATTACAGTTTTCTTATCACGGAGTTCCGGAAAGACATATTTATAAAACAGATCCTACAAACACTTGTAATCTGAACGACTGTTGCTCCAGAGAAAACAATCCGAGTCATCAGTTTTGTTATCGCCATCAATGTTTTGATGTGACCAATTCTGTGATTAAAAAATTAGGTTTACCGAAAGAAAAAGTGATGGTTACTTTCCAGTCAAGATTAGGAAAAGACAAATGGATGGAGCCTTATACTGATGAAACTTTAGAAACCATTGGCAAGAAAGGAATTAAAAACCTTGCTATTGTTTGTCCGGCTTTCGTTTCTGATTGTCTCGAAACTTTAGAAGAAATTTCTGTAGAAGGAAAACATCAGTTTGAGCATGGTGGTGGTGAAAATTTCCATTACATCCCTTGTCTGAACGATGAAGACCGATGGATTGATGTTGTAAAAACACTCTGCGAAGAAAAACTGAATGAGTTTTATTTGGTTTAAATCTTATTTAAAAAAATATATTAAGGACATTTGAGAAATCAGATGTCTTTTTTATTTATTTTCAACAACACCCCCTTAAAAACAACAAAAACGAATTTAAATATATTTTTTTTGAAAATAAATACATTTTTAACAGGGGTTAATTTTGTATTTTAATATTTTTTCATACTTTTACTCTATCAAAAGATAGGGGTTACTTAAAATTTTTACAAATAATGAACACAAGTTTAGAAATATTAAAAAAGAAGATTGAAAATTTCACTCCGGAACTTGCAGAAGCATTCATTAAGATCGTTGATAATTTAGATACCGCTGTAAGATCTAGTGTTCAACAATTTCAGTTGGATGAAGTCTCTAGCAGAATTGAATTTCACGCAGAAAACCCAGCAACGAAACTTGATTTTTTTGAGAATATTTCTGAATTAGAAAAAATCTGTGCGTAATGAAAGTTTTGCTCTCATCGATTGCAAAAAATGACATTAGAATGCTGATGCGGGTTTTTAATGCTGAGGAACAGAATAAAGACAAAGATTTCCTCAATGATCTAAAAGATTCGATCAATACGATTTTGAGCGATTACAAGAAATTAGATATAAAAAACAGAGAACTTCAGATTTATAAAACTGAAAATTTCCCTGTACAGATTTATTATTTATTTGAAGACAACGACAGTCTTTTTATAACGGCAGTTTTTAAGGAAAGCAATTAAGAATGCCTTTAGTATAGAACTTTTTTGACATTATTATATAGTTTAATTTTTCTGTTGATGTCTTCTCTTAAGGCATTAAACACTTTCAACAGAACCTTCCGAATGTGCAAGTTTGGAAGGTTTTGTATTTTAAATTATAGTCTAAATTTCAGAAAGTAATTCTTAGAATCTGTTTAAATTTAAATGAAAATAATTTATCTCGCGGATTTTGCTGATTAAGCAGATTAATTTCTCTGTTTTTTTATCTGCTAAATCTGTACAATCTGCGAGGATTATATAAAAAAATGATTAAAAAACACAAAAGCCAATCAGACAGAATTTAAATTAATAAAACTTAAACAGATTCTAACAATATTATCTTACCGGTGTTCTGAATTCTCCGTATCCAGCCAAACCATCATAATTTCTACCGAAAGGTTTGTAATATAAAAATGCCTGATAAAGATTTTCCGTCTGCCAGAAATTACCGTTGATTTCTCCTAAATTTAAAGAGCCATTCGCTTCTTTTGTCGCTAAAATATAATTGTAAAAACCTTGCTTCATATAAATTTTAGCGACGTATTTTTTTGCCGCTTCATCATAATGCATTTGGAATTCTTTGGTTGCTTTAAAATCATTAAATCCACCTACAACATAGAGTTCTTTATCTATCGGATCAGAATCTATCGAAAAATGCACCCATGCATAATCAGCTTCACGAGTCGCGTCTCTTTCTAATCCCAAATCATTTCTTCGGTAATACCAAGCTCCGTTTACATCCGGTTGATATTGATAATTTAAAGGATACGCCCAAACCGGATGAAGATACGTTTGGTTAACTCCGTCAACAATTCCAGTTTCACGAACCATATCTGCTGCAAGTTTCATGTTTTTATTATCAAAATAATAAAACTCGTTATTTCCGGGAAAAGCAAGACCCAACTGTTGAAAAAGTAATTGATTTCCCATCGTTGCGCTTGGTTTCTGATTCGTAATCTTCATATTCGGGTTGTTATTCTGCATGACGGTAAGTGTCATTGAATTTACATTCGAAGTAAGATCTCCGGCTTTTGAAACAGCCTGTACTTCTACCCTTTGGTTGATATTTGAATTTTTCGCATCCGCAATTCTTGAAATATTCAGTGCTAAATTTACATTCTCTTCAACAATAGAAAACCTTCTTTTGAAAAGCGGCTGATCTACCGAGCTTTTGTAAACAATCAATTCAAAATTCCCTGAAATTTTTGGCTGCATTTTCTCATTCGGAAACTTTAAAGTATAATGAGTATAAGCCTGAAGCGTATTAAAAGAATACTGAAACTGATCCAGCAACGCATTCATCGAACCATTGGCAATTTCACTAAAAAAAAGATTGTCATCTTCCCAGTTTCTGTCGAAATGTTTGATGGTATAACGATACAATTCGCTTGAATTGGTTAAATCATCAAAACTCAACACCAATTGCTGATTCATCGTGATAACCGGCGTTTCGTCATTGGTCTGAGGATTAAACAACTGAATACTTTGAATGTTCTGCCCGAAAGCCAGCGAACCTAAACTGAGTAAAAATATCTGCAACGTTTTCATTATGACGAAGATAACGAATCTCTAAAGAATATTGTATTTTTGATAAAAAAAATATTCAGAATATGTTTCAAATACAGGCCTTCGTGTTCAATTTTGCAAGTGAAAATACTTACGTTCTTTTTAATGAAAATAAAAATGCCTGGATCATCGATCCGGGAAATATGAACGAGCAGGAAACCAAAGCTATCGAAAGTTTCATTACAGAAAATGAATTGAAGATTGAAAAAATCATATTGACTCACGCACATATTGACCATATTTTGGGGCTACAATGGGCTTTTGATACGTTTAAAATTCCTGTAACAATGCATCAGGAAGATCAGGAAGTTTTAGATATGCTTCAGGCAAGCGGAGCAAGGTTTGGCTTTCAGGTCCCTGCAGTAAAAGTTGATACCGAATACATCAATGAAGGTGATGAACTGGATCTTGATGGAGAAAAATTTAAGATCTATCATGTTCCGGGACATTCTCCAGGAAGTGTGGTTTATCATAATGAAACTCAAAAATTTATGATCTCTGGTGATGTTTTGTTTGAAGGAAGCATCGGAAGAGCAGATCTGTACAAAGGAAATTATGATCAATTAATTGATGGAATTAAAACCAAACTTTTTGTGTTGGATAACGAAACACAGGTCTTTTCAGGACACGGAAATCCTACAACGATCGGTTTTGAGAAACAGTATAATCCGTTTTTGAGATAGTTTTTAATTAAATTATTAACGCAGAGTTTGGCATTCCGTAGGAATCTAGATCTCAAAAATGAATAAAACAATTCGCACCGAGATTCCTACGGAATGACAAAATGAATATTTTAATTCTCAATAAAATATTAAACAATAAAACCGTCAGAAAATCTCTGACGGTTTTATCTTTATATGAAGAAACTAATTTAAAAGTCTAACGTAATCGAAGCTCTTACTGCTGCGCCCATAATCGGTCTTGCCATAATCGTTCCGTCTCCCGATGGAGATCCTGCTCTTGGGTCACCTTCTGTAATTCCGATAGTGTTGAAGATATTCGTTCCATCAACCGCAAATCTGATTTTTCCCAATTGATAAGAAGTTCCTGTTCCCACTTCTGAAAATGATGGTAATGTCTGTGCATTTTTCTCATCCTGAAAACGTTTTCCGTAATAATTTACACTTGCATAAGCTCTCCATTGTTTTGTGATATTCACAGCCGGAGCAATATTAAAGTAAAACTTAGGCATTCTTCTTACGGTGTTGTCATCATAATTAAATGTTGTTCCATCTGCATTGTTTCCTACAAAATCTTTGTATTTCGGATTTTGAATGGTTCCGTTGAAAGTTACTTCTAACAAATTATTAAACAATCTCGCATAACCTTCTAATTCCACTCCAAAATTGGTGGTGTTGGCAAATTTATTTTCTGAAGTTCCATCAGAGAAAACATCGGTAAACGATAGATTTTTCAACGTAGAATAGAACGGGATCACCGCAATATCAAATGTTCTTGAGTAATATTTATATCCAACTTCCAATTGATTGGTAGTCACAGGTTTTATCGCTGAAAGATTCGTCATATTATTGTAATATGCTTCTTCATTCGGAGATCTGAAACCATTAGAAAAACGAGCATAGACTGCGTTTTCTGAATTAATTTTATAATTTAAAGCCGTTGTAAAAGATACTCTGTTGACATCATAATTCCAATACGTGAATTTATTTCCCAAAACAGACATATTATCATCTGCAGTGGTCGTTAAGAAACTGTGCGTTCCGTCTGTCGTTAAACTTGAATTATTTAAGTTTCCAGAAGTTGTGTTTACGCCATAACCTTTGTAGAAATCACGGCTGTAACGAATTCCTCCGTTGAAACTTAATTGATCAGTGATATTGTAATCTAAGTTCGCATATAGATCGTTCAAACTTCCCTGAACCTGAGAATCTCTCAACAGGAAAGACATTTCTGTAACTCCATTGTATGTTTTAGAATAACCTGTACTGTTCGGTGTAAGTGAAGTATCAACTAAATTTAACAACTCAGGATTATCTGAAGCAGTTGCTAAAATATTGCTCCAGTTCCAGTTTTGATGAGATTTCCAGTTAGATTTATAGAAACCAGCCGTTACATTTCCTTTATCAAATTTATAACTGAACTGTAAGTCGTTTACAAAATTATTCATCTGTTTATCAATCGCCCAAAAACCTAATTTCTGAACAAAAGCCGGACTCATAACCGCACCAGAACTTACGGAAGAATATTGGAAATTATTTCCCGTAATTCCATAACTTCTTGCAAAATCTACAGCTGAAGTTGGTCCTCCTGAAGGGAAAATTCCGGTATAATTCATATTGATATTGGTGTATCTTGTTTTATTTAAAACAGAGAAATTCCCACCCAGATCATATTTAAATTCAGCTCCCAAAACATCAACTTTCGGATGAATTCCATCCTCTAAATTTCTGCTGAAAAATCCTCCACCCGCTTGTGGAATATTTAACTGACTGATATTTCTGTAGCTGTACGTTCCGTAATTAGCATCAAAACCAGCAAATTCTTTCAGATCATTTCCATTTTGCACCAAAGGAATCGGAAGAAAGAAGGTGTTTCTGTCGTCTAATTTTTTGTAATACACTTTAGCGTACCCTTTGTCGAAAACATATTTCAGATTCATTCTGATTTGTCCACCCTGATTGGCTTTAAAACCAGTTTTTCTGATCCCGTCATCTGTTCTGTAAAAACCTCCTACATTAAAAAACAATTTATCCTGAACCAAAGCTCCGCCAACATTCACATCGGTACGCATCAATCCGTAAGTACTTGTTTCCAGTTTTGCCGTTCCTTTGAAATCATTTCCACCTTCTTTGGTAATAAAGTTGATCAAACCTCCGGGAGAATTGGTCGCAAAAATAGATCCTGAACCTCCTCTTAAAGCTTCCAATCTACTTACAGAATTATCTACACGGAAAAAATTATCAGCATTCGCAAACTGTAAAGCTCCATCTTCAAAAACCGGAAGACCATCTTCCTGAACCTGCACAAATTCATATGCTCCAGCTGAAGGAATTCCTCTTGCAAAAAGGTTATTACCTACTTCACCACCCGAAGTTTCAACCGCAAAACCGGGAACTCTTTGTAGCAAAGCAGCTGCACTGATCGGGTTTTGTTTCTGAATTTCCTTTGCACTGAACGTAGAAATTGCGGTACTGGATTCTATTTTCTTTTTAGGATTTGAGTTTCCCGTGATCACCACCTGATCAATAGATGCAGTTCTTGTAGAATCCTGTGGAGTTTCCTGAGCATACGTATTATTGAAATAAAGCGTAGCAATTCCGGCAAGCAAAAAAATTGATTTGTTTTTCATAGCCAAATTGTTTTTTTATAGTTTGTTTTTAATTTTGTTTTAATTTAAGATAAACACCGTTCGTCCATCCAAAGCCGTCCTGATTGGGATATTCCCCTCCACCTGCAACAGTTTCTATATCTAAAGCATTGTATTTTTCCATCAATTTCCCGGTATTCCTGTAAACTCTTTCAACGTTTGAAGACCAATTGCTTTTAATTTTTTCAGCTAAATCATTAAAGCCATAATTCTTCATCGATTTAAAACCCAACCATTGATAAGGCGCCCAAGCATTTGGAAAATCCCACTGTTGCCCGGAATTTTTGGTCGTAGTAACCAATCCACCTTGATAAAGAAATTTTTCTTCAATATTTTTAGCAACCGATTTTGCCTGATCTTCACTCGCCAAACCAAGAAATAAAGGATAAAGAGCCGCAATATGCTCAGACGAAGTTTTTGTATTTTTTTTAGTGTGATAATCTTTATAAGTTCCGGAGTTTTCATCCCAGAAATATTTATCGATCATCTGTTTTCTGCCTGTCGCTCTTTCTGAATAATACTTTTCTTTTTCAGATAAATTTTGAAGCGATGAAGATTTTGCTAAAGTGTTTTCCAAATGCCATAAAAGACTGTTTAAATCAACCTGAGCAAGATCTAAAGTTTCAATCGTCTGAATTGTATCTCCGTCTGCAAACCATCTGCTTGAAAAATCCCAACCCGATTCACAGGCACTTCTTATGTTTCTGTAAAATTCTTCCCCTGCATTTTCGCTGTCTTCAATATCAATCAAATAACTTTCGGGACGCGGTTCGTTTGCTTCATCGAAATACCTGTTTAAAACATCTCCGTCAACAGTTTTCAGCACTCTTTTTATGCTTGAACCGTTATCCAAATCTTTTTCACCATTCATCCAGAACACGTATTCTTTTTCTAAAGTGTCGTAATATTTGATGTAAATATTTTCATCTTTTGTCGTTTCAAAAAGCAAATCGAGCATTAACGAAAAATAAGGCGGTTGAGAACGACTTAAGAAATGAGTTCTGCTCGCATTTGGTACAAAGCCAACCGTCTGAATTAAATAAGAACAGTTTTCAATGATATTTTCCATCATTTCTATTCTTCCGGAAGTTTGCAAACCCAACATGATAAAATAGCTGTCCCAATAAAAAAATTCGTTGAAACGCCCTCCGGGAACAACATAAGGCTTTGGAAGTTTTAACAAAGTTCCTTTTTCTTCATACGCTGTTCTGGTCAATTCGTCCCAAAGTTTTTCGATATGCTCATCAATCGGTAATTGTGTTTCTCTTATAATTGAAATTTTAGTTCCCAAAAAATCGAAATTAGAAAGTACAAATTGTTTTAAATCAAAACCTTCTGCATTTTTTTCATTTTCATATTTAGAATTAATTTCAGCAACAGAAAATAGTGGAACCGCATCTGTCATTGTTTTTTGGTCTTCAAAAATCTGAGACCTTTGAACGTCATCAAAAAGCGTCTGAATTTCGTTGATGTATAGTGGATTATTCATCTTTATTTTTTAGGATTTATTTTTAATTTATTCATGATAATTGCAGAAACAATCAGTAGCGAAAGCGGAATTAATGAAAGATAAAACGCCTGTTGCCCACTGAATTCCTGAAATACAAAACCGGTTATGACAGAACCTACCGTGCCTCCGATCGCAGAGAAAACGACAATTAAACCAGCCATTGCGCTGTGTAAATATTTTGGAATTGATGCTAAGATCACAGAATTAATGCTCGGATAGATCGGAGCCAACAGTCCGCCCATTAATGGAAATAAATACACGACAAGCGGAGCGTTGAACCAATTGGTATTTGTATTAATATGAATGTTATGAGTTAATGGTAAGACCAAAAGAATGCTTATTGCAAAGCCAACAACACAGAAAGAAACCACATAGATCCAGCTGAATTTCTTAGAGAAAAAGCCCGATAAAAATCGTCCTAATGCAAAAGCTCCTGCTAAAACTGCTCCTGCCTGAATAGACATCGAGGTCGGAACTTTTAAAATTTCTTTATAAAAAGTAGGCGTCCAGGTTTGGAAACTTTGCTCCACCAAAACAAAAAGGAAAGCGCACAGCAAAAAGAACAATACTTTTTTGTAACTGAATAAACTGATGCTGTTTTTTAAATCTCCAAGCAAATCGGTTTTCTCACTTTTCGCATCGCTTTCATTGAGCTTAGTAAAGAATAAAAACAAAAACGACAAGGTAGAAACTGCACCCAAAACCCAATAAACATTAAGCCAATGGGTAGATCTAGGATCATGGTCGTCAATAAAAAGACTGAATAAAACATTTCCCGCTAAAACTCCAATCATAAAGAAACCTTCCAGATATCCCATAAAACTGGAGTGTTCTTTATCTGTATTGGTCACCAATCCGATTGAAGTAAAAACTGAAATTTTGATTAATGCGAAAGAAATCCCAACGATAGTAAACAATAATTTGAAAAACCAGAAATCATTGGCAAAAGGCATCACAAAACACATACAGCTCACCAAAAACAACGCGATCAACATTGATTTTTTAATCCCGATTTTTGGTAAAAACGATGCTAAAATAAATGAGCAAATCGCAATCGGCAGATCTTTGAAACCTTCTAAAACACTTGCTGAAGATTTTGTAATTCCGAAATTTTGCTGCATCTGTAAAATAACCGTTCCTACCGAATTCAAAAGAATCGCAAAAACAAAATAGTTTAAAAACAGAACCGCCTTGATGTTGAAATTTTTCATTAATTAATTTCTTGGTGGCTAAGATAGAAGCATTCCGGTTAACGTTAATTTAACACAGTAAATGAATATTTGAACTATATTAATATAATTCTTATTTTAGACAACAAAAGAAGGTTAATTAAATGAAAGTTACATTTGAACGAGTGATCCCCAATGAAAAGAGTTCTTTTCGGACGATCCATAATAACTCTCCTATTTCAGAATTCAAATGGGAATATCATTATCATCCCGAAATTGAGCTTGTCTGCGTACTTTCCGGGAGCGGAACACGCCACGTTGGCTATCATAAAAGCAATTATACCAACGGCGATCTGGTTTTGATCGGTTCAAATATTCCTCATTCTGGATTTGGTTTAAATTCTATTGATCCACATGAAGAAATTGTACTCCAGTTCAAACAGGAAATTCTACAGTTCCCGGAACAGGAAGTTGAAGCGAGATCGATCAAAGACTTACTGGAGCTTTCTAAATATGGTATAAAATTTCACAGAAAAATCAAAAAAGCAATGATTTCAAAATTGAGATTGATACTGGAATCTGAAGGCTACAAAAGATATTTACTGTTGCTTGAAATCCTTTTTGAACTTTCACAATCTAAAGATCATGAGCTTTTGAATAACGAAATCATGCCTTACACCATTATTTCAAAAAACAAAACGAGGCTGGAAAATATTTTCACTTTTGTAGAACACAATTACGATAAAGAGATCAATATTGAAGATGTCGCTAAATTGGCCAATCTTACACTTCCGGCATTCTGTAATTTCTTTAAAAAGGCAACTCAGATCACCTTTACTGAGTTTGTGAATAGATACCGTATCAACAAAGCATGTTTATTAATGGCGCAGGATAAAAGTATTTCTGAGTGCAGCTACAGTTGTGGCTTTAACAATGTCACTTATTTCAACAGAATGTTTAAAAAATATACAGAAAAAACACCTTCAGAGTTTATGAAGAATTTCTCGCACAGTAAAGTGAATGTAGATTTGAAGGTTGAAGAACCTAAAATAAAAATTGGGTTTTAAATTGTGGATAACTCTGTGGATAAAATTGTGGATAACTTTCATATATTACAAATCACTGATTTTAAATAACATACATTTAAAAACGACTAAGGTAATATTTTACTCATTGTTGATAACCTATGAAGATATTAACAATTTTCCGCAAAATCTATTTCTATTAAATACAAGATGCAGCGACGATAGAGAATTAATTATGAATTTATAGCAATATTATTCAATCTTACACCTCCTCTTTTCTATTATTTCTTTTTAAACCCGACTAAAGAATTTGTACCCCGGTATTGCATATTTTTTTATTGATGACAAACGAAAAAACACATTCAATAAAGTTAGAGCCTTAATTTTAATCGTCTTATCTATTTTAATAAAACATAAAAATATATTCAAAAGACATTTTGAGAATTTATTTTAATAAAAATTAAATGTGATTTTAAAATTCAAAAAACTTAAAATAAAATCAGCTTTTAAATTGTGGATAACGCTGTGGATAAAATTGTGGATAACTCTAAAACATTATAGAATATCTATCTAGAGGCTATACAGAAGGTTATTTTTTTTAAATAACAGGATTCTACATTGTTAGTAAGTCATGAAGATATTAATAATACTTACCTAAAAACCACCTTCATTTATAAAAAGTATAATTACAATAAAGAAATCAATAATGAAGTTATCACCCAATTGACCAATCCTACACTTCCTACATTTTTTTTAAGCGGTTCAAATTACATTTACACAGCAAGTACACCGATACGATACAACAAAATACATCACAAATAACAAAGCATAAAAGTACTTCAGAATTAACAATACAATTCTATATATCAAATACTTAAAGATTTTAATAATCCACAAAAGTGAATTTAAATGACGTCTTATGAACTGAGGAACAATATATCATACAACAATTTAAAAGCTGAAAACGATCCTAAAATTAAAACCAAAATTTAAACATATTTATCAACAATAAATTGTGGATAAGCCTGTGGATAACTTTGTGGATAACATTTAACCTAATCAATAATAGACTATTTATCAATTAGATAATATTATTTTTTTCAATTGAATTTAGAACAAAATAATAAAGTCTATATTTTAAAAAAAATTTACAAATTCAAGGTTGTCAGAAAGTTAATAAAAAGGGACTTTTTATTACTAAAATAGTTGTGGAAACTATGTGGATAAAATTGTGGGTAACTCAGAAACATTCTGATTATCAATAATAAAACAAAAAAAAGCTATCCCCAAAAGAACAGCTTATATATTATTTGCAAGAAAAATTAACCTGCAACGATCAACTTTAAAATTATTTCCACTTTATATTGCAACCCATGCTCGGTCTCTGAATTTCTTCCTGAGGTTCACCAATTAAAAGATTTTCAAAAGCAATAATTAAATCTTCACCTGTTACTTCTTTGTGATTTCCCGGTCTTGAATCATCCATCTGCCCTCTGTAAATAAGGTCTAATTTATCATCAAAGAAAAAGAAATCCGGCGTGCAAGCTGCATCGTAAGCTTTTGCAATTGCCTGGCTTTCGTCATATAAATAAGGAAAATCAAATTTTCTTTCGATTTGAAACTCAATCATTTTTTCCGGAGAATCTGCAGGATATTTTTCTACGTTATTAGAATTGATCGCGATAAATTCAATTCCTGCCTCATTATAATCTTCATACAGTTCTGTCAACTTATCAATAATGTGAAGCACAAACGGACAGTGATTACACATAAAGATAACCAACGTACCTTTTTCACCTTTCAAGTCGTCTAATGACTGAACTTCATTGCTTTTAGAAGGGTTTGGAAGTTCAAAAAACGGAGCTTTTGTACCTAACGCCAACATATTTGAGGGAGTATTCATATCTTTTTTATTTATCCACAAAGATAAAGATTTCTTTTCTTATCTAATAAGGAAGCCCGAAGATGGATGATGGAAGTTTAAGCAGTTTTTTTTGAAAAAAATCAATCAATCGAGTTAGACTATGTAATCTATCTATTTTTACAATAATATTAAAATTTTGTCTTCCAACTCCCATTCTTTCAGCATTCAGTAAATCATAATAGTCCTCCAAGTCTTCCGTAAAAAATTAAATCTTAAAATTTGTTTGGAAGATGTATTTAAAAGTTTGTAGTTTTGCTAACACTGTTAGTAAATAAAATCATGGGCTTACATGAACGTCGTCAAAGAGAAAAAGAATCTATCCGTGCAAATATTTTGCAGGCTGCATTCACTTTGGCTAAAACTGACGGTTGGGCATCGCTTTCTATTCGTAAAATAGCCGATGCGATTGAGTACAGCGCTCCTGTTGTTTATGATCATTTCGAAAACAAAGAAGCGATTTTATATGAAATTTCTATCAACGGATTTCATTGCCTTCAAATAGAATTACTGAAAGCTCAGAAGAAACACGAAAGTCCGGAAGATCAATTGACAGCAATTGTAGACGCTTATTGGAATTTTGCCTTTAAGAATAAAGAATACTACCAATTGATGTTCGGCTTGGGAATGCAGTGCAGCGGAAAAGGTTTAATGAAAGAAGAGTTTTCTTCTTTCCAGGATATGATTTTCGACTGTACTTATGAAATTATCAAGAAAAAAGGATCAAATGAAGACAGTGCTTGTCACTCTTCTCATGCTTTGTTTTCTGCAGTTCACGGATTAATTTCAATTATGATGATGAGAAATGATGATATTCCTTCAACGATGAATAAGACCACTTTAGACGAAACAGTTTCGGCTTTTATTAAATCTTTGTAAATTTTTTTTGAATTAAAAATTAACACTGTTAGGAAAAGTAACACGAAACAATTAACATAATTTAAATTAAAAATAAAAGACTTTAAAAATGAAATACGATTTTTTTACATTATTTCTTGCCATTTTTTTTCCTTCTCATTAACACTGTTAAGAAAAATAACACGCAAAACCACTCAACCAAAATTTAACTCCAAAATTGTAATCATGGAAATGACAATCTAAACCCCAGTTAAAATCAGGTTATTTTTTTTACTTCTCAATTAACACCGTTAGAAAATATAACATGATTTAAAATAAAAACAACATTACCTAATCTAACACTTCATTAAAAAAATAAAACTTAAAATGAAAACAACTGCAAAAGCAAAATTAATTGTACTTATATCGAGTATCATTCTTTTACAAAATTGCACAAAAGCGGCAGAAGGCACTAATGCTGCTCCACCCGCTCCAGAATTGCCAATTTATACCGTTAATACATCTCCAGCAACAATATATCAGGAATTTCCAACCGCATTAGAAGGAAAAAATAATGTGGAAATAAGATCTCAGGTTGACGGATATTTAGATAAAATTTATGTAGAAGAAGGTGCTTATGTAAGAGCCGGACAAGCCTTATTTAAAATAGATTCAAGAGCTTACGGAGAACAAATGAATATGGCCAATGCCAATTTACAGGTTGCCAATGCCAATATTCAAAAAGCAAAAGTTGAGGTTGACAGACTGGAACCTCTTGTATCTGCAAAAGTAGTTTCTGAAGTACAGTTGAGAACTGCAAAAGCAAATTACGCAGCAGCTGTTGCAGCAGCTTCACACGCAAGAGCTTCAGTTGGCGGAGCAAAAATCAATGTAGGATTTACAACGATTACAGCTCCTGTAAGTGGTTACATTGGAAGAATTCCTTATAAAAAAGGAAGTTTAATTTCAAGAACAGATGCTAATCCGTTGACTTTATTATCAGACATCAGCGAAATTTATGCGTATTTCTCTTTAAGCGAGCTTGATTTCATTGGTTTTCAGAAAAAATATCCGGGAGCAACTTTAAACGAAAAACTTAAAAATATGCCGATGGTAGATTTGGTGATTGCCGACAACACCACATATCCTGAAAAAGGTAAAATGAGCATTGTTGACGGACAGTTTGATAAAACTACAGGGGCAATCAGTGTTCGTGCCGTTTTTCCAAATGCAAACGGAGCTTTGAGAACAGGAAATACAGGCCGAGTTCGTATGCCTCAATTATTCGCCAATACGCTTGTAATTCCTCAGGAATCAACTTTCGAAATACAGGATAAAACCTATGTTTATATTGTTGGAAAGGATAAAAAAGTAACCAGCAAGCCTATAACAATTTCTGGAAAAACAGACAGTTATTACTTTATTTCCGAAGGACTTGCAGCAGGTGAAAAAATTGTTTACACAGGAATTGGTGCATTGAAAGATGGCGTTACCATTCAGCCAAAAAACATTTCTTCCGACAGTCTTTTGAAAGCAAGACCATTGTAAAAACCGTTTAAATTTTAACCACAAAAGTCACAAAAGATTTTTTTCTGTTTGAAAAAGTAGAATGCTAAAATTTTAAAGTTCACAAAAACGAAGATCAAAGATTTTCAAAACTAATGTGTTCTTTTTAAAAGCAATAATTAAAACTTAATGTGACTAATGTGTTTAAAAACTATTGTGTCTTTTGGCTTCGTCGAATCTTCGATTTGTGGTAAGAACATAGTTTAAACAACATTAAAAAAAATAAACTTCTTATGTTAAAAAAATTCATAGATAGACCGGTACTTTCTACGGTTATCTCCATCATACTTTTGCTATTGGGAGCGATGTCGGTTTTCAACCTTCCGATCACGCTATTTCCCGATATTGCACCACCGAGTGTTCAGGTGACGGCATTTTATCCGGGAGCGAATGCAGAAGTTGTTGCACGTTCCGTTGCTGTTCCGATTGAGGAAGCGGTGAACGGTGTTGAGAACATGACCTACATGACCTCAAATTCAAGTAATGACGGATCAATGACCTTGAGTGTATTTTTCAAGCAAGGTTCAGATCCTGATAATGCTGCGGTAAATGTTCAAAACCGTGTTTCAAAAGCCATGAGCCAGCTTCCACAGGAAGTTGTACAGGCAGGAATTTCGACTCAGAAAGTTCAAAACAGTATGATCATGTTCATGGGACTTTCGAGTAATGACCCGAAACAATACGACGAGCTTTTCTTACAAAATTATTTGAAGATCAATGTAATTCCACAAATACAGCGTATTCCAGGAGTTGCTCAGGCTCAGGTCTTCGGAACAAGAGATTACTCGATGAGACTTTGGCTGAAACCAGACAGATTGGCTGCCAATAATCTTTCTCCACAGGAAGTTTTAGCAGCAGTAAAAGATCACAATCTTGAAGCTGCACCTGGACGTTTGGGACAAGGAAGCAAGGAAACTTACGAATATATCTTAAAATATAAAGGTAAATTAAACAAAAACGAAGACTACGAAAATATTGCCATCAAATCGAATAGTGACGGTTCATTTTTAAGATTAAAAGATGTTGCAAGAGTAGAATTTGGTTCTTACACATACACCGCAGCGAATAGAGTTGATGGAAAACCGGTTGCAGGATTTGCGATTTTGCAAACTGCAGGTTCTAATGCCAACGAAATTTTAACTGATATTGAAAAGCAGGTTGAGCAGATGAAGCCTTCGCTTCCAAAAGGAGTTGAGCCAATTATCATGTACAATTCTAAAGACTTTTTGGATGCGTCGATTCATCAGGTTGTAGAAACTTTAATTATCGCATTCATTTTGGTATTTATTGTAGTATATATTTTCCTTCAGGATTTCAGATCTACATTAATTCCTGCGATCGCCGTTCCGGTAGCAATTGTTGGTACATTTTTCTTCCTTCAGCTATTTGGTTTCAGCATCAATATGTTAACATTGTTCGCATTAGTTCTAGCCATTGGTATTGTTGTGGATGATGCGATTGTCGTTGTAGAAGCTGTCCATTCTAAAATGGAACAAACCGGAATGCCGGTTGAACAAGCTACGACAAATTCGATGAGTGAAATTTCGGGAGCGATTATTTCCATAACATTGGTGATGTGTGCGGTATTTATTCCGGTTGGTTTTATGCAAGGTCCTGCAGGAGTTTTCTACAGACAGTTTGCTTTTACTTTGGTGATTGCGATTTTGATCTCTGCGGTCAATGCATTGACATTAAGTCCTGCTTTATGTGCTTTATTATTAAATGATCCTCAGGGAGAACATGGCGAGCACGGTCAGAAAAAAGGTTTTGGAGCAAAGTTTTTTAACGCTTTCAACAAGAGCTTTAATAACATGACCAAAAAATACATTTACAGCCTTAAGTTTTTAATTAAAAATAAATGGGTTGCGGTTACAGGTTTAGCAGCAATCACAGCAGCGAGTGTTTTCTTAATTAATAAAGCTCCTACAGGGTTTATTCCAACAGAAGATCAGGGATTTGTTTTGTATGCTGTGAATACTCCTCCCGGAAGTTCATTAGACAGAACGCACAGAGCAACTGAGCAGATTGATAAAATCATCAATGGTGAGAAAGCTAAAAATCACCTTTGGGTAGCCGATGGAATGAACTTTATCAGTAATGCCAATGCTTCTCCTTATTCTGCAGGTTTTATTAAATTGAAAGACTACGAAGATCGTGGTGAAATGAAAGATCCGGATCAGATCGCAGCGGCTTTAACAGGAAAAGTAGCACAGGTAAAAGACGCCAATGCATTTTTCTTCAACTTCCCTACCGTACAAGGTTTTGGTAACGTTTCAGGTTTTGAATTTATGTTACAGGATAAAACCAACGGATCTTTTGAACAATTGGGAGTCAATACTCAGGTTTTCATTGGAGAATTGATGAAACGTCCGGAAATTGCTTTTGCTTTTACAACTTACGCAGCCGGAAATCCTCAATATACCATTGATGTTGATACCGATAAAGCCAATCAATTAGGAGTTTCTATTACAGAATTGATGCAGACCATGCAGATTTATTACGGAAGTAGTTTTGTTTCAGACTTCAATAGATTCGGTAAATATTATAGAGTGATGGCTCAGGCAGATATTCCTTACAGAACCGATGCTAATTCTATGGAAGGAATTTATGTTAAAAATAAATCGGGCGAAATGGTTCCTGTAAAAACTTTGGTAACGTTAAAAAGAACCTTCGGACCAGAAACAGTTTCAAGAAACAACCTATTCAACGCCGTAACCATCAACGGAACTCCAAAACCTGGTTACAGTACCGGAGACGCCATTAAAGCGGTAGAAGAAGTTGCTCAAAAATCACTTCCAAGAGGATATGGTTACGAATGGACCGGAATTACACGAGAAGAAATTAAAACTGGTGGACAAACTGCTTTTGTATTTATGCTAAGTATTTTGTTCGTGTATTTCTTACTGGCAGCTCAGTACGAAAGTTATATTCTTCCTTTTGCTGTTATTTTAACCATTCCTACAGGGATTTTCGGAGTATTTGCTTTCACAGGATTAGCCGGAATTGACAATAACATTTACGTTCAGGTCGGATTAATCATGCTCGTCGGATTGTTAGCTAAAAATGCAATTCTGATCGTAGAATTTGCCGTTCAGCGAAGAAAAGCAGGAAAAACTTTAATTGAATCAGCGCTTCAGGCTTCAAGATTACGTTTAAGACCAATTTTGATGACTTCATTTGCTTTCATCATCGGTATGCTTCCGTTGGTTTGGACACAAGGTGCAGCAGCAAAAGGAAATCATTCGATCGGAATCAGTACAGTTGGTGGAATGTTTACAGGAGTAGTATTCGGAATTTTTATTATTCCGGTAATGTATGTCATCTTCCAATATTTACATGAAAAAATGCCGAGCCGAAAAAACAAAAGACTTCAAAGACAAAAACTGGAGGAAGAACTTTTGGCAACAGCACATTAATAAAAATGATTAACAAAACTTTGAGAGTTCTTTTAACCACAAAAGTCACAAAAGATTAAAGGCTTTTTATTGAAAGTTAAATGTTTGAAAATAAAAGAACACATAAGTTTTCTTATTACACAAACATCTGTGAAAATCTGTGATATCTGCGGGACAAAACAATTAGCAAAATATTATCTCCTACTAAAGACAACTTTGCTTATCACTCAAAGTTTTGTGATCAATTTAAAAATATAGACTTATGAAAAGAGTAAAAAATATAATCATCGCTTTTGGGATTGCATTAGGTGCAGTTTCCTGCGTACCCAAATTGGCATATCAGGAAACAAAACCCGAACTTCCCGAAACATTCAAATATACCGCAACCGCTGATACCGCAAGTGTTGCCAGCTTAGAATGGAAACAGTTTTTCAACGATCCCATTTTACAGGAATTAATTGAAAAAGGAATTAAAAACAATTACGATCTACAAATTGCTTTAAAACAGGTCGCTTCTTCACAGGAAAAACTGAAACAGGCAAAATATCTTCAATATCCTGATGTTGGTTTCGGAGTTTCAGCACAAATTTCAAAACCGTCAAAAAACAGCATGAACGGACAAAGCTTAAATTTATTTTTAGGGCAAAGTCATGTTGAAGATTATAATGCAGCATTCAATTTATCTTGGGAAGCAGACATTTGGGGTAAAATTAAAAACCAGCAGGAAGTTTCAAAAATGCAGTATCTGCAAACTTATGAAGCGACAAAAGCAATTCAGACACAGGTTGTCGCAGCGATTGCTCAAGGGTATTACAATTTATTGATGCTTGATAAACAATTACAGATTGCAAAATCAAACTTAGATTTAAGCATCAATACCCTTTCTCTTACAGAAAAATTGTGGCAAAGTGGCGACACGACTTCTTTGGGAGTTCAGCAAGCTACAGCTCAGAAACAATCTACAGAGCTTTTGATCACGCAATTGGAGCAAAATATTGCGATCCAGGAAAATGCTTTGAGTATTTTGGTCGGTGAAAACCCGAATAAAGTCAACAGAACCATTGAAATGTCCGACACTTCTTTACCGCAAGATATTTCAGCGGGACTTCCGGCAGCGATGGTGAGTCGTCGTCCTGATGTTCGTCAGCAGGAATTGGTTTTATTAGAATCAAATTCTTTGGTAGGAATTGCGCAGGCAAATATGTATCCTGCACTGAAAATTACCGCAAACGGCGGAGTCAATTCATTTAAAATTGACAACTGGTTTCAAATTCCGGCATCTTTGTTCGGTTCAGTTTTGGGCGGATTGACTCAGCCTATTTTCCAGAAAAGACAGTTGAAAACAGATTTGAATGTTGCAAAAATTCAGAGAGAGAAAAACGTTTTGGCATTCCGTCAATCAGTTTTAAATGCGGTGGGTGAAGTTTCTGATGCGTTAGTTTCCAATGAAAGTTTAAAAGTTCAGGAACAGAAAGCAACAGAACAGGTAACAACCTTGAAAAATGGAATAAAAAGCGCCGAAATGCTTTACAAAGGTGGAATGGCAAATTACTTAGAAGTGATTACAGCTCAGGGAAATTCTTTGCAAGCTGAACTGAATCTTGCGTCAGTAAAAAGACAGAGATTAAGCAGTATTGTAGATCTATACCGAGCTTTAGGTGGCGGTTGGAAGTAGTAAATTTAATTATATTGTTAATAGAATGTGGTCTTTCGGGATCGCATTTTTTTGTTTTAAATTAAACACTTATAAACAGTCGCGCCGTCATTCAGAACGGAACGAGGTTGAGTAAAGAATCTATAAAATATTTGCAGAGATTCTTCCTTCGTCAGAATGACAAAAGATACTGCTAAAAATCTCCACAAAATTTGTCATTCAGAGCGAAACGAAGTGGAGCGTGGAATCTAAACTAATTTTCTAGATTTTTGAAAAATTCTGTAGAGATTCCTACTAAATGACAAGGTGTACGTTTTTTTAAACGCAAAGTTTTATTTAAAAACGTAGAATTTTAAGGAGCAAAGATTGGCGACAAAGTCGCTGATAAAGGTAGCTTCCTCAGAATCAATCTTATTGATTCCATTCTTTGCTCCTTAAAAATAAATCTTTGCGTTAAAAAAATTACTTTTGAGTTTGCTCATTAATATATTCAATCAGACCATTAAAATCTTTTTCAGAATATCCCAATTGCAAATAATGAATATCATCCGCTTTTCGATACCAAGTCAGTTGACGTTTTGCATATCTTCTGCTGTTTTTCTTAATTTCAGAAACCGCAAATTCCAAATCCCATTCTTCATCAAAATATTTAAATAATTCTGAATATCCAACGGTATTCAAAGCCGTCAAATGTTTGAATTTTTCTAAACCTTTTGCTTCATCCAGCAAACCTTTCTCCATCATGATATCCACTCTCCTATTGATTCTGTCATACAGTTCTTCTCTCGGAGCTTCAATTCCAATTCGGATAACATTAAAATCTCGTGAATCTTGTGAAACAGCAATCAATTCAGAATATTTTTTATCCGTCTGCCAAATCACATCAATGGCACGCAAAAGCCTTCTGTGATTATGAAAATCCACAACCGAAAAATATTCAGGATCGAGTTCTTTCAACATTTCCTGAAGCTTTTCAATGCCTTCGTTATCCAGAATTTCCTGTAATTTAATTTGATTCTCTTCATTCGCTTCAGGCAAATCATTCAAACCTTCAATCACCGCTTTTTCATACATCATACTTCCGCCAACCAAAATGACAGTATCTAATTTTTCAAAAAGTTCGTTGAGTTTTTTTAAAGCATCTTCTTCGTATTGTCCGATCGAATAATATTCCTCAACCGAAAGATTTCCAATAAAATGATGAGGTGCTTCCGCCAATTCTTCTGCAGATGGAGAAGCCGTTCCGATGATCATTTCCTTAAAAAACTGGCGCGAATCGCAGGAAACAATTTCTGTACTGAAATGTTTTGCTAAATCAATGGCCAATCTTGTTTTTCCAATTCCGGTAGGTCCTACAACAGAAATCAAATTTTTATTTTTCACTTTGCAAATTTACGAAAAATGAACCTTTATTTTTAACCACAAAATACTTTAAAAGAATGATTCAATTGAACCATTAAGAATAGTTAAGTGGTTAAGTTTAATTAAGAAAAATCAAATAGATTTTTAAAAAGTATTATTCTAAAGTGATGCTCATCTTAATATTCTTCACTTCTTTATTAAAATCTTAATGGTTCAAAATAAATTTAAATTTGTACAATTACAAAGTATGATGTTAAAATTTCATCTTATCACACTATAGACTTAAATGTTTATCTTTGTACGACAATAAAAAACTATGATTTTATCAATGACCGGCTTCGGTAGAGCCGAAAGTGTTTTTGAAGGAAAAAAAATTTCAATCGATATTAAATCACTGAACAGCAAGAGCTTTGATTTAAATATCAAAATTCCTTTACGTTACAAAGAAAAAGAATTTGAAGTAAGAAAAATTCTCAACGATAGAATCATCCGTGGAAAGGTAGATTGCTACATTAATATTGAGAATCTTGAAGAAACCAATGATGTAAAAATCAACAGAGGTTTAATCGATTCTTACATGAATGAGCTTAAAAATATAGCTTCAGACGGACCTGATTTTGAATACCTTAAAATGGCAGTAAGACTTCCGGATGCAATTACTTCAAGACCCGACGAATTAACTGAAGGTGAATGGGAAGCTTTAGCGAAAATCGTTAATAATGCGGTTGATAAGTTCCAGGAATTCAGAAAAACAGAAGGAAAAATCCTTCACGAAGAACTGGAAAGAAATATCAAAAATATAGACAAATATCTTTCAGAAGTTATTCCTTATGAAGAAGTGAGAATTAATTCTGTGAAAGAACGTTACATGAAAACTCTAAAAGAATTTGAAAATGTTGACGAAACTCGTTTCTATCAGGAAATGGCCTATTTCACCGAAAAACTAGATATTTCTGAAGAAAAAGTAAGACTTTCTCAGCACTTGAAATATTATTCTGAAGTAATGGAAAATGAAGATTTTAATGGAAAAAAACTTGGTTTTATTTCACAGGAAATTGGGAGAGAAATCAATACTTTAGGTTCAAAAGCCAATCACGCTGAAATTCAGAAATTGGTGGTAATGATGAAGGATGATTTGGAAAAAATTAAAGAGCAAACGTTAAATGTATTATAGTTACGAGGTTCGTGATACGGGTTTTAGATTCGAAGTTAAAAGGCTGAATCTGAAGACCCGAAACTCAGAACTCGAAACCCGAAACTAAAAATGAATAAAGTTATCATATTTTCAGCACCATCGGGAAGCGGGAAAACGACATTAGTAAAACATTCTCTGGAAGCAATTCCTGAATTGGAATTTTCTATATCGTGTACAACAAGACAGCCGAGAGGAAGTGAAATTCACGCTGTGGATTATCATTTTATTTCGCCAGAAGAATTCAGACAAAGAATTTCTGAAGATGCTTTTGTAGAATTTGAGGAAGTTTATACCGATAAATATTACGGAACTTTAAAATCTGAGGTCGAAAAGATTTGGAATCAGGGAAAAGTTGTTATTTTTGATGTAGACGTAAAAGGCGGAATTTCATTAAAAAAATATTTTGGCGAAAAAGCATTATCCATTTTCATAGAACCACCTTCGATTGCCGAATTGGAACGAAGATTGATCTCAAGAAACACCGATGATGCCGAAACCATAAAAACCCGCGTAGAAAAAGCTGAAGAAGAGCTTACCTATGCGATAGAATTTGACAAAATCGTTATCAACAGCGATTTGAGTGAAGCAAAAATAGAAATAGAAAGTTTAATAAAAAGTTTTATAGAAAATTAAAAGCCGGATGATAGAAGCTGGGTGATGGAAGTTTGAAGATTATAAAAACCAAACGACATCATTACTAACTTCTAATTTCTAACTTCTAATTTCTAATGAACAAAAACATTGAGGCTGAAATGAGCACCGAAACATTAGAAAAAGCTAAATCTACCCTTCCTGTAAAAGGATTTTTAGATTTGAAAGATATTGACATTCCTCAAGGAGAAGACTTGGTAAAAGCGATTCTCCAGCTGAAAGAAGAAAAAAATGCCGTTATTCTGGCGCATTATTATCAACCAGGAGAAATTCAGGATATTGCTGATTTCTTAGGAGATTCTCTTCAATTGGCAAGACAGGCAAAAGATACAAATGCGGACATGATCGTATTCTGCGGAGTACATTTCATGGCTGAAGCTGCAAAAATTCTGAACCCGACGAAAAAAGTTGTCCTTCCTGATACAATGGCAGGATGTTCTTTGGCAGACGGTTGCTCAGGTGAAGGTTTGAGAAAAATGCGTGAGCAGCATCCAAACGCTTTGATTGCAACGTACATCAACTGTAACGCTGAAACAAAGGCAGAAAGTGACATCATTGTAACCAGCTCAAATGCTGAAACTGTGATTGAAGCTTTACCAACTGACCGACCAATTATTTTCGCTCCGGATAAAAACTTAGGAAGATATTTATCTAAAAAAACAGGTCGTGACATGATCCTTTGGGACGGAAGCTGCATCGTACACGAAGCATTTTCGATGGAAAGAATTGCACAACAATTAGCCGATAATCCAGATGCAAAAATGATTGCACACCCTGAAAGTGAAGAAGCTGTTTTAAAACTGGCTCACTTCATAGGTTCTACTTCTGCTCTTTTGAATTTTGTTGAAAAAGACGATTGTCAGAAATTCATTATTGCCACTGAAGAAGGAATTCTTCACGAGATGAGAAAACGTGCACCGCACAAAGAATTGATCCCTGCTTTGGTTTTTGACGAAAGCTGTAACTGTTCGGAATGTTTTTATATGAAGAGAAACACAATGGAAAAATTGTATTTGTGCATGAAATATGAGCTTCCTGAAATTTTAATTGAAGAAGAACTTCGACTGAAAGCTTTGAAACCGATTGAGGCAATGCTCGATCTTTCGAAAAGTATTAAATAATAAAAAAGCACTGTCTTCACAGTGCTTTCTTTTTTTTAACGAGGAAAACAGTCTGCGTGTACTAAAACTTTAGACTTACAACATTCTGGTAAAGCATGAAACGCTTCGCATGAACTTGGAAAATTTGGTCCGTAAGGTCCGGGAGGACAATTTGCATTGCAAACTGCGCCACCATTAATCGATTTCAACTCTCCTCTGTTTAATTTTTTTAGATTTTTCATATTTATTTGATTTGTTTAGTTATTAAATATAATACTTTTGTTTATATATATAAAATCATGAGTAAAATCTTTTTAGAAGATGTAAAAATATACGCTTACCATGGCGTTCTTCCCGAAGAAAATATTATCGGAACTTATTATATTTTAAATGCTGAAATTCACACAGATTTGTGGGATGCTGCGGTTTCTGATGATTTGAATGATACGATTAGCTATGCAGATATTAATGAAATCATTCATGACGAGATGAAGATTCAGTCTAAATTATTGGAGCATGTTGCTGGAAGAATCATTACTAAAATCAACGAAAAATTCAGTCAGATTTCTTACATCAAATTAAGAATTACCAAAACAAGTCCGCCAATGAAAGGTGAAATGAAAGGAGCGAGTATTGAACTTGAAAAAAGTTTTTTATTAGGCGGAATTACAGAAAATGAGTAATTTTCAATTTTAAAAATCAAAACACAGTGAAGGTATTTAAAATATTATTTCTATTGTTTTCTATCGGTATTTTTGGGCAAAACAATACTTCAGGTGATGCTATTTACAATTTTCCGAAAATAAAATCAAGCATTACAATGCCGGTAACTATTCCGTTATCAGAGATCAGTAATATGATTAATACTTCGGTAAAAGATATGATCTTTCAGGATGATTCTTATACAGATAACGACAATGATCAGTTTAAAGTAAAAGTCTGGAAAACCCGACCAATACGATTAGTTGGAGATGCCAATCAAAATATTGCGATTGAAGTTCCTTTAAAAATATGGGCAGAAAAAGGCATTGGAACTTTGGGAGTTTACACGTATCAGGAAACGACTTTTGAAACCGTGATGTATTTTAAAACAGCTTTAAGTTTTAAAAATAACTGGACAGTAAGCACTTTTACACAACCAATGGGCTTTAAATGGGTAAAAAAACCTGTTTTAGATTTTGGAAAAATTAAAATCCCCATTACTTCTTTGGTAGAAAAAAGCCTGAAAGAACAACAATACAAATTCTCTAAAACCATTGACCAGCAAATGGCTGCTCAGCTCAATTTTCAGCAGTATGCAGTTTTAGCGTGGAACGCTTTTTCTCAACCTTTCAATATTTCAGAGGAATACAATACATGGTTGAAAATAACTCCCATCAACGTTAATATAACTCCGCTTAAATTTTACGGAAATCAAATTGACACAAATATCGGTATCGATATTTTCTCAGAAACGTATACCGGAACAAAACCAGAATCATCTCAACCTGTAAAAGCAGTGATGAATTTTAATTTTATTCCGCTTTTGGCCGATCAGTTTGTATTGCAGACAACTGCGAATATTCCTTTTTCTGAAGCAACCGGTATTGCAAAAAAAACATTTTTAAATAAAGAGTTTGATATCAGAAATTCTAAAGTTAAAATTACGGATATCAAAGTGTATGGAGAAGCCAACCGTATTATGATAGAAGCCGATACAGAAGGTTATGTGAATGGAACGTCTTTTATTTCAGGGATTCCTGTTTATGATGAAACTAAGAAAAAAATAGTGCTGTCGGACACAAAATTTAAGCTTAAAACATCCAACATTCTTCAGAAATTAGCAACGTCTCTTTTCAAAGGAAAAATTGTAAAGATGATTGAAGATGAATACGGAATTCCCACAAGCGAACTTGAAACGTCATCCAAGAAAAGCATCGAAGAAGCATTTAACAAAGAGTATTACAAAGGATTGAAAATGAGCGGTAAAGTTTTTAATCTAAAACCTCATCAAATTCTTTTAAATGACTCCGGAATTACAGCTGTAATTGATACGAATGCAAATTTGAGATTTACTTTAAAAGGATTTTAAACTAAAAACTAACATAACTATGAGAAAATATTTACAGATTATCGACAGACACAGAGCTACAAAATGGATGAGATTCTTCAATATTCTCGTTGACAGAATTGCATTTAATTGTATTTTTTTAGCCTTAGGTTTTCTAGGCGGTATATTAGACGGAATCTTTGGAATATATTATTTTACTAAATTCTTTTATAAGCTTGCAGAGTTAGGAAGAGTTGCAGATATTATCATTACTAGTATTATATTTTTCTTTTATATTTTTTTAATTGAATATTTTACCAAAGGAAGAAGTCTCGGAAAATACATTACCGGAACAAAAGTAATCATGACAGATGGTAAAGAACCTACTATTAGTGATTATTTTATGAGAAATATCATACGACTGGTTCCTTTTGACGCCTTATCTTTTTTTGGAGAAAATGGATGGCACGATAGCTGGAGTGATACCAGAGTCATTAACATTAAAAATTATAAGGCTGAAAGACAGACCAAGAACGAAATTGACGCCATTGGAATAAAAGAAATTGCGTAAAAAATTTGGAGAACATTATAATTTTCCTATATTTGCACCACCTAAAAATGGTGCTTTGGCCGAGCGGCTAGGCAGTGGTCTGCAACACCATCTACAGCGGTTCGAATCCGCTAGGCACCTCCAATCAATCCCTAATCTATATTAGTTTAGGGATTTTTCATGCTTAAAATTATTTGATTTATTAAACAATATTTACACTTTACGTATCTTTACGGATACCCGTAAATAGAATTAAACTTGTATTATTACATTTGCAATTACAAATAATTAACGTATTATATACATTGGAAAAATGAAAATTAATGAAGAAAATATTTTTACTCTTTGCGCTCGTTTTAAATACTTTTTTATTTTCTCCAAGAATTGAAATTTGAAGAAGTTGTTAAAGTTGGCTCAACAACAACAACAACAACAACAACAAAAGAAGAGTTGTTTAATAGAGCAAGATCATGGATTGGGAAAAACTACAATAGTGAAAAACATGTTATCTCAACAGAAAATCGTTCAAATGGTGAGCTTTCTGGAAATGGAATAAAGCATGGAAAGGCATTAAGGATCAGACTTCGCTCAAAATAAAAGAAACTATAGAATCTTTAAAGCGGGCAATGAATAAAGAATACGAAGGCTCTAAAGACTGGTAACATAAATCTCTGTATAATTTTAGCTGTCATTAATAAATTATATACAAACCAACGATGAAAAAACTTCTACTATTTTCCCAATTACTTCTTTGCACAATATATTATAGTCAAACTTTTCAGGAAATAACTAAAATCGGTTCATACTATGGTAAAACATTCAAGGAGTTTGAAAATGGCATGAATATGAAGTTTACAGAAAGAGATTCAAAATTCGGAATTGAATCTCGTGCATATAGAACACCTAATTATGCTTTACTTATTTCAGAAGCAGATGACAATGATTTAATTGGTAGAATTGTGTTTTGGGAAACAAAGATCTTGAACATGAAGAAACATGGTATAATATAGTAAAATATACAAATGAGAATAAAGACTGTGTTTTTATTGATAGTTTTTACAGTGATATAAATGATGAAAATAACAAACACAAAATTCCATTAAACGAAATGCTTCGTCTTTTAAGAAATAATAAAGATACAAGCGAAACCATATATTTTATAGTCTATAAATACCAAAATCTATATTATGATTTTAGTATTGTAAATGGCACTTTCATGATACGCTTTGAAAAAGAATATAAACCAATAAATAAAAAATAGTTGTTACTTGTCTTTAAATAAGTACTACGGCTTCAAATTATTTTAGTTATGAGATTATTAAAGTTTACTGCAACTACAGGTATGAATATACGATTCATTACGTTTTACAGTCTTGCTAATACTATATTTGCAAGAAGTAATTCGTCAATTTATTGTTTGTTTAAAACAAATAATTAATGATAGAAAATATATATTAAAAAAATATACATATATGTATATTATAATATATATTTGCATCAAAACTAATATTAAATATATACATAGATGTTAAAATTAAACAATTGTGAGTTACGAAATTGTAGAACTTCCGCATTCTGGAAAACACGCTAAAATTTATACAATTTATAGTGATAAGATAAATAATACATTGTACCATCAGTTTATTCAGAATAATATTGGAAATTACAGAGACGAAGTAAGAGATATAGTAAATACTCTGGAAAAAATGGGGAAACAAAAAGGTGTTGCACAGCATCTTATTAAAGACAATGAAGGTTCTCCTGGTGAAGGAATAGTTGCATTATTTGACAATCCCGATAGGGATTTGAGACTGTATGGTATTAGATTTGGATCTGGTATTATTATATTAGGAGATGGTGGGGTAAAGAATGTTAGAGCTTGGCAGGATGCCCCATTATTAAAGGCTAAAGTTAACGAATTACAAAAAATCAGTAAATTAATAAATATCAAAATTTCTGAAGGTGATATTAAACTTTCAGACGATGAGATATCAGGAGATTTTATATTATGAAAAAATTGAACAAACCAAGAAAAATTGACTTACCAATTATTGATGAGTTGCTAAACGAAACTAGTGAGCTTGAAAGAGTGCAATTAGAAGATCGTTTAGAATTAGCAATGAAAATTGAGAAGCTTTTGCAGATTCAGGGGTTCAAAACTCATAAAGACTTTGCAAAACATATAGGAAGGTCTGTATCAGAGGTTTCAAGATGGTTAAGTGGCTATCATAACTTAACGCAAAATACTCAATCAGAGATAGCTCACGGTTTAGGCTTGAAGCTATGTGATTTATTTAATACAGAAGTAAAGGTTGAATTTTATGAAACAAAACAAATTGTTTCATCTTCTGCCTCATATTCTTTTCCAAAATCATGGAATAAAGATATGCCAACTTTTGAAATACAAGTTAAGTCAACAAAAGTTAATTGCTAAAATGGATAAAAAATATTTAAGTAAACTTGCCAATATTGAAATTTTATCAAGATATATCAAAGATTCATATGATGAACTTGATATGGATAATTTGAAATATATTTTCACAGTTGACAATCATATTGAAGCAAATTTTATTGATAAAACAATTGATATTGAAGTCAATATTAAAGTTAACGCGGAAGGAAGCGAAGGTAATTCCATAGAGTGTGGCGGAATTAAATTGTTATTAAATTTCATAGTTGAATATGATTCCAAATACATAAAGGATAAGAAATATGACGAGAATGTAATAATTTCTATTGGAGAGATTGCAATAGATACTTCGCGAGGTATTATGTGGGATTCTTTTAGAGGAACTTACTTACACAGAGCGATTCTCCCTATAATGACAGGTGAAAAGTTAATTCCTAAAAGAAAATCAAGTAAAGTAGCAAAATAACTACCACGACGAACTATAGAAAACCTCCAACTAAGGAGGTTTTTTCTTTTATACATGCCCCAAGGTATCAAAATCTTTTATTTACATTTGTAATTAGATTACAATTACATATTTTTGGAAGAGAAAAAAAGTAAATACCTAGAGAGACTAAACGACAAATTCAGGCAGAAAATATTTCTGAAGAATATCCTCACCATAAGAGATTCTTTGCTGCAGTATTCAATATTGTCGCTCGTCAATTAGAACCGGACTTTACTAATTTTTGTAAAGCAAATGGAATTGAAGCCAGAAACTTACAGAAAGTAATTGAACAACCTCATCAAAATATATAAGTCCAATATTACGGAATTTTAGTAGCTAAATATGAATATTCAGCAGACTGGCTTTTAACCGGAAGAGGAAAAATAAAGGATTAATCGTTGTGTGAGGTTGTCACATCCGTGTATGGAAAAGTGTAAACCAATATCACAAATGATGAAAAACTGTAAATACAAAAACTATAATCAATTGATTTATAGCACGATATATTTTTTTTAAAAAAAAGGCAGTTTTGGTCTGCAACACCATCTACAGCGGTTCGAATCCGCTAGGCACCTCCAATCAATCCCTAATCTATATTTAGTTTAGGGATTTTTTATTTCTTAAAATTCCATCTATTCAACAAATAAAATAACTCATTGATATTCAAATTAATAAGCTTGTCTTTTTGAAAAGTATTTTTTATAATGAGGGAAGCCTTGACTGTAATACCAAAATCCTGATTTACTACTACGATGTTTCAAAAAAGAAGAAATAAAAAAAATAAACAGTAAAGCACACCCTAATAATATAAAATTTTCAAGGAGTGAAAAATAATCTGAAGTTTCCATTGGTTAGTTTTTAGTATTATAAAGATATGTAAAACAGACGGTAACAAAAAACAAATTCTCCACAACAAGAGATTTAAGCCAAAAAAACAGTATTAAAAAAATTAACATTACCTCCTTTTATTATCAGAAATGAAAGTATTTTTATGATTTTAACACTTCCTTAACTAAACCTTGGCTTCATAATTGAAATTATCATCACATAGACTTTAAAAGTTTTAATAAATAAGAAAAATTTGAGTTATGAAAAATATAGTTTTAGCAGGTGTAATCTCAATATTTACATTGACCGCCTGTAAGAAGGATGATAATAAAGTGGCCGAAAAAACTTTAGAACAGCAGAAATTGGAATTTCAGGCAAGACAGCTTGATATAGAAAAGCAAAAGCTGGCTATTGAAAGAGAAAGATTTGCTTACGAAGCACAAAAAAGAACTGACAGTATAGCTGAAGTTGAAAAAGCTAAAACAGCTGCTGCAGCAAAACCTCAGGTAATCAGAGAAACCAAAACAATATACAGAGATGCGCCATCTTCTTCTAACAACGGAAGTCAGGCAAGCAATTCTTCATCTCAAGGTACTACAGCAGCTAAGAAAAAAGGAATAAGTGAAGCTGCAAAAGGTACTGCAATTGGTGTTGTGAGTGGCGCTGCTTTGGGAGCTATTGTTAATAAGAAAAACCGTGGTGGTGGTGCTGTTGTTGGTGGTATCATCGGTGGTGCAACAGGATATACTTTAGGTAGATCACAGGATAGAAAAAGTGGTCGGGTACAGCCTAAATAATTAAATATTTTCAAAAACATGAAAGATTGCTTATTTTTAAGCAATCTTTTTTTATGCTCCTGATTGTATGTTCTTCAATTTTTCTGATTACAACCTTAATGGGTTGGGGAAAACTGATGGAAAATATTTTTGGGAAAAGCTTAAACGGAATTTCAGGGAAAATTTTAACGGGAATTTTCTCTGTCGGATTAATTTTTACAGTGGTATCATTTTTTGTCCCACTGAATTTATATATTGAAATTCCTACAATTTTCATCGGACTTTTCTACTTTTTTAAAGACAAACTTTATCTGGAGTATTTACAGTTTTCAAAAAAAGACTCATTCATTTTAGGAATTTTAGCAACTGTCATTTTATTTTCAGCTTCTTTTTATCCTTTTATTTTAGACCATTTCGGTTATTATGTTCCCACGATAAAATGGCTTACAGAATACGGCTTAGTTAAAGGGATTTCCAATCTTGATTTGATTTTGGGGCAAATGTCGGTTTGGCATATTTTCCAGGCAGGATTCAGTAATTTTGCAGATCCTTTTTTAAGGCTTAATGCCGTTTTACTTATTATTTACGGAATTTATATTATCGAAAATAAAAGCTGGATTCAACTGATTTTTATTCCGGTTTTCCTGATTTTTTCGCAATCTCCAAGTCCGGATTTGCCCGTAATTTTATTTTCTTTAATTATCCTGAATGAAATTTTATCCGGAAACAAAAACCTGGCTTTCTTATTTGCATTTTCTGTTTTTATATTTGCGATAAAACCAACCGTTATTTGGCTCCCAATTTTCATTCTGCTCTACTCTATTTTCGTTTCCAGATTTCAGTACAAAAAACTTATTTTAGGCTCACTTGTTTTTCTTTTATTCATCGTAAAAAATATCTGGATCTTTGGTTATCCAGTTTTCCCTTTAACGGTTTTCGATTTGGGAATTTCCTGGAAACCTAATTCTGAATTATTAAAAGCATCATCAGAATTTGCGATTGTAAAAACTTTTGATGAGCAATATTCTTATGCAGAAATTTTAAAATTCTCATGTTTTGATTATATTAAAAACTGGCTTTTTTTAAATGGAATTAAATCGGCAATTAACATTTCATTTGTAACAAGTTTAATCGGGTTTATTGTATTTTCTATTATTAAAAGAAATAAAATCACCAGTTTAATTAGTATTTCTATATTGATAAAAAGTCTTTTAATTTTATCTTTTTCTGCACAGTACCGATTCTTTATTGATGTATTTTTCGTTATATTTTTCGTAGTTTTTTTCAACAGTTTAAATAAGAAAAATGCGCTCTTCATTTCTTCGGGTTTAGCTCTCATTTTTATTGGTCTTTTTTCATCTCCAAAAATCGTTCAGCAATTTATTCCAAGTTTTAAACTGGGTAGAAATTTGACTCCGTTTGAAAAAACACAACTTTTAAAACCTTCCGATTATAAATACAATCAGTATAATTCTTTCAAAATAGGAGATTTTAAGTTTAATGTTTCAAAAAAATATACTTTTAGTTTTGACACTCCTACTCCAGCAATTTCAGAAAGCTACGTTTTAGATTATCAGAAATTAGGCATATTTCCGCAACCGATTGACAAAAACAATTTAAAAAAAGGATTCATCTGGAAAAAACTGAATCCCGAAGAAAAAAAAGAGCTCGACAAAACAATTGAATTCATCAAAAAGAGTTATCTACAAACCGATTAGTAAAGACTTTATTATCTGAATAAAAAACGGTAATTTTGTACTATGTTCAATACTTTAGGTAATCTTCTCAGCCTAACCACGTTTGGCGAGAGTCACGGCGCTGCTTATGGCGGAATCATCAATAATTTTCCAGCAGGTCTGGAAGTCGATTTTGAAAAAATTCAATATGAGTTGGATCGTAGAAAACCAGGTCAGTCAGCAATCGTTACCCAACGAAAAGAAAGCGACACTGTAAAATTTCTTTCCGGAATTTTCGAAGGAAAAACTACCGGAACTCCTATTGGTTTTATGATTGAAAACGAAAATCAGAAGTCAAAAGACTATGACCATATTGCGAATTCTTATCGCCCGAGTCATGCAGATTTTACGTACGATCAAAAATTTGGCATCAGAGATTATCGCGGCGGCGGAAAATCTTCTGCAAGAGAAACCATCAATTGGGTGGTTGCCGGAGCTTTAGCAAAACAACTTTTAAAAAATATTGAAATTAATGCTTACGTTTCTTCTGTGGGCGAAATTTTCTGTGTAAAACCTTATCAGGATTTAGATTTTTCTAAAACTGAAAGCAATGAAGTACGTTGTCCCGATACTGAAACTGCAGAAAAAATGATTTCAAAAATTAAAGAGATCAAAAAAGAAGGCAATACGATTGGCGGAACCATTACCTGCGTTATCAAAAATGTTCCTGTAGGAATCGGCGAACCCGTTTTTTCTAAACTTCAGGCTGAATTGGCAAAAGCAATGCTTAACATTAATGCCTGCAAAGGTTTTGAATATGGAAGCGGATTTTGTGGTGCAAAAATGACAGGAAGTGAACATAATGATCAGTTTAACACCGATTTTTCTACAAAATCAAATCTTTCAGGCGGAATTCAGGGCGGAATTTCTAACGGAATGGATATTTATTTCCGGGTAGCTTTCAAACCTGTTGCCACTATTTTAAGACCTCAGGAAAGTGTTGATAAAGACGGAAATGCTGTGACTGTGGAAGGAAAAGGAAGACACGATCCTTGTGTTGTTCCAAGAGCAGTTCCCGTTGTAGAAAGTTTAGCAGCATTTGTTTTAGCTGATTTATTTCTGATCAACAAAACACGAAACACTAATCAATTTTAAATTTAATTTTTAGTAATCATGAAAAATTACTGGGATAAAGCCATATCTTTTGAAGAATATCTTCAAATTGCCAACCAAAGACTTGAGAATCCTCCGACTCCGCAAGATGCCGAATATAAAATGTATTACGAGCTTGGAATTCAGAGAATGGATAGAACGCTTAAAAAATTCGTCATCGATGAAGAGCAAATCAACGAGCTGAAATCTAAAAATTTCAACGGAAAAATTTTAATTATTTCTGAAGCTTGGTGTGGTGATGCAAGTGCGACGGTACCTGCTTTGGCAAAGTTTTTTGAAGGACATAATGAAGTGAAAATCTTTTTGAGAGACAGCGATAAAAGTCTAATCAATCAGTTCTTAACGAATGGAACAGAATCTATTCCGAAAGTGATTATTTTAGACGAGGATTTCAATGTGAAAAATTCTTGGGGACCTCGTCCGAAATTCGGGCACGAATTATTATTAAAATTTAAAGCTGATCCTGAAGCATATCCAAGAGAGAGTTTTTACAATGATCTGCAGGTATATTATTCAAGAAACAGAGGTAAAGATGCCATTCAGGAAATTTTAGAATTACTATAAAATAAATACTATGAAAAAATTGGCTATTTACGTTGTTGTTCTCGTAGTTTTAGGTGTTATTTTTTTAGTTCCCGGAATACGAAATTATCTTAAAGATCAATTTTTCCCGATCGCAACTATAGAAAATGCAGTACACATCAGTGAAGAAGATTATGATGTAGACTTGCAAGGGATCAACGTTCCAAGTACCAATCTGAAAAACTTTAAAAACAAACCTGTTTTTCTGAATTTTTGGGGAACATGGTGTCCTCCGTGTAGAAAAGAATGGCCTTCAATTCAAAGATTGTACGACAGAAGAAAAGAAAATGTAGATTTTGTTTTAATTGCAATGAAAGACGAGGAAGCAACCGTAAGAAAATTTTTGAAAGAAAATAATTACACCGTTCCTGTATATATTGCGCAAAGCCCAATCTCTGAAAAGATCCTTCCGAAAGCTTTCCCTACAACCTTTCTTTTAGACAAAAACGGGAGAATTTTAATTAAGGAAGATGCCGCAACTGATTGGGATGCAGAATCTATCCATCAGTTTATTGATAATATTATTAAGTAAACTTTAACTAAAATTTAGATTGAGTTGGTACAAATTTTGCGAATTTTACAGAGTTGAAAATTATTTTAAAACAAACACAAACATGAAATATTCAAAACTCAATCTTGCAAAAGAAGCAATTGCCCACAAAGGCTTCTTAAAAAAAATTCCGGACATGTTCAGAATGGTGAATATGTGGAGAAAAGGTAATTATCCTGTAAAGTCGATGGATCTTATTTTACCATTGGTTGGTCTTCTTTACGTCATCTCTCCTATTGATATCATTCCCGACTTCATTATCGTTGCGGGAGTTCTGGATGATTTGGCAGTTTTATCTTTAGCTATTCCAAAATTAATAAGGGAAGTTGATAAATTTCTTCTTTGGGAAGCTGAACAGAAATACAGTACAAACGGCGCAAAAATAATTGACGCAGAAATCGTTTAAATAATTAACAACATCCTTTCGGGGATGTTTTTTTATGAAGAATGAAATGTAAATTCACTTCATTCTCTATTTTTTTTAAGTTTAATTCTTCACTTGTGGCGCAAAATTCACGATTGACAATTGACTTTAACATCAAATCCTTAAATTTGCAAAATCTAATAAAAAATTAATGGAAAGTAAAAAAGAATTCTTTTTGGAATGTTACAAACTGGGCATCATCAAATTTGGAAGATTTACATTAAAAAGCGGTATCGAAAGTCCGTTTTATGTAGATTTAAGACCTTTAGCATCAGATCCTAAAATTTTAAAAAACCTCGCAAATTATTTACTGGAAATGCTTCCGTTAGATAATTTTGATCTGATTTGCGGAGTTCCTTATGCTGCACTTCCAATGGCTACAGCAATGTCTTTGGAAAGCTATATTCCATTAATTATTAAAAGAAAAGAAGCCAAAGAATACGGAACTAAAAAAATGATTGAAGGAATTTACCAGAAAGGACAAAACTGTCTTTTGGTAGAAGATGTTATCACTTCCGGAAAATCTTTGGTAGAAACCATTGCCGAAGTTGAGCAGGAAGATTTGAAAGTTGCCGACATTGTTGTTGTTCTCGACAGAGAACAAGGTGGAAAACAACTTTTGGAAAGCAAAGGTTTCAGAGTTCACACTTTATTTAACATTTCTGAAGTTTGCACAATTCTACAGGAAGAGGGTGAATTGAGCGATGAGGAAGTAAAAAGAATTCAGGATTTTTTAAAAGGAAACCATATTCAGTTTGAAGAAAAGAAAAGACTTTCTTATCAGGAAAAATTTGAAAATGCACAGCATTCTGTTTCAAAAAAACTGTTAGAAACTGCTTTAGCAAAAGAATCTAACTTAATTGCTTCAGCTGATGTAACAACCACTCAGGAATTATTGGAACTTGCTGAAAAGGTAGGTCCAAATATTATTGCTTTAAAAACGCATATCGATATTATTTCAGATTTCGATTATCAAAATACAATCGTTCCTTTGAAAGAATTGGCTTCAAAGCACAACTTTCTATTAATGGAAGACAGAAAATTTGCCGACATCGGAAACACTCAAGAATTACAGTTCACAAGCGGAGTTTTCAAAATTACAGACTGGGCAGATTTTGTAACGTCTCAGGTAATTGGTGGTTTCGAATCTTTAGACTGCTTCAAAAATGTAGGTGTTGTTGCGATTATCGGAATGTCTTCAAAAGGAACTTTAACGACGAACAGCTACAGAGAAGAAGCTTTAAAAGTGGCTTTATCTCATCCTAATGTAATTGGTGGAGTGTCTCAGAATGCACTTCCTGAAGAGATTTTACTGTTTACTCCAGGTGTAAATTTAGCAGACTCAGGTGACGGAAAAGGTCAACAATACAATACTCCGGAACATGTTTTCAAAACGCTTCACACTGACTTCATTATCGTAGGAAGAGGAATTTACAAATCGGAAGATCCTGCAGAAGCTTCTGTTACTTATAAAAATGAAGGCTGGAAAGCTTATCTCGCTTCATTATAAAATAAATAATTTACGATTTGCTCTCATTCATTTGGGAGCAAATTTTATTTTAAAGAACTCCCAAAAAATTTATTTTTTTAATAAATCTTAACTTAAAATCATAAAGAATTATACCTAAAATAAGCTATATTTGATGCTTTATCAGGACATTGAAAAAGTTTAGTATTGGTCTTTTTTTGATTTGGGGAGTTGTACAGGTTTCTGCACAAAAAGATAGCATTTCCATTCATGCAAAATTATCACAGGACAAGAAAACGCTTGTGGTTAATCAGGAAATTGTATATCATAACCATTCTGGTAAAGATTTAACTAAAATAAAACTTCTCAACTGGATTTCTGCCTATAACAAAAGAGGCACTTCTCTTGTTTACAGAAAACTGGAAGACAGGAACAACAGTCTTCACTTTGCAAAACAGGAAGAACTTGGAAAAGTTTTAGAATTAAATATAAAAAATTCGGGAAACCAACCTCTTCCGGTAAAAACTATTTCTGACGAGAATTTATTTCTTTCTTTGAATGAAAATTTAGAACCCGGAAAAAGTGTTAAGCTGCAATTGCAGTATAAAATGCAGCTTCCCGATAAAAAATTTACCGGTTATGGAACTTCTGAACAGGACATTGCTTTAAAATATTTCTTTATTGTTCCTGATCATTTTGATGCTGATAATATTTCTAAAAGGGATTATCATGACATTGAAGAATCTGTTAATTTTAACACGTATTGGTCGGTTGATTTTGATGCGCCTTCAAATTCTTTTATTCAAAGTAATCTTCAGCAGATTCAGCCTAATTTATTTAAAGGATATTTAGATTCAGATCCTGAATTTATTATTTCTAAAAATACTTTTCCCACGATAAAAATCGATACAGAAGATATTAAAACCGAAATAAAATTTGGATACAATATCAGCAAACAGGAAATTCAGAATCTTGAATTTTACCTTCCTTTGCAGTTGAAATTTATTAAAGATAAAATTGGTTTTATTCCGGAACAGCTTTTTATTTCAGAAAAATTCAGGGCAAAAGAAGACTTTTTCGGAAATAATGATATTAAATTTTGGAAATTCAGGTTTAAATTATTTTCGGATGCTGAAAATACTGATTTAGATTATTTTGGAATTATCTCAAAAAAAATTCTTGATGAAAGCATCATCACCGATAAGCAGGAAAATCACTGGTTTAAAAATGGATTAAAATCATATCTTGAAATTCAGTATCTGAAAAAATTCTACGGAGAAACAAAACTTCTCGGAAACCTTCCTGAAAATAGCATTTTAGGAGTTAAACCTTTGAAATTATTTCATGCTTCAAGGGTAAAATTACTGGATCGATATGGTTTGGCTTATCAATACATTATGTCGCAGAATCTCGATCAGAAAATTGATGAACCTTTTGCAGTTTTGAGTAATTTTAATGACATGGCAATCAGCAGCTTTGAAACGGGAAGTCTTTTCAGTTATTCTGCCGATAAAATGGGTGAAGAAAAATTTAATCTTCTACTGAAAAATTACATTGCTGAAAATACAGACAAACAGGCTTATCCTGAAGATTTTTTAGATCAATTGGCAAAAGAAGAATCTTCAACGTCTTATTTAAAAGGATTTTTGAAACAGAAAAACAGAGTTAATTTCAGGCTTAAAAATTTTAGAGTAAATAATGATTCTCTTGATATTAAAATCGTAAAAAATACAGACGAGGCAATTCCTGTAAAGCTGGAAACCCAAACCAAAAGCGGGGAAAAAACTTCTTACTGGATTGAAACTGAAGAAAACGAAAGACTAAAAACAGTGAGTCTTCCGTCTGAAGATATTTATAAAATCACTTTAAATAACGATTACATATTTCCGGAAGCGAATTACCGCGATAATTTTCTTTACACCAAAGGTTTATTTTCGAATGCCAAAAAAATTAAATTTAAGCTGATCAAAGACATTCCAAATCCTGAGTTTAATGAAATATATCTGAACCCAAGAATACGCTTCACCAATACCTATGACAAATTTCTGATTGGTATCAACTTTAAAAATCAATCGCTTTTTGATCAGAAATTTTTGTATTCATTAACTCCGTCATTCAGTACAGGAACGGGTAAAATGACAGGTTCAGGTGCAGTCTCCTACTCTTTTTTGCCCGCTGAAAGTGTGATTCAGAGATTGACTTTTGGAGTTTCAGGATCATATTTTCATTATGATTATGATTTAGCGTATCAGAAAAATTCACTGTATTCGAATATCAGTTTCAGAAAAAATCCGAGAAGTACGGTAAGCCGTGGTTTAGGAATTTCTTATACTTATTTTGAACGTGATCTGAGCGCAAGAATGATTGCCAATCGTGATTACGACAAATATAATCTTTGGACGATTGGTTATGGTTACACCGATAATCAGATGATTCATGAGAAAAGTTTCAGCTTGAGTACACAGGGAATGGAAGATTACAATAAAATTACGGCGGAAGGTTTTTACAGATGGGAATTTGCACCAAGACAAAAGCTTAGCTTAAGACTTTTCGCAGGATATTTTGTAAGAAATGAAACCCGAAACAACACTTTTAATTACGGAATTTCAAGAGTTTCAGATTATTCTTTTTCATACAATCTTTTAGGACAAAGTGCATCGAGCGGAATTTTATCGCAACAGTTTATTTTAGCTGATGGTGGTTTTAAATCTTTTCTACCGGGAACAGTGAATCAGTGGATTACTTCTTTCAATGTAGATTCAAGTGTCTGGAAAATTTTCCACGTCTATGCAGATGCAGGTTTATATAAAAACAAAAATAATCCGACACAATTTATTTGGGACAGCGGTGTGAAGGTTCGTTTAATACCCGATTTTCTTGAAATATATCTTCCAGTACAATCTTCTTTAGGGTTTGAACCAGGTTTTAAAGATTACGGAAAAAGAATACGATATACTTTGATTTTAAATCTGAGCACCATTATTAATGCTGCGAGAAGAGGTTGGTACTAACACAAAAAGAGCTGTCTGATGACAACTCTTTTTATTAAAAATTTTCCAAAAATTTAATCTTTCAAAATCTTCTGAGAAACCGGTTGATTATCTACAAATCCTGTTACAATATAATTACCTTTTTGTAATTCAGCAACATTTAAAGAAACACCATTTTTTACAGAAGCTGTTTTTACCAACTGACCCGATAATGTGTAGACCTTAATATCTTTCACCTCTGCAGCGAAAATAATCTCATCATTTTTAACCAATGAGTTTTTAATAAACATTGATTTTTTGGAAAGATCAGTTAAATCATTGACCGCTAAAGTTCCGGATGTTGCCTGTGGCGTAGGTAAACTTATGGTAAAATCTACGTTGTTGTTATTGGTATCTCCAGTTGTTCTGGTAATGGAATTTAAAATAGTCGGCGACGGAGCTGCTCCTGCTCCTTCAAACTGATTAGCCAAACCATAACCTACAAAATCTAAAACATTTGTAGCAGTTGGTCCTGTAACTGGTGTGGCATTACTTGCCAAAGCAACCTTTCCTGAAGTAAGCGCAAGACCAACACCTACCCCAACACTTGGTGAACCGTCTAAATTCAAGAGAACCGTAACAATAAGATTGGGATTTAATAAATTAATGAGCCCACCTAATCCATCAGAACCTTGCTGAATTAAGTACGTTTGTCCGGGAGCTAAAGTGATATTGGGTAAATTGTTGTACTGGGTAAAAGCTCCTGAGGAAGACGCATATTGAATAGTTGCACCATTTAGGGAAGCAGTAGAGGAACCTATGTTTTTCAATTCTATGAAGTCATTGGTAATGGCAGCTCCTAAAAGCCCGCCACCGGTATAGACTTCATTGATTACAATCTGAGCATTGGAGAATGCTGCTATCGAAACAAGTCCGATAAGAGTAAATACTTTTTTCATAATGTGATATTTTGATTGATTCGTAATAATTTATGCAAAATTAATACCATATCAATAATCATATACCACATATATTGAGTTATTTAAAAAAACTCACTATATATAGAACACAAAAAAACCGCCTCAAAGAAGCGGTTTATATGATTAATTTGATTATTAAAAATCTGATTAGTCTTTCAAAATTTTCTGAGAAACTGCTTGGTTGTTTACAGTTCCTGTAACGATATAGTTACCTTCAGCTAATTCAGCAATATTTAAAGTTCCGTTAGCTTTTACAGAAGCTGTTTTTACTAACTGACCTGTTAATGTATATACTTTTACATCTTTTGCATCTGCTCCGAAAGTAATTTCGTCATTCTTAACAAGAGTGTTTTTTACAAAAAGAGACTTTGATTTATTAAAATCTGCCACAGCTAGAGAACCTGCTACAGTCTTAATTTCAATATTATCCAAGTAAGCTCTAAATGAAGTCGTAGGTGTTTCAAAAGTAACAGTAGAATTTGCTTGACCACCTGCAAAAGTGACAGTCTTGGTTTCTGGAGTTCCAGCCATTACAGCAGAATAAGAAACAGTTTGATCTGTTAAATTAGTTACTTTTACAAGTATTGTACTTGGAGTCGCTGTCCAACCTTTTACATCAAAAGTAATAACTACATTTCCACCATTGCTTGATAAATCTAATGTTTTAGAAGTCATCACACCAACTATAGAGGAAGTTCCTAATTTAGCCATTCCACCAGCACTATAAACTTTAGAACCCGCAGGGAAATTTGCTACCGGAGCAATCGGGTTTGTAGCGGAGCCTGGATTGTAAACATCAGTACCACTAGGTGCTGTAGTTCCAGTTGAAGTAGTATTACCACCATCTGTATAGGCTGCAAAATTCTCAGATAAAACAACTGTTGTCTGTGCATTTGCAAAAGCAGCAACAGCAACAACTCCTAAAATTGTAAAGATTTTTTTCATAACTTAATTTTTTAATTATTAATAATTTACATAACAAAAATACAGCAATTTTTCCATTTGAGACAATATTTAGGTTAATTTTCTGTTAATAATGCCAAAACCCGAACTGTTCATATTTTTTAGTTATTTTTACCACTTATTTTAGGAGACTTGCGAAATTCTATTCTGATATTCGTTCTTTTTTTCATGGGCTTATCGCTGAATAATGCTCAAATATTCTCATGGAAAAATCCCAATATCCCAAAAGATTCTATCTCTTCTAAGAATGATAGCATTTTAACTAAAAAAAAGGACAGCATTCTCGCTTTTAAATTCGGACAGGATATCTTCGCAAAAGACACCATGGATTTTGTGAAAACCAGCAACAGAATTATTGTAGACGAAGCGGTACTTGCAAAAAACGATTCTAAAAGATTTTTAGGCGAATTAAATTCAAAAGGTTCTATTATCCGGGGAATTACTTTTGGTAACAATCAGGGACAGTCTGTTCAAAGCTCAATGGATCTTCAGATTTCAGGCAGGCTTTCAAGAGATGTTACGGTATTAGCAAGTATTTCCGATCACAATTTACCGATTCAGGCAGATGGTTATACGCAGACCTTAGAAGAATTCGACAAAATTTATATGCAGCTTAATATTAAGGATAAATCTATTCTTAGAGCCGGACATTTAGATTTGGTTGATTCTAAAAATTATTTCGCCAAATATCAGCGTCGAAGTATGGGGCTTCAGTTTCAGACACAGTTTGGAACCGATAATAAAACTTTGGTCGATATTTCAGCAGGTGTGGCACGAAGCGAATTTCACAGAATCCGTTTTCAGGGGATTGAAGGAAATCAGGGACCTTACCGTTTAACAGGGAAAAATGGCGAACAATTCATTACACTGATTTCAGGTTCCGAACAGGTTTTCATCGACGGTATTTTGATGAAGCGTGGGGAAAACCAGGATTATATCATTAATTACAATACAGGGGAAGTTACTTTTACCAGTTTCAGACCGATTTTCCAGCAAAATTTCATTACCATTTCTTTTAATTATGCCAACAGAAATTATTCCCGATATTTATTTACCGGAAAAGTTGAGCATCAAAGAGAAAAATTAAAATTAGGCTTAAACTGGTTTATGGAGAATGATAATAAAAATGCTCCATTAGCTTTAAATTTATCGAAAGAAGACGAGCAAATTTTAGCAGATGCCGGAAATGATTTAAACTTAATGTATGCACCTTCCGGTGTTGTTGCAGAATACGATGTCAACAAAATTCTTTACAGTCTCGTTCTGAATCCTAACGGAAATTATTATCAATTTTCTACAGATGCCACTCAAACTTTATATCAGGTTTCGTTCACTTATTTCGGAGCCAATCTGGGAGATTACAAATTAACACAAACCACCAATAACGGAAGGGTTTTTGAATATGTCGGTCCTAATTTGGGAGATTATCGTGCGGTAAGAAAACTTCCGTCACCGCAAAAAGCTCAGGTGTATACTTTCAACTCTGAATACTTACTGAAAGATGGTAAAATCGGAGCTGACATTTCGATGAGTAATTATGACATCAACTTGTTTTCTTCGAAAGATTCTGATCAGAACCTTGGATATGCTGCAAGAATTTTTGGGAATAAAACATTTACTAAAAACAGCTGGAAAGGAACACCAAGCTTTGAATATCAATACATCGATAAGCAGTTCCATATTTTAGATCGTATCAACGATGTAGAGTTTTCTCGTGATTTCAACTTAGCGCAGGAATTTAACGGATTAACACAAAACCGCTTTATTTTCAGCTTTCTAAATAAGTGGAATAATAAATCGACCTTGAACTACAGGATCAATTATCTTGATGAACAGGATTCATATAAAGGAACCAAAAACGACCTAGATTTTAACTGGATTAAAGGGAAATTCAATACAAAAGGTAACTTATCTTACCTGAATACCAATGCGACTCTTCAAGACACAAAATTCATCCGTGGAGGAGCCGGAACCGAGTACACCGGTAAAAAAGGAAGTTGGGCAGTTGGTGGAAGTATGGAACACAACGAAAAGAAATACAACGACACTCAATTGATGGATGTCACGAGTTTTAGCTGGAGAGAGCTTTTCGTTCAGAAAAAAATCGGAGACAGTACAAGAACGAAGCTTTTAGCCAAAATGTACATGCGAGAAAATGACTCGGTACGTGACAACAATCTTCAGAATACGAACAGGATTTTAGGTTTCATGGCAGAAAGCCAAATTATTAAAACTGAAAAAACAACTTTAAATGCGTTGCTTCATTACAGAAAATTCTTCTATAAAGATGACATTGTAGATGTAAATCAGAATAAAGATTTTGTGGTTGGGAATATTTTGTACAACCAACAACTTTTCAAAAACGGGATGCGACTTCAGGCATTTTACGAATTAGGAAACGGACAGGAAGCACAAAGAGAATTTCAATATATCAAAGTGACAGATGGGCAAGGAATTTATAAATGGACCGATTACAACGGCGACGGAATACAGCAGCTCGACGAATTTGAGATTGCAGAATACTCCGATTTGGCACAATACATCAGAATTTACACCAATTCGGTGCGTTATATTCCATCCAATAAAAACAAACTACAGTTGGCTTTATTTGTCAATCCATCGGTTGTTTTCAATTCGGAAAATAAATTTTTAAAACGCTGGAATTTCAACATCTCATTAAATTCTCAGAACTCATTCTACAAAAAAGATAAAGTTCTGGTTTTAAATCCTTTTGAAAAAGGCGAAAATCAGATTCTTAAAAATCAGAATATTTTGATGTCGGCACAGTTTAATCCTACCGAAAAATCAGGCTGGAACGGAAATTACCGTTTTATACAAAACGACAATCTTATTAATGCCAACTTCAGTAACGAAGAGCGAAATCAAACTTCCCATTTTGTGAATATCGGATATTGGTTTAATAAAGAATTCAGAGTCGATTGGGAAAACTCCGTTCATGATTTAAAAAACTCATCACAACTATTTGCAACACGAGATTACAGGCTGAATAATTTTGAAACAAAACCAAAAGCAACGTATAAATTTACAGATGCTATTCAGGCAGAATTCTCATCGGCTTACCGTGAAAAACAGAGAAAAGACGGCGAAGAATTGCTGAAAGCATTCGATATCACAGGAACAATTCAGTGGGAACGCAAAAAAACATCAATCAGAGGAAACTTCTCATTCATCAACAACGATTTTACAGGAAATAGCTTCAGTATTGTAGGAAACCAAATGCTTGATGGTTTAAAGCCCGGAAAAAACCAGGTTTGGAGTGTTTTCATTCAGCAGGCAATCAATTCTTTCTTACAGCTGAATTTAAATTATGAAGGACGAAATTCCGGTGAAAGAACCATCCACATCGGAAGTATGCAGGTAAAAGCCAGTTTTTAGGAGCTTTTTCCAGCTCTCCACTCTATCTTTTTTGTCCCAAGCTAATTCCTCACGACAAAAAAGGATGCCGTTGCGATCTGGGCTAGTTTTTTAAGAGGTTCAGATTAATAAAATTATTTACACAGCTTATCAATGATAGCGAAAACAAAAAAGCCTTGAAAATCGAGTGATTAACAAGGCTTTTTGTAGACCCACAGGGATTCGAACCCCAACTGATGGTACCAAAAACCAGAGTGCTACCGTTACACCATGGGTCTGTATTTTTTAGTGATGCAAATTTACAGATTTTTTCTTTATCTGCAAATCAATTTCAGATTTTTTTTAAATTTTTCTTTTTCTCATCAGCTTTTTTCAAAAAACTCATCAACATTTCTCTATTTCTGTCATTCGGTTTTTTTAAAAAAAATGAGTTGAAGCATAACTACCTCAACTCATTTTCATCTTTAATTCTACAAAAATCTCTATTACGGTTTCCAAAAACTCCACACTTTACCGTTGAAAACAGCAAGTTGTTTGGCTGTGGTATCGTAAACCATCATTCCCGGTGCAGGATTAATGATATTAAGATGCGGACTCGCTACTTTAGGTAGTATCATTGCCTTATCGGTATCTTCCAAAATCAGGATTCCGGTGTCTGATGTTTGGGTAGTTCCTACCGTAACTTCTGCATCCGTATCTTCTGTATGAGAATTCTGGATAAGAACTCCATCCACCAGCGTGATTGGATCTACTGTAGTTCCTGTTGCGTCTACAGAAAGATCTTTCCAACCTGATGCATATTTCGTCTTCACTTTATGATCTGAAAGATCGTAAACCACTGTTCCGTCTACTGCTCCTGCAACAGCTCCTGTATTTGTTACCCAGGGAAGTATCATTCCTCTGTTTTCATTTCCAAATTCTAAAGAAACCGAAGTATTTACAGTAGCTTCTTTTCCTATTGCCACCTGAGCAGGGATCAGCAGAGTACCCATGAAGAGTACTGCTGCTGTTATTATGTTGTTTTGTGTTATCATTTTTCAAAGTATTTGATTACTTATTTATTTAAGGACAAGTCTGAGTATTAAAACATTTCTAATTGTTAGAACATATTTCATAAAGACTTTATTTTGAAACACATCTTTATTTTAGATTAAACAATAGGCTAAAAAAAACAGGAGAAATGAATATCATTCCTCCTGTCAAAGTAGACCCACAGGGATTCGAACCCCAACTGATGGTACCAAAAACCAGAGTGCTACCGTTACACCATGGGTCTGTTTTATTTTGGTGATGCAAATTTAAAGCTTTTTTCTTTATTTGCAAATCATTTTTTAATTTTTCTTTAAATTTACACATACAATTTAACCCCGTGAATATGCTGCTCGACTTCAATAATCTCGAAATTAATAATTTACATGCTGAAACCGATTTCGAGAAAAAAGTTATTTTTTTTCTCAAAGAATGGTTCTCGGAATCTAAAACGGCAAAAGTACAGACTTCAGGTTCTACAGGCATTCCTAAAATTATTGAAGTTGGAAAAGAAAAAATGCTTAATTCAGCAAAAATGACCTGCAATTTTTTAAATTTAAAAGAAGGAGACACTGCTTTAATTTGTTTACCTATAGAATATATTTCAGGAAAAATGATGGTTGTGCGGGCAATTACCAGAAAGTTAAAACTTATTATTTCAGATCCTTCTTTAAAACCGTTGGAAAATTTAAATGACAGCATTGACTTTTGTGCGATGACTCCATTACAGGTTGAAAATTCCTTAGATAAAATTCACTTCATAAAAAATTTAATTATTGGCGGCGCCACTGTTTCCGAATCTTTAAAAAAGAAAATTGCTCAAACACTCCTACCCTCCAATTCTCTCACTCAGATCTACGAGACGTATGGAATGTCTGAAACTCTTTCTCATATTGCTTTAAAGAAAACCTACCCTACTCAGGACGAATACTTCAATGTCTTTGATGGTATTGAAATTTCAACAGACGAAAGAAATTGTCTGAAAATTTCTGCACCCCAACTTAATTCTGAAATATTGCAGACGAATGATTTGGTTGAAATCAAAAACCAAAATCAGTTTAAATTTTTAGGAAGAATTGACAATGTAATCAATTCAGGAGGTGCAAAAATTTTTCCTGAACAGCTTGAAGCTTTGGTAAAAAAAGAAATTCCGAACGAGGTTGTATTTTTAGGAATAGAAGATGAAATTTTGGGACAAAAATTGATTTTAATTGTTGAAGGATTTGAAGACGAGAATCTCAAATCTCAAATCTCAAATCTCAAATTTGAAAAATCTTTCCATAAGCCTAAAGAAATTATTTTTATTGAAAAAATTCCAAGAACGCCTAATGGAAAAGTAAGTCGTTTGGAATTAAAAAGTATTTTTGAGGTTTAAGAATTTGATTTGTTTAAAACCACCCCGTCAAAAATTCTTACGAATTTTCGCCACCCCTCCAGAGGAGGGGAATTTGAGTCGTTAAAAATATTATTTATGAAAAACTTTACCACAGAACTGACTTACAAAACTTCACGAAGCAGCGGTGCAGGTGGACAAAACGTGAACAAAGTAGAAACTTCTGTAACGGTAATGTGGAAAGTCTCAGATTCTGATTTTTTTAATGATTTTCAAAAAAAATTAATTAACGAAAAACTTAAAAATCGAATTAATTTGGATGGAGTTTTACAATTGACTGTTTCAGAATCGCGAACTCAGTTGCAGAATAAAAAAATCGCTATCGAAAAAATTTTGGAAATCGTCAATCAGGCTATAATTATTCCGAAAAAAAGACTCAAAACCAAACCTTCAAAAGGTCAGATTGCCAAAAGATTAGACACCAAAAAGAAGCTTTCTGATAAAAAAGAAAACAGACGTTTTAAATATTAATTAATTCTTAATTCTCTCATTCAGGAAAAACAGTATTTTTGCTGAAAATTTTCTGAATGATTAAAAAAGTATTCGCATTAGGATTATTCTCAATATCTGTAATGTCATTTGCACAAAAAATTTCTATCGCTCCATCTTTTGGTTATGCGTGGAGAGTCAATAAAATAGCAACCACCTTATCTCCGGAAGAACGCAACTACATCAAAGGTCTTAAAAACGGAACCAATTTCGATGTTGCCCTTCGATATGAAGTTAAAAATGGAATGCACATTGGTTTCAAATATTCCAATTACAGCGCTTCTCATACGGGAAGATTTAGCGCACGAGACAATATGGGGAATATTGTAAGCGCAGTGGTAAGTACTAAAGATGCAATTAATTTTTATGGTCCATCTTTTACAATTACCAATTATGACCAGCCCACAAAGCATAAATTCATGATGGATGCAGCATTAGGAGCAATGAGCTATACTACCAAGACAGGAAATGTAAAAGGAAAAGGCAATACATTGGGAGCTGAAGTCGATTTTGCTTACCAATATCAAATCAATAAACATCTTTTAATTGGTCCTAAAGTTGGGCTTTCCGGAGGAGCACTTAGAAAAATCTCTTATAACGGGCAGGTTGTTGACCTTGGAGAAGACAACAGAGAAGGTTTAAGCAGAGTTTCTTTAGCAGCATCCGCTACATTCCGTTTTTAAGTTTTATCTTTGCAAAAAATAAAAAAAATGAGCAAACCGATTACTGAGTTCATAGAAAAATATTATCTGCACTTCAATGCAGCAGCTTTGGTAGACGCATCAAAAGGATACGTTGCCCACCTTAAAGAAGGCGGAAAAATGATGATTACTTTGGCTGGAGCAATGTCTACCGCTGAATTAGGAAAAATTTTGGCTGAAATGATTCGTCAGGATAAAGTTGATTTTATTTCTTGTACAGGGGCAAACCTTGAAGAAGATTTGATGAATCTTGTAGCGCATTCTCATTACGAAAGAGTTCCTCATTACAGAGATCTTACAGCTCAGGATGAGTGGGATTTGTTGGAAAGAGGTTTAAACAGAGTTACAGATACTTGTATCCCTGAAGAAGAAGCTTTCAGAAGATTGCAGAAGCATATTGTAGAGATCTGGAAAGATGCTGAAGCTAAAGGAGAAAGATATTTCCCGCACGAATTTATGTATAAAATGATTCTTTCAGGAGTTTTGGAGCAGTATTACGAGATTCCAAGAGAAAATTCTTGGATGATTGCTGCGGCTGAGAAAAACTTGCCGATCGTAGTTCCGGGATGGGAAGATTCTACAATGGGTAACATTTTCGCTTCTTACTGCATCAAAGGTGAATTAACTGCTACAACTATGAAATCTGGTATCGAATACATGACGTATTTGGCAGATTGGTACACTAAAAACTCTGCAGGAAAAGGAGTTGGTTTCTTCCAGATTGGTGGAGGTATCGCAGGAGATTTCCCGATTTGTGTGGTTCCGATGTTGTATCAGGATATGGAAATGCATGACATTCCGTTCTGGTCTTATTTCTGTCAGATCTCAGATTCAACTACTTCTTACGGTTCTTATTCAGGAGCAGTTCCGAACGAGAAAATTACTTGGGGTAAATTGGATATCACAACACCGAAATATATCGTTGAAAGTGATGCTACAATCTGTGCACCATTGATGTTCTCTTACATTTTGGAAAACTAATTTTTACAATTAAAATTAATTATAATTAAAAGGCTTATTTATTAAGCCTTTTTTAATTTATAACAATTTCATTAACCGCAAAAGAGACAAAAGAATTCATTGAAAAAATAAAAATTCAAAAGTTGACAAAATATGAATGCACTATTTGTCTGATGTTTTGTAAGCTATTGAAATACTTCTTACATAAAAATCTTTTGATTCTTTTGCGGTTAAAAAAACTAAAAACTTTTATTGTTTATCCTTTGGAAGCTCTTCAGAAAAATAAATTCGATGCTTTAACCGGAATGCGCGCCATTGCCGCAATTATGGTTTTTGTGTATCACAACAGAAAATATTGGCGTTACGATTTACCTTTTGAAATCATGCGTTTTATCAGCGAATGGCACATAGGCGTAACCGTATTTTTTGTATTGAGTGGATTTTTGCTCGCTTATCGCTATGAAGAGAAACCTTTAGAATCAAAAAAATCTTATTTAAAATATATTCTCCTTCGGATTGCAAGAATTTTTCCGTTGTACTGGATCTTACTGAGCTGTTATTTTATCGATACTTCATATTCCAAAGGTGTTGATACTTATTTTCTGCAATATTCATTGTTTTATTCACTTTTTGAAAGATATTCTGTTTCAGGAATTGTACAGGCTTGGTCGTTGACAGTTGAGTTTTTCTTTTACATTTTAGCTCCGTTTTTATTTTTATTATTAAAGAAAAGCTGGAAGTACTGCATTCTTTTTTTAATCGGATTTTTTCTTTTAGGATGGGGAATCGGCTTCGGGCTTAAAGAATTCAACGGAAATCCTAAAGGATTTTTATATCCTCTCCAATTTATGATCGGAAGTACATTTTTTGGCAGAAGTTTAGAGTTTTTCTTCGGAATGTTGCTCGCTTATTTAATGAAAAAAGAAAAAGGAATCCAATTTTTAAACAAGATTAAAAAACCGACACTTTGGGGTGGAATTTCCATTCTTATTTTCACAATTTCAATTGCATTTTTTGCCAGAAATAATTTTGTACATGGGGTAGAACGTTGGGAAGGAAGACTCATTCATGAGTTGTTTTTGCCTGTTGCAATTGCTGTTTTCTTTTGGGGATTGATGACCGAGAGAACCTTTGTTTCAAGAATACTTTCTACTAAATTTTTTATTCTTTTAGGAAACGCATCATTTGTCTTTTATTTGATTCATCTCAGCTATTTTAATATGAAGCTGAAATCTTATTTTTATTTACCCGACCGTAACTTTGTAGCGTTGTGGATTTGTTCAATCATTATTTATTTGTTGATTGAAAAGCCTTTATATGAAGCTTGCAGAAAATTGATTGCTAAAATTAAATAGTTATTTTCTCTGGCTGATAACGCTTATTTTTTTAAACATTAAGGATTTAAGTAAGATTCACTGTTGTCTTTAAGAATCAATAAATTGATTATTTTAAGTTTATTAATCAAATCATTCTAAAATCTGCGTGATATCATTTAATCTAAAGAATTCGTCAGGACAAAATAACGGTACGCTAAAATTCCTTTCTGAAATTTGGTCAGTTTCAATGGATCTTTATCGCTCAATTTAGGTAAAATTGCTTTATTTATTTTATTCAGAAATCTGAAAATGGACTTTTTCATGACAGACTATTTTGAGGTGTTATTTTAAAACATTCAAAAATTGTGCTGTTTTGCATTAAGCTGGATGATGGACGTTAGAAGCAGGAAGTTTTAAGTAGTAAAAAAATAATTGTCTACACCTCTGCAGACAATTATTATTTATAACCCATTATTTATTATCAATAATTATGGGTTTCCGTACATATTAGATTCCCCACCGTCGATTGCGATGACCTGTCCGGAAACGTATCCGTTTTCATCACTTAAAAGATAAGCAACCAAATTACCAACATCTTTCGGATCACCCAATTTTCTTGTGGGATTTCTCGATGCATATTCTTTCTCTGCAGCTTTGGGATCAGAAGGATTTACCTGATTAAAAGCTTCGGCAACCATTGGTGTCAAAATCGCACCCGGAGCAATTGCATTTGTTAGAATATTATCTTTACCATATTCTAAGGCTGCATTCTTCGTCATTCCGGCTACAGCGTGCTTTGTAGCAACATATGCAGTTTGGTTTAGCACTCCTCTGATTCCGCCAACTGAAGCAACGTTTACGATTCTTCCGCTTCCGTTTTTCTGCATTTCAGGAATTACATATTTCATTCCGTAATACACTCCCAAAAGATTGATATCAATTACTTTTTTGAAAACGTTAATATCATAATCGATTAATGGAGCTTGCTTTCCTTCAATTCCAGCGTTGTTGTACAAACCATCAACTTTCCCAAATGCTTTTACGGTTTCGTCTACATAATTCTTTACATTTTCTTCAACAGAAACATCGGCCGTGACTGTAATAAATTTACTCTCAGGATATTTTGAGGATAATTCTACTTTTGCTTTTTCCAAAGCCTCTGCATTATAATCTACCAAAGTAAGATCTGCACCTTTTGAAGCTAAAGCTTCTGCTGCAGCCAATCCTAATCCCATTGCAGCACCTGTTACGATTACTGCTTTTCCTTTAAAGTTTGACATATATTTATATTTATTTCATTGCTTCAATTTACAACAATCATACCTTTCATTTTCTTGATGTATGATAACATTTCATTAATTCAGAAAATATTTTACAAAATAAATATCGGTTTAATCTTAAAAAAGAAAGTCAAATTTCTTATTTTTGATTGTAAATATTCAGGAAATGAATGAAGTTTTCAAGCAACAAGTCTGGGAAATTACCAAATTAGTTCCCAAAGGAAGAGTGACAAGCTATGGCGCAATAGCCAAAGCTGTAGGCTTTCCTAATCATTCACGTCATGTTGGGAAAGCAATGGGAGGCTGTCCTAAAGACGTTCCTGCTCATCGTGTAATTTCAAGCTCAGGAACATTATCCGTTCCGGAATTTCAGGAAAGATTGGAAGCTGAAGGAATTGAAGTAGAAAACTTCAGAATAAAAAATTTTAAAAAACTATTTTGGAATCCTTTGGATGAATTATAAAATTTATCGCTTCAAAGAAAATGTAGTATTCATTTATTTTTAAAACAACAGTTCAGTAATAAAAAGTAACAGTTCGGTGATTTAATATTGCGTAAACCTCCTATCCTCTTTATATTTGCTTCATAATTAAAACAATTCTATGAAAGCAAAAACTAGCATTACATTTTTATTCATTATCCTTACTCAATTTTTCTATGCTCAAATTGATGATAAATTTTATCAGCCCAGCAAAGAATTAAAACCTATAGAAAATTTGAAATATGAGGAAATTAGTTATCCTGTTGATAAAGACACCATCACTGCTATTGTTCTAAAACCAAATTCTGTAAAACCAAAAGCTACCATTTTATTTTTCCACGGTGCAGCCGGAAATGTTACAACCTATACTTTTATGACAAAACCTTTGGTTGAGGCAGGATTTCAGGTTATCATGGTCGATTTCCGAGGATATGGAAAGTCTACAGGAAAGCCAACCCACCTTAACGTTGCCGAAGACGGACAAAAGTTTTTTAATTATATAACAAGAAGAAACGATGTAAAAAACACTAAAATCATCATTTATGGAGCTTCTTTGGGATCTCAGGTTTCTACACATTTAGCGAGAGCCAATAAAGATAAAATTTCCGGATTGGTAATTGATGGCGGAATGTCTTCATTCGCAGATATTGCTGCTGTTTTCGCTCCACAATTTAAAGATGCACTTGCAAAAATGTTATCTTCTGTCTATGCTGCGAAAGAAGATATAAAATATACAGAAGGACTTCCAAAGCTTTTTATCTATAGCAAAAATGATAAAACAGTTCCTTTTTCTCAGGGAGAAGAAATTTATAAAAATGCTTCTGAACCGAAACAGTTTTTTGAATTTACAGCCGATCACTTGAGTGCTGTAACTGAAAAGCCTGCAGAAGTTGTAAAAGCAGTTGAAGATTTGATTAAGTAATGCTTTAGACAATAAATAAGATTTTCGGCGGCGGCTTTGCCGCCGCCGAAACCACAAAAAAATCGGGCACAACAAAGTTGTGCCCGATTTACAATATAAATTAGTTTAAATTACTTCTCCAGTTGCTTGTAACTTCTCTGAATAAAGTCTGTCAACTCTTTTCCTTTCAATAGATTTTGAGAAAGTTTAGCTAAGTCTAAAGCATGTTTAATTTGAGAGCTTTTCTCTTCAGCATTTTCATTAGCAAGAATTTTAGTTGCAAATTCGCTGTTAGAATTCACTACCAAATTATACATTTCAGGGAAACCACCCATTCCAAACATTCCACCGCCTCCGGTTGCCTGCATATCTTTCATTCTACGCATAAATTCGGGCTGGGTAATTGTAAACGGTGCGTCGTTGCTATCTAAATCTTCCAGCTGAACAGTGAATTTTTTATCGTTAATCGATTCTTCAACATTTTTCTTTAATGATTCTTTTTCAGTTTCATTTAATTTAGAAATTGCCGGCTCGTCTTTTTTGATTAAATTATTGATGTGATCTGCATCAACTCTTGCAAAAGAAATCTTCTCTTTTGAAGTTTCCAGTTTTTGAATTAAATGCGGAACAATTGGCGAATCTAAAAGAATAACTTCATACCCTTTATCTTTAGCTGATTGAATGTAAGAATGCTGTTCGTCTGCATTTGTAGCATAAAGAATCACTAAATTCCCATCCTTATCGGTTTGATTAGGTTTAATTTTTTCTTCTAATTCATTCCAAAGGAAATATTTCCCGTCGGTTGTTGGATAAAGTGCAAATTTGTCAGATTTTTCAAAGAATTTATCTTCAGAAATCATTCCGTATTCAATAACGATTTTAATGTCGTTCCATTTTTTGTCGTAATCTTCGCGGTTTTCGTTAATCAACGAAACCATTTTATCAGCCACTTTTTTCGTGATGTAAGAAGAAATTTTCTTCACAGCACCATCAGCTTGTAAATAAGAACGAGAAACGTTCAACGGAATATCCGGAGAATCAATAACCCCTCTCAACAACATCAAAAAGTCAGGAACAATCCCTTTCACCTCATCAGTTACAAAAACCTGATTTTGGTACAATTGAATTTTATCTTTTTCAATATTTAAATTATTCGCCAGTTTTGGAAAATATAAAACTCCTGTCAGATTGAACGGATAATCAACATTCAAATGAATATTAAATAACGGCTCCTCAAACTGCATCGGGTACAACTCGTGGTAGAACGCTTTGTAATCTTCATCCTTTAATTCACTTGGAGATTTCGTCCAAGCCGGAGTTGGATTGTTAACTATATTATCAACCTCGACTGTTTCTGCAACCGCATCTTCTGCAGCACCTTCCGGTAAAGGAAGTGTTTCAGTTCTTGTTCCGAACTTAATTGGAACAGGCATGAATTTGTTGTATTTCGTCAATAATTCACGGATTTTTCCTTCTTCCAAAAACTCTAAAGAATCTTCGGCGATGTGAAGGATAATTTCAGTTCCTCTGTCGGTTTTTGCAGTAGTCTCTTCTAAGGTAAATTCTGGGCTACCATCGCAGATCCAGTGAACAGCTGGTTCGTCTTTAAAAGATTTAGAAATAATTTCCACCTTTTCTGCTACCATAAAAGCAGAGTAGAAACCTAAACCAAAGTGACCGATAATTCCCGAATCTTTAGCTGAATCTTTATATTTCTCTAAGAATTCTTCAGCTCCTGAAAATGCAACCTGGTTGATGTATTTTTCAACTTCTTCAGCTGTCATTCCTAAACCTTGGTCGATGATGTGAAGTTTTTTGTTTTCCTTATCGATTTTTACCTCGATTTTCGGATTTCCATAGTCTACTTTAGCTTCACCAATATTGGTTAAATGTTTTAATTTTAAAGTAGCATCTGTTGCGTTTGAAATTAATTCTCTTAAAAATATTTCGTGGTCGCTGTAAAGAAATTTTTTAATCAACGGAAAAATATTTTCCACCGAAACATTGATATTTCCTTTTGTCATTGTATTTAATTTTTAAATTTGATTATCAATTCTCAAAAAAAATACCATTGAACGGAAAGTGACAGATTGGCATTTTTATTTGAAACGTTCATTCACTTATCAACAAGAAACCTGTTAGGTTTGGACATAAAAAAAGACAGCCATTCAGCTGTCTTTCATATTTCACTTAGAATATATTACTTTTTGTTAGCAATTTCTTCTTTTACTTTATTTTCAAGTTCTTCTGCTAATTCAGGATTGTCTTTCAACAGATCTCTCACAGCATCACGACCCTGCCCTAACTTAGTTTCACCGTAGCTAAACCAAGAACCACTTTTCTTCACAACTCCCATATCAACAGCTGTATCTAAGATTTCTCCGGTTTTAGAAACTCCTTCACCATACATAATGTCAAATTCTGCCATTTTGAAAGGTGGGGCCACTTTATTCTTCACCACTTTCACTTTCACACGGCTACCGATAGCTTCATCACCATTCTTAATTGGTGCGCTTGCTTTTCTGATATCTAATCTTACAGAAGCGTAAAATTTCAGCGCATTACCACCGGTTGTTGTTTCAGGATTTCCGAACATTACACCAATCTTTTCTCTCAACTGATTGATGAAAATTACCGTACATTTTGTTCTGTTAATAGTCGCAGTTAATTTTCTTAATGCTTGAGACATTAATCTTGCGTGAAGACCCATTTTAGAATCTCCCATTTCACCTTCAATCTCTGCTTTTGGTGTCAATGCCGCTACAGAGTCAATTACCACAATGTCGATTGCTCCTGAACGAATCAAGTTATCAGCAATTTCCAAAGCTTGTTCACCATTGTCTGGCTGAGAAATAATCAGGTTTTCTAAATCGATTCCTAATTTTGCAGCATACCCTCTGTCGAAAGCGTGCTCAGCATCAATAAAAGCTGCTATTCCACCCGCTTTCTGAGCTTCTGCAATCGCATGAAGTGTTAACGTTGTTTTACCTGAAGATTCTGGTCCGTAGATCTCAATGATTCTTCCTCTAGGATATCCACCAACCCCTAAAGCGATGTCTAATCCTAATGATCCAGACGGAATTACTTCGATCGTAGTATCAACTGCATCATCCCCCAAAGTCATTACAGTTCCCTTTCCGTATGTTTTATCTAACTTGTCAAGCACCAATGCAAGTGCTTTTTTCTTATCATCTATGTTGCTCATATTATATTAAAATATTTTATCAAAAGTACATATTTTAAATTTTAAATGCTAATATTATTTGTCTTCTGATTTAGTTTTTAGCGTTAAAAAATGATAAAATTCATTCCTTTAAAAAAGCAAAAAATCAAGATAGATTTTTTAAAATATTGATCTTTTTTTTAAGCTTAATCCCGCTTTCCACTATATCTTTTTCGCCATCACTTTTTAACAATCCAATTCAGAAAAAGGATGTCGCTGCAATCGGGGCTATTGACAAAGGTTATTTACAAAACACAGATTTTGGCTAAAGCCAAATTGAATTGCTTGTTTTAAAAACGGGCTAAAGCCCGTTTTTATTGACATCCGTAGAATTTTACATTGTTCAATCTAAATTGAAATTCACAAATTAATTCTTGTCATCACAAATTTTCTGTGACGAGAATTCCCCTCCTTTGGAGGGGTAGCGAAAATTCTTTAGAACTTTTGACGGGGTGGTATTTAACATCGCTTTTTTTAGCCCTGATTGAACGGCATGTTTGAGCTCTTTTCTTTATTTTGGGCGGAGCGGCAAAGCCGCTCCGCCCAAAATAAAGAAAAAGCGAGTAGTGAAAGCAGGATTAAGCTTCTAAATATGAATAATAAAGAATAGGCAATGAATAATCTATTAATGGAAATTTGAGTTCTGCGTAATTCTCAGGTAATCCTCCAAAACTTTCATCTGATCTTTATTACCTTTTTTTATTCTTGCTTCACGGCTTACCGTAGAATCATATATTTTATTGATAATTTTTTTTGTAAGCGGGAAACCTTTTTTGAAAGGTACATCAGGAATCTGAAGTCTTTTGCAAACCTCATCATCCAGCAAAAACCAGGTGCAACAAATATGTAAATACCGAAGATTTTTTCTTTGAAAGCTATATTTTAAAATAGGATTTTCTAAAGATTCATTCAGTAAAGAATGTGCCAACAAAACCGAATCTTTGTCTGAAGACGGCTGAACCGAAGTCCATAAATAAAAATATTCTGTCGCCTGTTTTTTATCATTGGGAAGGAGATTTTCGGGAATTCCGAGTAAATATCCTACATATTTCCAGAGGTGAAAAAGCCCTTTTTCCTCTTCTTCAGAAAAAGTATTGCCAAATTTATGAAGACTGTGCAGGAAAACGAGGCTAAAACCAATGTAAGTCGCCATCATATCCCATGAATTGATAGGTTCGCCCCAGTTTTCAGTGTCCCAACTTTTGTAATGTTTTTTGATCGAAAGTCTTGCGTAAGAATGGATAAGTCGAGTTTTGATGGCAAATTCGTAACCTTTTTTATGAATTTCTAATGCATCATATCTTGTAACATTTACCCAAAAATCAAGTGTTTCCGAAAGTCTTTTTACGGCGCCTTTTTTTAAAGCTTCGGTAGCAACTAAAGGTTTATTGAGATAGGCATAATCGTAACCGCCAATTAAACAATAATCTCTGAGCGAAATTAAAGAATCGAGATTACTTCGCATACAGAGCTCTGCGCCTGCTTTTATTAAATTATAATCTAGCCAGTCGGGAAGTTTTTGTGTTTGAGCAAAAAGCTTTTTTACACTTTTGGGAACATCATCATTCTGCGAAATTCCATTTCTGATATACTGTTCAATCTCTCGTGATGCTTCACTGTATTTTTTAGTAAAATAAACATCTTTTACAACCTCATCCCCTATTTCATCTATATGATAAAAGAAAGGAGAAAATTTTTCAAAGTCTTTAAAGCTCACTTGTGCACCGGAAAAATCAATCAATTGTTTTCCGTTTCCTTTCGTCCAAAAATCTTTGAAATGAAGAGAATCTTTAAATCTTGGTTGTAAAATGTAGTCTTCCATCAATGATAAAGGTACAAGTTTTACGCCGAAAACAGCTTGTGAGATTTGTCAGTTTAGATTTAATCAAAAAAAATACGGTCAGATAAATCTAACCGTATTTTTTATTTTATGATTATTCTTTATTTTTTAATAATCAGTTTTTCATTATAAATTTCACCATTATTCATTTGTAGTGAAAGAATATAATTTCCAGATACAAATCCGTCAGTTCTTATTTGATGATCACCTTTCAGCTCTCCCGAAAGAACAAGTTTTCCAGACACATCATAAATTGTGTATTTTGCCTGATCTGTTTTGTTTTTAAACTTAATATTAATCACATCTTTTACAGGATTAGGATAAATAGCAAAACTTTTTACAGTACTTTCAGATGTCGATAAAAACTGCTGAATAGAGAAATTGGAAGAATTTACTGCGAAATAAATATTGCCAACTGCTTTTACCATAATTCTTGCTGAAGCAACATTTTCATTCGGTAAATTAACGACAGCTGAACCATTATTTGGAACACTCGCCGCCAAAACTTCGTTAAAGTTAGCTCCGTTATCTTTCGATAAAAGGATAGTAACATTTTGAGTATTGATGGTTCCTGTATTGGTTCCTGCAACATTCCAAGTTACTGTAATAGGATTTTGTGCGCTGTAAGAAGTATTTGTCGTTTGAGATGTCACGGTAAAAGGACCGTCATTAGTTACCGTTACCACCATTGCATCATTTGCAGCCTGATTTCCTGTAGCCTTATTATCATTTACCAAAAGAGAGAAATTCAGTGTTCTTGCAACACTTGGTGTAACTTCCCATTTCGGAACTAAATTATTGGCTAAAACAGAAGCCATAGCAGGGAAATACCTCATCGGAGAAACTTTAGGAAGCAACGAACGATAAATAGGACCTGCAGTTGCAGTTGCAACAGGAGGCTGTGTCGTATTGGTATTATTATACTGTTCCCATAAATAAGTAATAGGCTCATTGTTGGGATCGGTTCCTGCTCCAGTTAAAACAAAGGCTGTTCCTTTAGGAATAATATAATCTGCTCCTGCATCTGCAGTAGGTACCCCATTATTATTTGATATTTTGGCAGAACAGTCTGTTGGTCTTTGTAAAACTGCATACATTTGTACTACGCTTGCTGCATGAAAATACGAATCGCTATTATTTTGTACATTATTATTAGATCCACAAATTCCTGCATACGCCATAATTGTTGTTCCACTTCCAGGTTCATATGCTGTAGCTGTACTCGCATTCCCTGCACAAGAACCTGTATTTGCTCTGAATGTATGTGCTCCTCCAAATTGATGCCCCATTTCATGAGCTACATAATCAATATCGAAAGGATCTCCTACAGGTGCTCCAGAACCGGTAACACCACCTGCTTTATTTGTTGTACATACAGAACCCAAATAAGCTACTCCACCTCCACCGGTACTGAAAACGTGACCAATATCGTAATTTTCAGTTCCTATAACACTGTTGATATTTGAAATATTTTGACCCAACATCGTAGAACCATTATTATTTGTATAAGGATCTGTAGCTGCATTCGTATAAATTAGCAGATTATTATTGGCTATCATCACCATAGTTGCTGATATTGTTTTTTCATACACCCCGTTTACTCTTGCCATTGTGGTTACCATTGCACTCATTGCTCCGGCTGTACCACCATGAAAGGTTGTGTATTCCCCTGTTGCAGCCAATGCCAATCTATAGGTTCTGAATTGTCCATCAGCAACTAAAGCGGCTTTTTTCTGTGCTGAAGGATCTTGATTTGTATTTTGATCTAGCATATCTTCAACATGACACTCAAAAAGTCGGTCATTTTTAGGAAGATCTTTTCTTTTATAAAGGATAAAAGAAGAATTATCTTTTGTATAGCTGTCTAAATAACTAACATCCCAACCGTCAAAATACATAATACTGATGCCGGTTTGTGGTGTTAAACTGAATCGGATTGTATTGTTGGGGTTTCCTTTTTCCCAACCTATATAAGATCTTAATTCAGGAAATTTAGCTTGAAGTTCGGCTTCCATTACCGAAGCTTCCTGAACGATATAATCTCTTACTCCGCCATTAGAATCTGGGAATTTGATTACTAAACTTTCGTTATTTGAAAAACGTTGTGGTGCATTTTTCAGATCAGATTTTATTTTATTTAAATCTAATTGATAAAGAGAAAAGGTGTTCGGAGTTGTCCATCTCGGTTTGAGATCTCCTCTTTCAATTTTACTGTCTTTCTGCTTTGACCAGTAATTTTGCTGTCCAAAACTATGTCCTGCTATAAGAAGACATGAGATAATAAATGCTTTTGCTTTCATTGATCGTAAATTTTATTATTAATATTGTGTGGTGATTTTTTTGAATTTTACATTTCCTGATAATTTCAGAAGAATATTGGGTGAAACACGGCTTGCTTTCTGAAAATCCGGGTTGTCGAATTCTGTTACTTTTATATAAAGTGTGTTTTTAATTAAACTTATTTTATCGATTGAAATGTCATTAGAATTTTTCAAATGTGGCTTTATTATAATATAAGTTTCGTTTTCTATCACTGTGGGAATTGGTGAAAGTCTGTTTCCTTTATTTTTCTGATGAATGATTTTAAAAATTTCATCCATTTTTTCCTGCGAATTAATGATTATAAAATCTTTTTCAATTAAGGAAAAAAGGTAATGATATTGGTCTTCAAATTGAATGTCTTTTCCTTTAGACAATGCATTATTACCAGCAACTTGAGATTGACAATTAATAAACAAAAAGAACAAAAAATGTAGATATATTTTCATATTTGTGCTTAATTATTGTAAAAGTAATAATTTTAAACCAAATACATTAAATTTTAAATGAAAACATTTTTAAAATCAAAAAGCACTTATTTCGAAGATTTATTTTTCAATGAGATGCTGTCTTTTTTATGCATTTTAACTATTGAATCATCTTCTATTATAGCTTCGCCAATTTCATAGTTATTGTTTTTTAAAGTATCCATTTCTATATCAACAACTGCAACACCAGTGGTTACTGTACAAGATTCATCTTTTTGTTTTGAACATCCTATTACAAACAAAATCAAAGAAAAAAAAGTCAGTACTATTCTATTATTTTGAAGATAAGAAGGAATATATATAAAGAATTTATCTTTTATCTCTTCAGTCTTACTTACTTTATTATTGGTTAATTGATGATTATAAAATCTTCCGCAAATATTTTCACCCTTTCTTTCTACAAAAATTTGTTTAATTTCTTCCGGTTGTTTTTGGGTAAAATCAATCACACATTTATTGCAAACAGAACAGAATCTTCCTTTTTCCTGAGGAGACATTATTTCCCAATTTTCGTTACATGGTTTCGGAATGTGTATATTTTTCATCATTTATGGTTTAAAACAATTAGCCCTAAAAAGAAAAAACCGCTCCAAAAATGGAACGGTTTAAATTTATATAAAAGTTTTAGAATTAAGCTAAAACTTCTTTTACTTTGTTTGCAGCTTCTTCTAAAGTAATTGCAGAGTGTACCGGAAGACCAGACTCGTCAATTAATTTTTTAGCTTCTACAGCGTTAGTTCCTTGCAATCTTACGATCAATGGAACAGGAAGGCTTCCCATCGCTTTGTAAGCATCTACGACACCTTGAGCAACTCTGTCGCATCTTACGATACCTCCGAAGATGTTGATCAAAATAGCTTTTACGTTTGGATCTCTCAAAACGATTTCGAAAGCAGTCTGTACTCTCGCAGCATCTGCAGTACCACCAACGTCTAAGAAGTTAGCCGGGTTACCACCAGATAATTTGATGATATCCATTGTAGCCATAGCAAGACCAGCTCCGTTTACCATACAAGCAACGTTACCGTCTAGTTTTACGAAGTTAAGACCAGCTTCACCAGCTTCAACATCCAAAGGATCTTCTTCTCTTGTATCTCTCAACTCAGCAAGATCTTTGTGACGGAACAATGAGTTACCATCCAAAGTTACTTTAGCATCTACAGCAATAATTTTGTTATCAGAAGTTTTCAAAACCGGGTTGATTTCGAAAAGAGAAGCATCAATTCCTACGTAAGCATTGTAAAGAGATGAGATGAATTTTGTAAATTCTTTGAACGCATTTCCTTCAAGACCTAGGTTGAAAGCAATTTTTCTAGCCTGAAAACCTTGAAGACCCAAAGTAGGATCGATCAATTCGTTGTGGATTAAATGAGGAGTTACTTCTGCAACGTGCTCAATATCCATACCACCTTCTGTAGAATATACGATTGTATTTTTACCTTCAGCTCTATCTAAAAGAATAGAAACATAAAATTCTTTAGTTTCAGATTCTCCAGGATAATAAACGTCTTCTGCAACCAAAACAGAGTGTACTTTTTTACCTTCAGCAGAAGTTTGTGGAGTTACCAACTGCATTCCGATGATGTTTTCAGCATTTTCTTTAAGCTTATCCATGTTTGGAGAAAACTTTACACCACCACCTTTACCACGACCACCTGCGTGAATCTGCGCTTTTACAACCCAAGCCTGAGCTCCGGTTTCAGCAGTCAATTTTTCAGCAGCTGCTACAGCTTCTTCTACGTTGTTTGCAACGAAACCACGTTGGATAGCTACTCCATACTTTGATAAAATCTCTTTTGATTGATACTCGTGAAGATTCATATTATTTTTATTATTTTATTTTAATATTTAAAGGTTGACAAATTTAATAAAAAGACACGGAAGTTCAAGTTTATTAGAATAAAAATTAAGATGATATTTCTTCTTTCATTTACTTTTTGTCTTAAATATTTCTATTCTTCGGCTAATTTTTCCGATTGTGAACCAATAAACGGAATTTTCGGAGCTAAGAAATATCCTGTCAAACTTGCAAAAAGTATCGGTACGAAATACGTAAACCCTGTCAAAGTTCCCAAAATAATCGTTGTACTCATCGGCGTTCTCGTAACACATGCATTGATTGCAGCCATACAACTTACAATCGCCAAAGTGGTATCAACCGCAGGAAATAAATTGTGAATAATTAGCCCTAAAGTCGTTCCTACAAAAAACAATGGAATGATAAAACCACCTCTCCATCCTGAAGTTACGGTAATCGCAATGGCTAAAATTTTAAAAACTAAAATGATAATTAAAAAATTCAAAGTGTAATTTCCATTGATCAATTCATTTACTTCATGATGCCCGAAATATCTCGTTAACGGAAAATAAAAAGCAATTATCCCCAATAAAATTCCACCTACCAAAGTTTTGATATAGATTGGAAAATTCCTGTATTCGAAGACTTTTTTGAAAAATTTAACCACGAAAATGAAGATCCAGCCAAACAAAGTTCCTACAATTCCGAAAGCAGTGGCATAAGCAAAATCGTAAACTCCGGTATAATGATAGGCTTTCAAATCCCAAGTCGCTCCGATTCCCAAATGAATAATCAAAGCAAACATCAGATAACTAAAACAGCTCGCTACCAAAGCCGGAATAATCGCTTTGTAATATTCTACGGCGTGTTTATGATGAAGAATTTCCAGAGAAAATAAACTTCCACCAAGCGGAGCACCAAAAAGTGCCGTAAAACCAGAAGCCATTCCTGCAATACTTAAAGAGCGTAACTCTTCACCTTTCAGTCTAAAAAGTTTTCCCAAATAAGTTCCCGTAGAACCAGTAACCTGAACCAAAGGCGCTTCAGGACCAAGACTTCCACCCGATGCCACACAAAAAAGTGATGACAGAATCATGGAAGGATTATTTTTCGGCTCTAATTTTCCTTTATTAAATCTGATGTTATTAACAATCAAATGAATTTCTCCCGGATCGCCAATAAAATGAATGACCAAACCTGCCAAAAGACCTGAAATTGCCATCGTCGGAATCACCATCCAACCTTGAAATTGATGCAAAAACTCGGTAAAATGTTCGAGAACGATCCAGTATAATCCAGCGATAATTCCGCCAACCAAACCTGTAATTGCCCACATAAAAAAAGTACGGCTGAATACGAAAGGATTAAACTTAATGGGTTGATCCAAAAGATTAAAAGTTCGTATTAATCGACGTCTTCTGTTGATTTTCATTTTAATTTATTTTTTAAAATTACGATCATCATTTGTAAATGTTTTGTGAAATGCTTCAACTTCGCTAATATCATATGGAATCCGTTGTGCATTTTGAATCTTTGTCTTTCGAAAATAAGTGAAACGGCTTTGTTTACCTTTATTTCAGTATTTTTATTAAACTCTTTGTATATCCTTGCGTTTTTTACCGCCAAGGCAAACAATGTTTTTACAATAAATGCTTTTTTTTAAGATAAACAAAGGCATTTCATTTAGCAAAGAAATACAACTTTAAATACCGATCATTAAAGGTATTTACAAGATGCACAACGGGTTACATGTAATATTTAACAGTGTTAGTCTGAGCGAAGTCAAAGAATTTTTTATAATTAAATCTTATTCTTCACAAAATAAAAGATCAGCATCAACCAAGCTAAAATCATAAACAATCCTCCAAGTGGAGTAATTGGTCCTAAAAATTTAAGATTCATTCCCCAATAATCCTGCATACTGAGCATATATATACTGAAAGAAAACAGTATTGTTCCAGCAATCATCAAAATAGAAATCCATTTTTGAGATGAGGTGTCAAATTTTAAAATATATCCTGCAATCAGCAAAAAAAACGCAGCATACATTTGATATCTAACTCCTGTTTCAAAACTTTCCAGTCTTTCTACAGATAATATTTTCTTTAAAGCGTGTGCCCCAAAAGCACCTAAAATAACGGATAACATACCATAAGCAGCACCGAAGACTAAAGTAATTGTTTTCATTTTTATAATGCTTAAATATTTACTAAAATTTATTCTGTTGCCATAAAAGTTAAGGGCATGATGTATGGTAATCGCATAGGTTTTCCATCTGATAACTTAGGTTGAAAAACTTCTGTAATTGAATAAAAATTCAAAGCTGTAAACAGTTTAATCTCCTCATTATCTGTTCCTGTAATTTTAACTTCCTTCATCAAACCATCTCTATCTAAAACGAAACTAAGCTTAAGTTGTAAATTGGCATCCAAACCTTCAAAAAGATCATGTCCTGCAAGCATGTCAACCATTTTTCTACGAATGATATCTTGAGAAAAAGGTTTAGGAGTCGATAAAAGTGTATTCTTTGGTGGAATATATTCTTTTTTATTTTCTTCTTCAACCTTTGCCAATAAAGCTTTTAACTTTTCAATTTTTATAGATTGATTTTTAGTTACACATTGATTATATGAAATTTTTAATGCATCAAATTGCTTAGAATACTCGTTTATATCAGTTTGTGATAGCTTTCCATCTGGAGATTTTTTTTCGATAGCTTTATATTTTACATTCAGTAAATCTAAATCTTTACCACATTCATCTCGTATATCAGTATATATTTTATTGACTGTTTTTTGCAAAGTAAACCTTGTATTTTGAGCAAAAGCACTTGTAATAAGAATACAGGCTAAAAATGTCGATATTTTTTTTGTTATCATCTTTTTATAATTCTTCTAATTCTAGTTTTAAATATTTCTTTGTTTTATAATCCTGCCAAGTTCCTAAGATTTTATTGCCCTGCAAATCTCCTTCAACCAACGCTCTGAAAATCCACTGATTTGTTTCCTCGCTGTAATAATCATTTTCAATAATAGAAATATGGTTACCTTTTAATTTACCGTTCCACTCGATCAGTTTTTTATTTTTATCGTACCAATATTTTGCAGAAAAAGAACCATCATCATATACTTTGTCTATCAAAACGGTGATTGGATATTTTCCGTCGATTTTTCCTTTATACAACTTATTATCAAGACTTGTTTTATCAAGTTTTTCAGAATCTGACAATAAGTTTTTAGCATACGGACTCCAATACTTTTCCAAATCTTTGTAAGGAAATTCCACAACATGGCTGCCCAATTCATCCAACGCTCTCATCGCATGATTAGAACATCTTCCGGCAATGAATCTTATCTTATTCTTTGTGAAATAATATTCAATTCCCTCTAAAGTAAAATCGGTAAAACAATCTTCATAAATAGCGATCTGGTCTACAACTTCTTCCGAAGGATTTTTCTCTGATTTTAATGTTGTAAGAAAATCATTTATTTCTTTCTTAATATTTTTCTGAATTAAACCTTCTACAGTTTTTATTGAATTAGGCTGGAATAAATCTTTGGCATTGATTAAATTTCCCGTTCTCAAATCGAAATTCTTCCAAATATCAAAACCTTCAGGATACGCTCCTGAAGCTTCTCCACTAATGGCAATACTCAAAATATTTTTAGGCGTTTCCAGTTTTTCCCAACCATAAAAATAAACATAGTTGGAATATGAAGTTTTTCCTGTAGATACCAATTTCGAAGGATTTCCTTCTGAACCCGGAATATATTCAAGCTGATTGACCTGTAAAAACGTATTTATTTTATTTTCAACCAAAGGTTTTTCAGCATAAGAAACTTTTGGGAAAGCAAAATCTTCGGATTTTGGTTGCAAATCAGTTATTTTTAAATTTTTCTGTTGCGAAAAACTTAACCCAGAAATCAAGAGAAAGAATAAAAATTTCTTTTTCATTACAGTGGATGTAAAAAATATGAAACCAATCTGCTAAGCAATATTACACCTCCCAAAATAACAAACATCTTCCAAAACTTTTTAGAACCTCTAAAACCAGGATGATTTGTTTGTTTAAGAAAGATTCCAAAAACAACAAATAAAACAGCCAAAATAACCTGTATCATTATTTTTCTCTTAATCTGTTAAATTCGTTGATAACTTCGTGATGCGTCACCGTTTTATCTTTAAAATAAGTCACAAAATGCTGTTTTTCTTCTTCCGTTGCGCCCATTTGGTTTAAAATATTCAGCAAATGCATTTTCATGTGACCTTTCTGAATTCCCGTCGTTACCAAAGAACGAAGCGCGCCAAAATTCTGAGCCAATCCTGAAACTGCCAAAATACTCATCAGTTCCTGAGCAGAAGGTTTTCCAAGAAGTGCCAAAGAGAATTTTACCAAAGGATGAAGATTCGTCAAACCACCGACAACTCCTACAGAAATTGGCAAATCGATCCAGAATCTGAAAACGCCGTTATCAATTGTACAATGCGTCAACGAAGAATATTTTCCGTCTTTTGAAGCATAAGCATGTGCGCAAGCTTCAGTTGCTCTGAAATCATTTCCGGTTGCAATAACAACTGCATCAACACCGTTCATAATTCCTTTATTGTGAGTCGTCGCACGGAAAGGTTCAATTTCAGCAATCGTAACTGCTTGTTTGAATTTTCTTGCAAACTCTTCATTTGAAATTCCGCTATCGTCTTTTAAGTCTTCAATTTTACAAGAAACTTCCGCTCTTACAATACAATCCGGTGTGAAATTAGAAAGGATATTCATCACGATCTGTAAAGAGTTTTTCTCTTCCTGAGTAAAATCTTCACTGATTACGATTTCCTGCTTCAACGTTTTTCCAAACTGTTCAAGACACGAATTGATAAAGTTGGCTCCCATAGAATCTACCGTATCAAAACTTGCTTTCAGCTGATAATAATTCGGCATTTCAGAAGTTTTGTCGATCAATTTTATATCTAAAATTCCGCCGCCACGATTTCTCATGTTTGCCGTAATCGCTTCTGTTGCCTCAAACAGTTTTTTCTTTAAATTAAAATTAAAAAAATGCTGTAGTTTGTGAGATTCAACATCGATGATAAAATGCGTGTGTCCTAATTTCTCGGTGTTGATGATGGTTGTTTTAAAACCTCCTTTATCGATCCAGAATTTTGCTGCTTTTGAAGCTGCCGCAACGACCGAACTTTCTTCTACCGCCATTGGCAAAGCAAATAATTTTCCATTGATCAAAAAATTAGGTGCAATTCCGTAAGGCATATAAAAATTGGAGATCGTGTTTTCAGAAAACTCATCGTGAAGCTTCTGTAGATCTGCATTTTCGTTCCAATATTGATTGAGTATATTTTGATAATCCTGGTTTCCTTCGAGATATTCGTTAACAAGCCAGTCTATTTTTCCCTGTTTGGTTAATTTAGAAAAACCTTCTACCGGTTTATGATTCATATGGATAATATTTTTTATGTCTTGTATGTCATCGTAATTTTTACGATTTCACTCATAAATTAATGACCGTAAATATACTAATTTTGCTTTGGAAATATGTGGATAAGTTTGTTTTAAAAACACTGACTTTTCTCAATTTTGGACTTAATTTTGCTTAAAATCTTATTGAATTTTCCATTTTAAAAATATTTATTTAAATGAATTTTGACCGCATAAAAGAGAAACTCGAAATACTTGCAGACGCTGCAAAGTATGATGTTTCGTGCTCATCAAGCGGTGGAAAAAGAAAAAATAACGGTGGTTTAGGCGACAGTTCAGCAAGTGGAATTTGTCACACTTATACTGAAGATGGGCGTTGTGTTTCTCTTCTCAAAATCCTTTTGACCAATCATTGCATTTACGATTGTATCTATTGCGTTTCCAGAAAATCGAATGATATTAAACGTGCTGCTTTTACCGTGGAAGAAGTGGTTGATTTAACCATCAGTTTTTACCGCAGAAATTATATTGAAGGTTTATTTTTAAGCTCAGGAATTTTCAAAGATGCCGATACAACAATGGAACGTTTGGTGAGAGTTGCAAAAAAACTGAGAACCGAACACAATTTCAACGGATATATTCATTTGAAATCAATTCCGGGAGCGAGTGATGATTTGATGAATGAAGCTGCTCTTTACGCAGACCGATTGTCTGTCAATCTTGAAATTCCGACAGAATCCGGGTTAAAATTATTGGCGCCGGATAAAAATCGTGAAGATATGCTTCAGCCGATGAGGATTGTTCAGAAAGGAATTCAGCAATATAAAGACGAAAAGAAAATCATCAGAAGCGTCCCAAAATTTGCTCCAGCTGGTCAATCTACACAAATGATTGTGGGAGCAACCAACGAAAACGATTTACAAATCATTAAAGTTGCCGATCATTTTTACAAAAATTACGGAATGAAACGAGTATATTATTCGGGTTACATTCCAGTTACAGTCGACAATCGTTTACCTGCAATTACTTCAGAAGTTCCTGTTTTACGGGAAAACCGATTGTATCAATCGGATTGGTTAATGCGTTTTTATGGTTTTAAAGCAGATGAAATTTTAGATTTTAATATGCCATTTCTTGATCTGGAAGTCGACCCGAAATTAAGCTGGGCTTTGCGACATTTGGATCAGTTTCCTATCAATTTACAAACAGCTGATTATAAAATGATTCTCAGAATTCCTGGTATTGGTGTGAAAACTGCACAGAAAATTGTGAGTGCAAGAAAATTTCAGGTTTTAAATATTGACCATCTTAAAAAACTGGGCGCTGCAGTCAATCGGGCAAAATATTTTATTGATTTTACGTATGGAAATCCATTTTTAAAACATTTAACTGATTTGAATTTACGAAGATTAATCATTGGTGGAAGTCAGTCTAAATTTCAAAATCAGTTTTCGCAGCAACTGACACTTTTTTAAACACGAATTTCACGAATATTTTTTCACAAAAACCACAATTTCAAACACGTTCAAACTCCAATACACTCAAACCCTCCAACTCAAATGACCACTCTACTCTACGACGGAAGCTTCGACGGACTTTTCACTGCGATATTTGAAGTTTTCGAGTATCGGTATCAAGATGTGGAGATTTGTAGCAAAGAAAATTTCTTACAGGAAAATATGTTTGCGGAAATTCATGAAGTGACTACACAACAGGAAAAATCAGAGAGAGTTTTAAACAAATTAGAACAAAATATTGGGAAATCGGGAATCCATCAATTATTACAGGTTTTTCTTTCTGAAGATCAGGAAATGGAAAAATTGATTTTATCCTCCGTAAAACAATCTATCAAACATCCTGAAGAAAATATACTACAAAATTTTGCAGATAATGATATTTTGAAAATTTCAAAAATATGCAAATCTGTAAGTAGAGAAAGACATCGAATGACAGCTTTTGTACGATTTGAAAAACTGCAGGATGAAATTTATTTTGCGAAGATTGACCCTGATTTTAACGTTTTACCTTTAATCAGAAAACATTTTAAAGACCGTTACGCAGACCAAAAATGGATGATTTATGATTTGAGAAGACATTACGGTTTGTTGTATGATTTAGAAAACTGTGAATTCTTTTATCCGGACGAAAAATTAGATTTAAACCAATATCAGCAGAAATTTCACGAAGAAGAAAAAAAATACCAGACGCTTTGGCAAAGTTATTTTACCAAAACCAATATTAAAGAAAGGAAAAATACAAAATTACATATTCAGCACGTTCCGAAACGATATTGGAAATATTTGACGGAGAAATGGTGAAAAATATTATTCTTACTTAAAAGATTGAACTCCTACGGAGTTCTAATTGTGAGTCTTACTATTATCCTACAAAGGTATCGCTCCTCCGGAGCTGTTTTTAGGAAAGAGTAAGAAAAATCGGTATTAATTTCATTTAAATATTAGCTAAAACCAAATTCTCATTACAAAAGAAAAGCCGGGCTAAAGCCCGACTCTATTAATATTTCTTATAAAATTTTCTCAAAACAGACACTGTTTTCAATTCCTGCATATTGTCCATAATTCGGAATAATAGTGTAATTGCATTTTTTATAAAGAGCAACAGCTTCTATCTGTTTTTTACCTGTTTCTAAAACTGTTTTTTCATAACCCAATTCTTTGGTCCAGATTTCCAGTTCTTTTAAAACTGATCCTGCAAAACCTTTTCCACGATACTCAGGAAGTGTAAACATTCTTTTGACTTCCATTGTATTTTCGTTAATCGGTTTTATCGCTCCGCAAGCAACCGATTTTTCATTTTCAAAAATAACAATACAGTTTTTCAGTAAATCAATTTTATTATATTGATCATAAAAAGCATGATCTTCACCATCCATAAAAGCTAAATAAGCATCCAACTTTTTTACAAGATTTTGAAAATCGAGATTCTCGGAAGTTGTTCTCAGGATTTGCATTTTATTCGGATTTAAAATTTATTTCGCAGATTTAGCAAATTTCGCAGATAAAAATATAAAATCTGCCCAATCTATTTAATCTGCGAAAGATTTAATTTAAAAATTCACCACAAACTTTCTATCATTAATCAGCTCAGCAATAGCTAACATATCTTTTCCGATTAATCGGTCATCTTCCAGTTTATCTACTTTAGAACGAAGAATCGCAAAGTTTTCTTCAATGATTTTTGAACATTTTGCAGGTCTTCTGAATTCTAAACCTTGTGCTGCAAACATCAATTCAACCGCCAAAATATTTACAAGATTACCTAAAACCTGATTGAATTTTCTACCTGAAATACTTCCCATTGAAACGTGATCTTCCTGACCTAAACTCGTTGGAATAGAATCTGCCGAAGCGGGGAAACAAAGCGTTTTATTTTCAGTAACCAACGCTGCAGAAGTATATTGAGGGATCATAAATCCTGAATTCAAACCTGAGCTTTCAGTCAATAATCTTGGTAAGCCATATTTTCCTTCCAATAATAAATAACTTCTTCTATCTGAAATATTTCCTAATTCTGCAACAGCCAAAGTAGCATAATCTAAAGGCATTGCCATCAATTGTCCGTGGAAATTACCTCCTGAAATAGATTCTTCAGCACTTAATACAATTGGGTTATCAGTTACTGAATTCAATTCTGTTTCAGCCATCATTCTAAGATGTTCAAAAGCATTTCTACTCGCTCCGTGAACCTGAGGAACACATCTCATGGAATAAGGATCCTGTACTCTTTCGCACTCTTCGTGAGCTTTTAAGTTTTCAGAATTCTTTAAAAATTTCAGCATTCTTGCCGCCACTTTTTTGCTTCCTTCAAACGGTCTGATGTCGTGAAGTTCTTTTTTAAATGGGCTTGCCGAACCTCTGTAAGCTTCAAGACTCATTGCTGCAGTCATATCTGCTAAGTCTAATAAATATTCAAATTTTTCTAAACCTTTTATCGCATGAGCCAGAATAAACTGAGTTCCGTTGATTAATCCCAAACCTTCTTTCGGTCCTAAAACCAATGGCTCAAGATTGTTTTTTTCTAAAACTTCAGCGGTTTCAAAAATTTCGTTTCCTACCCAAACCTGTCCAAGTCCTAAAAGTGGTAAAACTAAATGTGAAAGAGGAGCCAAATCTCCTGAAGCTCCTACAGAACCTTGCTCCGGAACTACAGGAATAATATCTTTTTCAAGCATCAAAATAAATCTTTCGATCACTTCCAGAGAAACTCCCGAAAAACCTTTAGACAACGCATGAACTTTCGCAATCATCATAATTTTTGAAAATTCTTTATCAATCGGTTTCCCTACTCCTACTGCGTGAGAAATAATTAAATTGTACTGAAGCTGTGCCGTTTCATCAGCTGAAATTTTAGTATCACAAAGCGGTCCGAATCCTGTATTAATTCCATAAACACATCTGTCTGACTCTACAATCTGTTTAACATTATTCTGAGATTTTAAAATCTGCTCTTTCGCTTCTTTATTTAATGTCGCTTTATTTGGGTCTTTACAGATTTCCAAAACATCATGAAAACTGAAAGTATCTATACCGTATATCATTTCAAAAAATTTGCCTAAAAATACACATTTTGAATCATACTTAAAAAGCCTATTAAAGTAAAATATGGTATCCTTAAATAAGACAATATTTCGATTTATAAAAAACTTTAACATCCTTAAAATATTTTATCAAATCATCAATTATTTAGTTATTTTTACCGAAATAATTTAAACTAATATTTATGAAATTTAAAGCTCTATTATTGGCACTTTCATTCACAAGTGCATTCTCATTTGCTCAAGACAAGGTGAAGTATTCTAAGGAAGACATCAAAAAAATGGAAACATATCTTTTCAATGAAGGGTTTAATATTCCATCTCCAAAGAAAATTTCTACTATTATCATGAAAGACGGAACTGTAAACAAAGGATATTGCAGTAAAGTTGATTCTAAAAAAGGACAGATTTACGAGATTGCCATTAAAGACAGTGCTACAAAAAAGCAAATGACTTTTAATGCTGAAAATGTAAGTGAAATGTATATTTACCCAAGTAACGCTGAAAAAATTGCAAAAGTTGGAAAATATTTTGGAAACATCAGAAACTTCGGAACCAAAAAACTGACAAAAAATACAACCGGTGAAAACATTCACTTTGTGAATCAAACTGTTTCTTTAAAGAATAAAAAAGATGAAAAAGAATTTTTGATGCAGCTTATCAATCCTGAATTCAGCGACATTATCTCCGTTTATCATGATCCGAGAGCTAAAGAAACCGGAGGCGTTTCTTTTGGTGGTCCTCAATTGGGTGGCGGAGTTATTAAATCTTTCTATGTGAAAAAAGGCGACAAAGTAATGTGGTTGCACAAAGATGATTTTGAAGACAATTATGATTTCTTATTTGGTGACAATGCAGAATTCATGAAAAAATATCCTAAAAAATCTGTAGAATGGGATTATTTCAGCTTTTTGGTGAGTCAATACACCGAAATGACAAACGGATAAAATTATTTAATGATAAATCTGAAGCTGTAGAATTTCTGCAGCTTTTTTTGTTGGTTTAAAATACATTGAGAATGCTTAATTTTGTGATATGAATCCGTCTTTAGAATTACAGCTTAAAACTTTACCTTCAGAACCCGGCGTTTATCGATATTATGATAAAAACGAAAATCTGCTGTATGTAGGAAAGGCTAAAAACCTAAAGAAAAGAGTACTTTCTTATTTCAACAAAACGCTTTCCGGATACCGCACCAGAATTATGGTCGGAAAGATCAACCGTCTTGAAACCACCATTGTAAACAGTGAATACGATGCTCTTTTATTGGAAAACAATCTGATTAAAGAACATCAACCTTTCTACAATGTGATGTTGAAAGATGATAAAACTTATCCGTGGATTTGTATTAAAAATGAAGATTTCCCAAGGATTTTTCTCACCAGAAATAAAATAAAAGACGGTTCGGAATATTTTGGACCTTACGCAAAAGTACGTCCTGCAAAGATTTTGTTGGATACCATTAAGCATATTTATAAACTTCGTACCTGCAATTTAAATTTATCTCCGAAAAAAATTGAAGAAGGAAAATACAAAGTCTGCCTTGAGTTTCATATAAAAAATTGTGAAGGACCTTGTGAAGATTTGGAAAGCAAGGAAGATTATGACGAAAAAATCGATGCGATTCGCGGAATTGTAAAAGGTGATTTCCGAAGAGCAAAAGAATATTTGATTAATCAAATGACGAAATATGCGTCTAATCTTCAGTTTGAAAATGCTCAGCTCATTAAAGAAAGGCTCGATATTCTTGAGGATTATCAGGTGAAACATACGGTAGTAAATCCGGATATTGATGATGTAGATGTTTTCGGAATGACAAGTGATGAAACGGCGGCTTACGTTAATTATTTTAAAATCAGGAACGGAAATATTATTCAAAGTTTCACTACAGAAATCAAGAAAATGCTTGAAGAAACCGATGAAGAAATCATGGAAGAAGCTTTGATTGAAATCCGTCAAAAATTTGATTCTGATTCTAAAGAGGTTTTACTCCCTTTTCATTTAACCGTTGAAATTCCGAACGTAAAGCTGATTGTTCCGAAAGTTGGCGATAAAAAAAGAATCGTTGAACTCTCTGAAAAAAACGCCAAAGAATACAGAATTGAAAAACTGAAACAGGTACAGATCATAGATCCCGAAAGACATTCGAACAGAATTATGGCAGAAATGCAAAAACTTTTGAGGATGCCTGTAGAACCAAGACATATTGAGGGTTTTGATAACTCAAACATTCAGGGAACCAATCCTGTTTCGGCATGTGTTGTTTTCAAAAATGGAAAAGCGAGTAAGGCTGATTACAGAATTTTTCATCCAAAAACGGTTATTGGTCCCGATGATTTTAAAACGATGGAAGAGGTTATTTTCAGACGCTACAAAAGAATGCTTGAGGAAGGCGAAAGTTTACCCCAATTAATTTTGATTGATGGTGGAAAAGGGCAACTATCTTCTGCTGTAAAAAGTTTAAAACTTCTTGGTCTTTACGGAAAAATTACCATTGTGGGAATTGCCAAAAGGCTCGAAGAAATTTTCTTTCCCGAAGATCCTATTCCTTTATATTTGGATAAAAAATCTGAAACGCTTAAAATTTTACAGCAGGTACGTGATGAAGCCCACCGTTTTGGCGTAAAACATCACAGAACAAGACGTACCAATTCTACGATAAAATCTGAGCTTGAAGAAATTCCTGGGGTGGGTGAAAAAACAATTGAATTGCTTTTATCTAAACTAAAATCTGTCAAAAGAATAAAAGAAGCCAACCTAGAAACTTTAGAAGAAATTTTAGGAAAATCTAAAGCGAAAGTAATCTGGGAATTTTTCAATGCTGAATAAAACAAAAAAATCACTTATCGATGATAAGAGATTTTCAATTTATTGTTAAAGAAAAGTTTTAAACTCCTCCCATTACATACATGTTTTCCATGGTAGGAATTGTGCTTCCGCCTTCTTTTTCTAAAGTAATGGCAAAAGCTTGTGCATTCGGAATATTGGCCAAAGCTATTTTAGCATCTTTTTCGTCAGTGTACATTCCTGCGCTCACTGGTTTTCCGTCTGCCATTGCCCAAAGTTGGTACTGCATTCCTTCAGGAGCTTTTGGCAAACTATTCGCAGTTAAATAAACATCTTTTGAAGTTTTATCCCAATATACGACAGCGTTGGATTCTGGATGTTTTTCAACGCCCGCCAAAACAATTTTAAGCATATTTGGGTTTGAAGTTATCTTCAATTTTTGCTCAAGATTTTGCATCGCAAGGTGTTGAGATTCCTTATCAGATTTTAGATCTGCTAATTCTTTTTTAATCTCATTTTGGCTGTTCATCCAAAACAAATTACCTCCAATACTTACTAAAAATAAAACAGATGCGGCCACTGCGAAGGTTTTCCAGCTGTTGTTTTTTTCTACTTTTATTTCCTGCGTTACCTGTTGAGTTTCCATTTTTGGTTCAACATTATTAATAGGAATTACAGGTTTCTCTTCTACAACTTCTTGTTCAAGTTGAATTTTATCCCAGATTTTTGATTTTAAATCAGTGGGTGGTGTCATTGCCTGTGCAGTTGCAAGCAATTCAAAAGTTTTCTGCGCCTCTTCATAGGCAGCTTTTACTTCAGCATTATTCTTCATCACACACTCCAAAATACCCGCTTCCTCGGGAGAAGCAAGACCTAGAATGTAAGATTCTAGAATTCCGGATGATATGTATTCTTTACTATCCAATTTATTGATAATCTTTTAACAAGTCTTTTAATTTAATCAATGCATTACGCATTTTGGTCTTTACAGTGCCTAAAGGCATATTCAGTTTTTCTGATATTTCACTCTGCGTAAATCCTTGATAATAGGCAAGATCAATGAGTTCCTGCTTATCAGATTCCAAACTTTCAAGCACTTTATTAAAACCAATAAAATCTGAATTATTGGTGGTTGTAAGTTCCGCATTCTCATATACGAAATCTGGTAAAGGTTGGTTTTTAAGTTGATTTTGAAAGCTTTTAGATTTAAGATAATCAATTGCTGTGTTTCTTGCAATATTAATCATCCAAGTATAAAATCTACCTTTCGTAGAGTCATATTGATGGATAGAATTCCAGACTTTCACAAAAACATCCTGAATAATCTCTTCTGTATATTCTTTAGACTGAACAATTCTGAGGATCACACCATACAACGCACCAGAATAGTTATCATACAAGTGATGAAAACCAGCTTCGTTTTTCTGTCTCAGTAAAACGATAAGTTCTTCTTCTGAATAATTTGTTTTTATGGTGAATATTTTTCATTTCAAATGTAATGAAATAATATAAATAATGAGAAAAAAAATTTAAAAATTACGTACCACACAGAATTGATTTAAAAAATAATCAATTACCGTTAATTATTGTTAAAATTTAAATTCTTAAATCTAAACCAAACTGATCTTCGTAAATGAGGGTAACAAACAAAATTACTTACTCAATAATAATTTAAAAAATTAAAGAAATGAACACAAGATCAAAAATCGCAGTATTCGGAATGGTGGCTTTATCATTCGCATTCAGTGGAAATGCAGCTGCACAGCAAATGAAAGAAAAAACAGTAATGGTAGGGGGAGCAGCAATGTATCCTTCAAAAAACATCATTGAAAATGCAGTAAATTCTAAAGATCACAAAACTTTGGTTGCTGCCGTAAAAGCTGCCGGTTTGGTAGAAACATTACAAAGTAAAGGACCGTTCACAGTATTTGCACCAACTGATGCTGCTTTTGCAAAATTACCTGCAGGAACAGTTGAAAATTTGGTAAAACCGGAGAATAAAGCAATGCTTACAAAAATTCTTACCTATCATGTTTTACCTGGAAAATATAGCGCAAAACAAGTTTGGGCTGCGGTAAAAGCAGGAAACGGTAAAGCAATGATGAAAACAGTACAAGGTGAAGAGCTTACGTTCTGGACAAAAGGAAAAGATCTATATGTTACCGATGCAAAAGGTAACAAAGCGAAAGTTACTATTGCAGACGTTAATCAGTCAAATGGTGTGATACACGTAATTGATACGGTGTTGATGCCTTAATTTTAGTTTTTATGGTTTATTTTAAGGAAGGCTTACCTGAAATTTCCAGGTAAGCCTTTTTATATTTTTTTTGAAAAGTTGTAAAGCTATTTTACAGGTGAAAATACTTCTTTAGAATACTCGTCGTTACCTTTCGGAATTTCAATTACTAAATTTCCATTTTCATAATAACCTGTTGTAGATTCGCCTGAACCTAATTTAACTCTGAAAACATCTTTTTTGGTCGTTTCTTTGAAAGTAGCAAAAGGAACGGAACTGTTTCCGTCTACCAAAATAAATTGAGCTGCATCAATCTGAATTTTCTGAAGACTTAGTTTTCCGTTGCTGTATTTTTCTGCCTTTGAAGCTTGAGATTTTGGTTCACTTACTTTGGGAGTTTCCTGTGCAGTTTCTTTCACCACTTGAACTTCCTGTTTAAAAGTTGTATTTTCAACAGGTTTTGAGATAGAAATATTTACTAAAGCTTTAGATAATGCATCTTTGAAACCTTCTTCATATTCTTTTATTGACGAGTTTCCTTTTTCAGAAGAAATCACTTTGCTGTTGCAGTCTTTAAATTCTAAAATAATTCTATTTCTAAGAAAACTGCTGTCATTTACGAGATCAGCATTCAGAACGCTACACGGATTAACATTTGCTTCTTCCGGCCATTGACCTCTATTTTCAGAAAGCACAACATATTGCTTAGCTTTCATATTTTTAGTTAGAAATGCGCTAAGTCCGTAATTATTTTTTTTAAAACTTTCAAGCGAACTTGGTACAACAACATATTTATAATCAGAAACTTTCTGTGCATATGATAACATTACACAAAAAGATGATATTAAGACTGATAACTTCTTCATAAAATTAATTTAAATAAAATAATTAATCATTTCTAAATTCTCCCATATCCAGTTTTAATGAGAAGAAATTAGAATAAAAATTAGAACCTCCGATTCCTGAATTACTGATTGCGTAATCCAGCGTTAAACCTCTGTAACGAATTCCTATACCTGCGCTTGGCTGGAAAGAGACTTTTCTCTGAAGATCTTCAATATCGGTAATTGACTGAAATCTGTTAACACCTACTCTTACAAAAATCATTTTCTGATATCCTAATTCAGCTCCTGCATAAGGAGTAATACTTGCAAAGTCTGTTGAAAGCAGAGCCGCCGTTTTAGCAAAATCTACATTGATTCCCGCTTCTGGTAAAACATACAGACTGCTATTGATATTAAATAATTTACTTGCTCCTGCATTTAGCTTCGGCATCGTCAACTCCATTTTATCGGTTGGAGCAGGGTTAAATTCTTCACCATTTACGATTGTGGACAATTCTTTTTGATTCACAGTCCAAAAGTTGACGGTTGTAGTTGCATCGCGAAGAACTCCACCGAATTTCCATCCGTTATCAGCTTTATAGATTGCTCCTACATCAAAACCAAAACCATATCCGCTTGCAAATTTCCCTACATTTCTGTAAACGATTTTAGCATTCACACCGACATCCAACTTCGGATTTCCACCAGGATTGAATGCATAAGAAATAATTCCCGCATAATCTGATTGTGAGAATTTCGTAATTTTATCGTAATCAATATTTCCTTCCGTATCGATTAGCTGAGTAGTATTTAAAATATTATCAACCCCTAAACGGACAACAGAGACTCCGAAAACGCCTGTTTCCAAAACTTTCGCATAAGCCAAATAATCATATTTTGCGATAGATTCAAAATATTCTGCGTGCATTGCTGCACCTTGCCAGTCTCTTGTAATCCCATTCAAACCTGCGGGATTCCACATTGGTGAATACACATCGTCCTGACTGGTCATTACGGCTCCTCCCATCCCGATTCCTCTAGCTCCGGCTCCGATATTTAAAAATTCATTGGAATATTTTCTGATAATCTGAGATTGAGAAAACCCAAATAAAAGGGAAAATACTAATAATAGATATTTTTTCATCATGTAGAATAGATGCTTAGTTAATGTTTTTTTGTTTTCTAGTTTTTATCAGCGCATTTACAACAATTGCCAAAATCATAACCAAAGATGCAACATAAAATACCGGGCTCATGTGTTCTGATTCTCCAAAGATAAAAAAAGCTAGTATAATTCCGTAAACTGGTTCTAAATTAACTGTTAAAATTAAAGTAAATGGCGAAATATATTTCATCAGCTTCACAGATTCAAACATAGGATATGCTGTAAATACACTTGCCAACAAGCCTATTAACGCAAGATCTCTATAATTTATTTCATCCATCTGCATGATTTGTCCCGTTACCAAATAAAACAGCATTAAAATAAACCATCCTGAAAAAATTTCATAGAAAATAATATTTCCTGAACTGGTTTTCCCGAAAAGCTTTCCATTAAAAACAGAAAAAACGGTTCCGAAAATTGCGCACAAAACTCCGTAAAAAATTCCTTCTTTATACTGAAACTCTGTTTTAAAAATAAGTAAAATACAGGCAACAATCACCGCTCCCATTACCACTTCCGAAACATCTACTTTCCGTTTAAAAACAATAGGCTCCAAAACCGAAGCAAACAAAGTAGATAACGAGAGACAACTTAAAGCTATGGAAACGTTGGAAACTTTAATCGAATAAAAAAAGCAGTACCAATGCAGCGCCATAAAAAAACCAACTCCCGATAACTGTAAGAATAGTTTTTTTGAAACTTTAATGCTTTCTTTTTTGTAAATTCTTATAAATGCATAAAGAAATATGGCTGCAAAAAGCATTCTGTAAAATACAAGAATCTGGGCATTTGCGGTAATCAGTTTACCTAAAATTGCTGTGAATCCCCATAAAAAGACAATTAAATGTAATCTGAAAAGTGCTAATTTCTGCATATTGATCCTCTAAATTTTAAACAGACAAATTTACAAATAGCTTTTCATTAAATTTAAAAAAATATAAGATTAGTATCATTATTTCTAATGATAACATCAACTTGCTTGTTCAGGATAAAATTTTATTTAATTTATCCGCTAAATATTAAAATTTGGATATGAAAGAAGTAACAGAATGAGTATAAAAATCCAAAAACCCTGAAAATCTATAGAACTTTCAGGGCCTTCAAATAATAAACTATTAAAAAAATAAACTAGGAACTTAGAGTATTTATATAGAAACTTTCATTTCTATTACTCTATTGTAAAGTTAGCAAAATATGCACCAAAAAAAACATATCATTTGTTAAAAATATCATAATTTTCTGATAACCAAATCATTAAAATAAAATAAACATATTTTACTACTTTTTCTAAAAATAGTATCTTTAGCCAGATTAAAATATAAATTTCATGGATATTGAATTTAACAAAAGAGAAGATCAAAATAAATTAAAATTATCTGAAATCAACCGTTTGCTTACAGAAATTAAAAAAGGCGGTGGTGAAAAAAGACTTCAGAAACTTCGTGACGAAGGGAAAATGACGGCAAGAGAAAGGATAGAATATCTTCTTGATAAAAATTCAGATTCCATAGAAATCGGTGCTTTTGCAGGTTATGAAATGTATGAGGAGCACGGCGGTTGTCCAAGTGGTGGTGTTGTGGTTGTAATGGGTTATGTTTCGGGAAAGCAATGTTTAGTTGTAGCAAATGATGCTTCAGTAAAAGCTGGAGCTTGGTTTCCGATTACTGGAAAGAAAAATCTAAGAGCGCAGGAAATCGCTATGGAAAACAGGCTTCCAATTATTTATTTAGTAGATTCTGCAGGAGTTTATCTTCCGATGCAGGACGAAATTTTCCCTGATAAAGAAATGTTCGGAAGAATTTTTAGAAATAATGCTAAAATGAGCGCTTCAGGAATTATTCAGATTTCTGCTGTGATGGGAAGCTGTGTTGCAGGTGGAGCCTATCTTCCAATTATGAGCGACGAAGCAATGATTGTTGATAAAACAGGATCTATTTTCTTAGCTGGAAGTTATTTGGTGAAGGCTGCAATTGGTGAAAGTATTGACAACGAAACTTTAGGTGGAGCAACAACTCATTGTGCAATTTCTGGAGTCACCGATTATAAAGCTAAAGACGATAAAGATGCCTTAGATCGTATTAAAAATATTATGAAATCTGTAGGAAGCTATGACAAAGCAGGTTTCGACAGAATAGAAAGTTTCCCTCCAAAAGAAAAAATAGATAATATTTTCGGAATTATGCCTGTTTCCAGAGCAGAGCAATACGATACTTTAGAAATTATAAAATGTATTGTTGATAATTCTGCATTTGAAGAATACAAAGCAGATTACGGTAAAAGTATTATCTGTGCAACGGCAAGAGTTGACGGTTGGTCTGTAGGAATTGTTGCCAATCAAAGAAAATTGGTAAAAAGCGGTAAAGGCGAAATGCAGTTTGGTGGAGTAATTTATTCTGATTCTGCCGACAAAGCAACGCGATTTATTGCTAATTGCAACCAAAGAAAAATTCCTTTGATCTTTTTACAGGATGTAACAGGATTTATGGTAGGTTCAAAATCAGAACACGGTGGAATCATTAAAGACGGTGCAAAAATGGTGAATGCAGTTTCTAATTCTGTAGTACCTAAGTTTACAATCATTACCGGAAATTCTTACGGAGCAGGAAACTATGCAATGTGTGGAAAAGCGTATGACCCAAGACTAATTGTAGCTTGGCCATGGGCAGATTTAGCGGTGATGGGAGGAGCTCAGGCTGCGAAAGTTTTGGCACAAATCCAGGAATCTACTTTGAAAAAACAAGGAAAAGTAATTACTGAAGAAGAGCACCAGGAAATTTTAGATACCATCACAAAAAAATATCAAAAACAGACGGAAGCAACTTATGCGGCTTCAAGATTGTGGACTGATGCAATTATCAACCCTATCGATACCAGAAAATGGATTTCTATGGGTATAGAAGCAGCCAATCATTCTCCGATTACTGAAAAATTCAATTTGGGAGTAATTCAAGTGTGATTTTACTCGATTTTACAATATTTGGCCTCACTTTTAGAAGTGGGGCTTTTTATATTATGTTAAATAATCCTAAAGAATTATAAAGTTTCAAAACACCATACTATTAAGGTAAGATTTTTGTTAACATAATATATCTAAAAACTAATAAGCACTACAACCTCTTTTTAATTACTAATCCCAAAAGGAAACCTATGAAAAGATATTTTGCAGTATTTATTGCCTTATATACCGTCCTTTTATTATACATGATGTTTTATGCATCCGGAAGAGAACCTTCTGAAATTTCTTATATTCAGCATCAGCCGTTTATTACTATACAACATTTTTTAAATGATAATAACATAGATAATCAGGCTTTTATCGTCAACATATTTGGGAACATATTTCTATTTAGTCCATTCGGTTGGTTGGGATTATGCATCAAAAAATTCAACCGTTTCATCCCCGTTACTTTGTTCTTTTTAATTGCAATAAGTATTATAGAATCCACACAGTATTTTACAGGAAGAGGCGTTGCAGATATAGATGATGTATTTTTAAATACTTTAGGAATGTTAATCGGCTTTTTTCTATTTAAATATGCAACCTGGAAAAACATTGCCAATATTCAATTTCATTTTCAATTATTAGAAAATAAAGATTCTACCGTAACAGCTTCTTAAATGTAAATTTTACGGATATAAATATATAATTTAGATTAAAGCAATAAATTCTTAGGAGCTTATTCCGGCTATTCGCTATTACTCCTCACGCCGTTGCTTTTCCATCACTAAACCCCTCTTCTCTCCTACTCATGTTGCGGGGTAACCGCTGCTATCCGGGCTAGAAAATTCAGCGTATAATAAATATTGATGATTAATAGAATTTTTAGCAATTATTTCATACGAATATTCACTGAATCTTTCAGACTATAACTAAACTAGATATTATAAATATATTATGGCTAAAAAAAATAGAAATCTACAAAAAATAGAAACTACTGTTGTAAAATAAGATTATGTAATTATTCACTATAGATTACAAATTTGCTGTTGTAAAGAAAGAGCTTTTACAGCAAGATGTTATTTTTTGGCTTGCATCGGAAAGATCTAATGATTGATTGTATCGCTTCTCCGGAGCTCTGAGAGATTGTTTATGATTCTCTACTATTTTTCTACAAAGGTTGCGCTCCTCCGGAGCGAACCTTAACCTTAACCTTAACCTTAACCTTAACCTTAACCTTAACCTTAACCTTAACCTTAACCTTAACCTTAACCTATTAGGCAATAGGCAATAGGTAAAATTCCTTATTATCTATTATTCATTACCTATTGCTAATTACTGATCAATGATTATTTATAAATGATCATGGATCTATATTGTTGATGTATATAACAAAAAAAAGTCTCATAGA